>Ga0180434_10007472_pt1 | contig 12285 bp, 30 predicted proteins | sample SS_ome_7_FD_132453 | JGI IMG/M metagenome (GOLD analysis project Ga0180434, IMG submission 132453) | Hypersaline lake sediment archaeal communities from the Salton Sea, California, USA - SS_1_D_2 metaG | ecosystem: Environmental > Aquatic > Non-marine Saline and Alkaline > Hypersaline >... | reverse complement strand
TATTGTGGCTTTACTCTTCACTAGAACCCTCTACCATAGCCGTTTCTTCTTCCTGTTGGGGTTCTAAATGGTGCTTCCAATAATACTGTAAGACTCTATCCCTAGCGCGTTTTACCTCTTGTGAATGATACCCCGTCTTTGCGATAGAACACCCCGCGTCTAAATACGCCTTAACAATTAGATGATCGGGATTGAGTTTTATCTCTGTGCCTTCTGTCTGTGGCTCCATGTAGAAATTACAGGACTCCCACGTATTGAAGGATAATCTAGTCCGTATAATTCCTCTTACTTCATATCTTCGCCCATTTGAGAAATTGTGATAGATGGCTATATCGGGTCGAGTAATACTGACTTTTGTAAACACCCCGTCAAAATGTGCTTCCGATAAAACACGGCTATCTATTCTGTTAATTCCATCACCAAGCCAATTTAACCCGTATTTTCTTACTAATTGTAACTCCTCAATGAATTTCGTATTTCTCCAAGGCTGATCCCTCGGTAGCCATTTACCCATTTCTGAACCGAAAAAGAAGTATCGCTTAATGCCGTGTTTCTCTGGATTCGGGTTTAACATTTGACAATGAGCCTTAAGAGTCTGGAAGTCTTCGATAAAATCAATATCGAATGGGGCTTTTAGAGATCGTATATTAGAGCCGAAACCATCCGCTAAACCGAGCTCATGTAATAGCTCCATTTGTCTTAGGTTAAAGTCTGTCTTTCCGCTTTGCTTTTTTCCTAAAGTGACTGTCCAAACGCTTTGTTTTTTACGGGTGTATATTTTTGCGATTAAATCCTTTAGTGAATCATTCGTCAAAAAAGACCGCCTCTGTTGCTGGAAGCATGAAGCCCATTTTCGATATTTCGTTAGTCTTTTCGGATGTTGCAAATGCAGAGAGTCTTAGGTAGTTTAACAAGCCTATCATAAAATCCAGGTTCTTAATAATAACGCCTTTTTCTTTAAAATAGTTCAAAACCGCTATTGCATCACTGATTTCTTGGTCGGACCCTGCCAATTGTTGTAAGATAGGAATTTCGGAAGAGGTTCGTTGGCTAAGGCTTGCTTGCTGTCTAAACTCAAAGTTGCTTGTTTTCTTCGACATTATTCTCTAACCTCTTTTTCTTCACGTAACAATCTGGACAACCCGACCACACAAGACGCCCATGTTCAAGAACTTTTACAATAGTATTTGTTATTTTGTCGCACCAATTACAATAACCGCTCATTCTTCGTAAATCTCTCCTTCCATTGTTTCTCTGAGCATATAACCCACGACAAACATTATTATCAATAAAGCGGTTTCGTGTAATTCTGGGATTATCATTAGTACTGTTGACGTAGTCAACAAGACCAAAGAAACCAAAGTCCCAATAATTCTATTTTTTCGATTCATTCAGATTTCCCCCTTAACAGACTTGACAATATGCCTCGTTTTGTTTCTTCTTGTAGTCCTTGCAGTTTATCCAAATTTGGCTGTCCGCTTGTAATGTCCTTGTATTGCTCAGACTTGAAGCCTTTGTACCCCTTGAAGTTAGTCCCTAGAATGTCCGCACATAGATCGTATTCATTCCAGTCATGCCCCCTATAAAAGCCTTGACCGAATATTCGTAATTGGGCAATTGCTACGGCAGTTTTTTGATTGGGGTAATAGGTTGTTTCGTCAATGCTATCTGCATCCATGAACTTTGCCATACCTTGAACTTGTTCTGGGTCCACTCCGCGAACTGCACACATAATATGAAACAAATCTTTTCCTAATTCGGCCAAATTCGGGGTTTCGGTGGTTTCTGGAGTCTTTTCTTCCGTGGTGCTCATCTATCGTATCACCCCTGATGTTTGCAAAACCAAGCCAAAAATTACAATCAATAGTCCTAGTATCGCCCAGACATACCAAGGAGTCCCTTTTTCTTGTTCGCTTCCGATCTCTTTAGCTAGCAAGACCGCATTTGCTTCCTTGAGTGCTTCAATATCTGGCCCATATGCCTCTGGATCATTTAAACCAAAATCAATACATTTCGCACCCAGTTTTACAGAGAAGAAAGTCCTTTCATAGACCCAAGGTCCGAAAAACAAATACTTCTTTCTAACGGGCCAGTCTAAAAATTGATTTGGTCCGATTTCGGGCCTGAAATACCCCTCGCCCCCAGCACTAATATCGATTTTGTTACCTTTCTTAGTTAGAGGATATTTTTTAATCTCAACACGTAAATCTTTACCAAAAACAGCAGTTCGTACTTTGTCGGTCATTACTTCTGGCTCCTAGGAAATCACTTCAAGTTTTCTTCACTAAAGGCTTAAATCTATGTTCAGATACTATACTCACACGATAAAAAGGTTATCATATCCTTTCAAAAGGTGGTGATTATCAAAAAATGAGTTTTAATATCGGTGGTCTAATCAATAAAACGGTTATGGGTATCATAATCGGTGTCGTGTTTATTGCTGTTGGTGTTGCACTCGGTCCAACCGTTGTAACATATGCCGCGCAAATTAATGCAACAGCCTTAGCAGGAGTTGAACTTGCAGGGGTTATTGTGTTTCTGGCTGGCCTTATTCCCGCGTTCTATTACCTCGGAGTAGTCGTTGGAGGTTTGGCTATGATCTGGAGAGCGACACAGGTGAATTAGAAAAAAGTTAAGTACCACTTTGTACAGTTACAGAGTGGTGCTTAATCTTGTCTATGACTGATGTCCCTTCGTATTTCGCAGATTTAACGGGAATGAATGAAACTACTGCACAACTTATTCTTAGTGTTGTTGTGATTTGTATCGTTCTATTTCCATATTTGATTTTAGCAAAAGACAAGCCTTCGCCCCTGATTGCTGTTATCCTAATATTTCTTGCAGAAGCAATAACGCTCGGGCTTGGATGGTCCCCTTTCTGGATAATGATAATGATAATGGCACTAACTGCTTCCGTGCTTGCATTATTGGGTGCTAAGGCTGTTACCGGAGGAGGTTAGCTCATCATGGCGAGTGAACAGTACGGGTTTGTTTTCGCGGTAATCTTTCTTATTCTCTTTGCGGGGTTAACTGCAATGATCCCAGTCGATTTACAGGGACAAGGTGGAATCGCTGATATTGTGACGCCCGTCGACCCAGCTTTAGTTTCTGATTTTTCAGCTTCGGAAGAGTTTGTTAAATCTGACTTTGATGGTATCTTGAGCCTTTATTATGTCTATGACGGGGACCCCGACGACATGGGATATATGTTTGAATGTGTCTTCGACCTGGTCGATACCTTTGTTGTCGGTTCTCGCGTGTATTGGTTAGGGCTTTGGTTAGGTGCTTATGACTGGGTATCTTGGAAAGGGCCAAATGGTACAGTCTATGATATTACGGGCGTGTCATTTACAGACATAGATAATGATATGACTGACGGTGTTGTTCGGTATGACCTAACACATTCTGGAAGTGGGCAAGATGCAGGAGGCTTTATTTTCTACTACAATACTACAACCTATACTGACGCTTCCGATGCTTGGGATAGTTCAGAGCTATATTTGCTTCACGGCATCGGAATGACGCCAAACACGAATATTATTTCCCTTCTTGTTGGGATTCTATTCTTACAATTACCTGACGTACCCGTCGGGATTAATCTTCTTCTTGCTACGCCCCCTTGGGCTAGCGTTGGTTATATCATTTGGTTTCTAGTGAAAGAGTCGCTTCCGTTCTTCTAGAAGGTGATATTATGAAAAAGAAAGAAAAAATAATCGCGTGTTGGCTTGTCGTAATGACCTTGCTAATGTGTGTTTCAATAGTGCCAGTTCAGCCAGCAAAAGCGCAGTTTGTTATATCTGCATACACATATGATGAATCAAATAACGGTCATTATATTGCTTTTATTTCTGCATACTATGACGGTGTGCATAACGGCACAATATACTATAACCCTATCTCTCATCCTAATGATACTGCGTCGGACTTACCAAAAGAGCTATATATCGGCACTAATCTCACGATATACGCATCTTGTTGGCTTAATGGTACGCATGCGGGTATTGGATCATTATCCGAAGGTCTAAATGTTATACGTCATAACGTGACTGTTGTTTGTAATAATGGGTCCGTTGTTTTTTCACAGCAAAACTTTACAAATACGGCAAGCACTGACGGGAACGCCCCAATGTATTTTTATGTACATGGTGTAATAATAGATTTCGAGTTTGTGCAAGGAGAAATCTATACAGTAATTATAACCTACGAGGTGTTCTATTAATGAAAAGAAAATCCTTGCTTTTAGTATCGTTTCTGTTGATGCTTTATATGTGTCCTATGATTTTTTCCCCTAGTTATGCCTCTGTACCTATACTTGCAGAGCCGAACATGGATAAAGATTTCGCACTTTCTGCGGATTCTTGGTTAATGGGTTGGACTTATCGACAAGTGGTTAATGTGGACCATCAAGGCGGGGTCGGAAATCCAGCAGGCACAGACTATCAAATCTTTCTCAATGTCACCTATAACGCACATATGCAAACGGATTTTGATGATGTTCGTTTTACGGATGATGATCAGACAACGCTCATAGACCACTGGTTACAAAACAAAACCGATTCTGCTTTTGCGTTGTTCTGGGTTGAAGTCGCGGATTATATTGATGGTGATATGTTCTTTTACATGTACTATGGAAACAGCACCGTCACAAGCACAAGTTCGGGAGATAACACGTTTCAAGCTTTCTTTAATAAAACAGACATAACGGGGTGGAGTTTAAGCGATATCGCGGTTTCCACTTCTGGAGATTATTTACGATTCTATAATCCAGTGAACACGGATGTAGGAATGGCTTCGAGATATGATATAACCACTTCTGCTGATTTTCAAATGATGACCCAATTAAAAACGGTCTCACTCGGAGCAAAGGATCAATTCATTATTTCCCCGAATGATGGTTCTTCTAGTCACCGTTTCGCTATGTCGATCCATCCGAAAGACTCCGCGCAAACATCTTGGTATTATTATGATGGTGGAATGAAGTATGGCGGTGGATGGACAGAAGGAACAGAATTTATTTACACAATTCAAATTGATGAGGGCGATAGCACAACAGGAATTGATTATCGGAGATATGACCAAGCTTGGGCCCTCATTGATTCTGTACTTAATGAAAACTTTGCCCTTGGTAGTCCCTCAGATTGTGACGGTTTGTTTTTGGGTGACGCTGGAAGTGACGCTTACGTCGATGTGTACATAAGATGGATGGCGTTTAGAAAAGTTATTGCAACAGGACAACCCGCTTTTGATTCATTCGGAAGCGAAGAGGAATATATCCCTTCGTCATGGTCGGTTATAGAAGCAATAACAATCATATTCTATGTACCCTTCGATTATTGGGCTTTCAATATGGGGCTTCTTTTTGGTGGTCTAGCTCTTGTTGTTGTGAGCACTTGTGTTCTTGCTGCCTGGATTCGCAACAAAACCATAGACACCGATAAAGGATTTATGTTCTTGTTGATTTTTATGTTTGGGTGGGGTCTGTTCCTTGGGGGTGCATTATTAGGATGATGCAATATTTCGACCCCATACAGGCTTTCTTCTTGTCCGACTCAATAGGCGGACTCATCGGACCCTTTGCTTTACTAATCGTCGGGTTTGCGCTTATGACAAATCGCAAATATAGACCACTAGGCGGATTATGGATAATTCTCGAATTTGTCGTGATGGCTCAATATTTCTCCCTTGTTACTGCAACACCCGCCTATTGGTGGAATATCGTCATTTTATTCCTTGGGGTGATGCTATCCATTTTTCAATTGCTCGACAGATAGAGATCGCGTACAAATTGTTGTACGTTCTGGTCTTCGTTGGTCTTGTTGTGCCGATAGGTTATTTTCATAGTCCGTTTACTATTGCGTATATTGGGGCCTTGCTAAGTTTTGCTTTGCCGTTGATGTTTTCAAGAAGGGAAGTGTTAGACCTTTGGAACTATTCTTATTTGTGGCTTGATGAGTAAGTTCCCGATATGAACACAATAAGCATATCGAAAAGTGATATGTACCTGCTAAACATATCGCATATTTATTAAGAAGTTTACCACACTGTAAACTATGAATAAATTCATTCAATGTGGAGATTGTTCGGATTATGAAGAGCGGACATATCAAAGCGGTGAAACGGTCTGTGTATGCAAATCGAGAAATTTAGTTACTGACTCGGTATTATCTTGCGAGTATTGGGATGGATACTTACGGGCGAGAGAACTATATCTTAAGGGGGAACTTAAATGAGTGAATCAACAATAACACGAAAGAGCAAATATGACCTAACACGCCCAGCCATGTTAAAAATTCCCGCGGAAATGTACTATGTTTTAAAACGTATTGCTGAGCCGAAAGGTGTTCACTGGTCCGAAGTAGCACGCGATTATATCACCAAACAGATCAAGAAGGTGAGCGAGTAATGGAGAAGTGTGAAACCTGCGGAAAATATATTCCTAGAGACGGATGTTTATACTATTGCTCTTTTGTATGTTGCGAGAAAGCGATAGTAAACTCTGCTGGCGGTCTTGGTGTTAATGAAGAGGCTGCGGTACAAGAAGTACAAGAGTTATGCGGTGAGGGGTGTCCATATTGAGCCGTGAGCGAGTAATGACTATGTCGGAAGATTTGAAAAGAATGAGAGAAAGACGGGCAGAATTAAAACCCGTGGCGCAAATAATCCCAAATCAAATTCATGTTTTTGATAACCGTATTTATGAAGAAAGCAAAACAGAGGTTTGGGTATTTGGAATATTGAAGAAACAACTCAAAGAATTAGGCGTTAGTATTCTTAAGACGCACAATTTTAACGGGGATTGGGGTTTCTTAATGACTGTTGCAGATGGCGAAAAAGTAAAAGTAGCCTATCCAAAAAAGAAGGTGGGCGACGAATGATTATAGTGCCTCACTCTTGTCCGCATTATCGCTACAAACCAAAAGAAAACACGGTAACAACTTGTGATGGTGACGTTGAATTTCAAGAGGGGGCTTCGATTGGGATTTGTCGGTCCTGTGAAAAAGAAGTTCCTTTGATCCTGGAGATGTGAAAAGATGAGTAATAATAACGAATGGAAAATCAGACACTTAGAATATACAGAAATACCCGAACTAAAGCGCAACATTCGCGAACTGCGCGAAAAAGTTTCAGCTCAGCAAATAAACAACGTGGTGTTAGCTGAAAGAATCTATGCGCTGGAAGAAAAGGAGCGACAACGAGCGCGGGAAGACCACGATAGGGAAATCTCGCTCGATATTCCAGAAACACAGGGGTGCTAGAAAATGACAGGAAGACCAAAGAAGATGCAAGGTAGAACTTACGCAATCACGCTAGACGATACCTTAATTGCGTGGATTGATGAGATTCGTAAAACCCCATTCGGAGAATTATCGCGACCTGAGGTTATACGGTCGTTAATAAAACAAGCCATGGAGAAACACAAAAATGAAATACATTAGCATAATCATAGATAAGGACTTTTTGAAACAGAAACACATCGACAATAATAATGAGTGGGTCGGTGAGGAAGATATAGACAAAAAATATTGGGTTGCTGAATCAACAGACGATTTCAATATTGAGGAAATCTATTTTGATAGAGGTACGGGTGACTTTAAAATTTCCGTGTTTACGGAGGGTTGTTTTGTATCACTAACTATCAAATTTTTGACGTGGATAAATGCATCGACTGTTGTTGATTTCGGAAAATTATTCAGCGAATGGGAATGTAAAGCCAAAAGCAATATTGATCTATTGTATGAGGTTAGATAAAGGTGATGCTGAAATGACAAACACCATAATATCTAGTTGTGAAAAGTGCGGAAATGCGGACAATTTCGATTGGGAAGAGATACAGAAAGGTAAACCATGGCTTGTTAAATGTGTGGAGTGTGGTCATTCATGGGTTGAAAAGACCTACGGCCAACCCCCCAATCATAAAATGGATAATTCCGTCTGTGGAAATTGTAAACATTTCAGGTATAGAGAAGACAACCCGCCTTTGTATTGGGATTGTGGGCTCTATGACTGGCCAACTCATTACAGCGCAACATGTAAAGCATGGGAGATAAAAGAATAATGACAAACAACACGCACGGAGCAACCCCCCATTTTCTCCCTCAATTCCGCGAACATCCTTTCCACGGTATCGGCTTCGTGCGTGACCCTTTCCAGAAGGTGATCTGATGGACTATCAAGAACTTCTAACTAATGAACCACCGCTACCAATCCCTAAACATCATCAGTTTAGAAAGGCTTGGCGTTGGCCTCATTGTATTGAAGACTTCTTCAAGTTACGTATTGAAGGAAAACACTCTCTTCATGTTTGTTGTGGGCAATCATCCCTTGGTAATGTGCGAATTGATATAGACCCACAATCTAAGAGAACCCACGAAGGGGATATGAACAATATTCCCTTTGAGAATTGTTCTTTTGATATTGTCTTTGGTGATTGGCCGTGGAAACTGAATTTCTTTCAGAGATGGAAACCTTTCTATGAAATGATTAGAAAATGTAAGGTCGGGGGATATGTGATTATCAATTGTACGTGGGTGCCTTTCTCAAATTCTGTAATATTGAAAGAAATGTTTGTTAGATCTGATTTTCCATTTGGACAAGCCAGTCTTATTTTAGTATATGAAAAGATAACCTCGGAGTTTGATTAAATGAAACAGTGTAAGGATCCACTAATCATTTTTCTTAACCCGCCTCGCTGTAAAATATGCGGTGAAATGCTGACAAGTCCCCGAGCTATCAAGTGGCAAGAAGGACAGCGTTGTAGATGGGCAAGAATGGAAGCAGAGGGTACGCGTGTGTATCGCAAGAAGAAAGGGCCCCATATGAAAGAGGATGTTCCTTTTACCTCATGGGGAAAACGAGATTTTGTGCAAATGAAACTAGGAGATTTTTACTAATGAAACTAGAAAAGAAAATGAACAGAAAACAGGTCGAAGAATGTAAAGAAGCCTTCCGTAAATACTTGCGGAATAATGATGATGATGAGCAAGATTTCCAAGATTTCAGGTCACAGTTTGCAGAATGGAAAAGGAGCGAGGAACAGTGAGTTTCAAACCAAATAATTGTCTGAATTGTAAGCACAAGAATAAACAAGCAGAGCAAACTCCTTGTAAACAATGTACTAGATTACCTATGGCAAGAGCAGATTACTGGGAGGCTGAGGAACAGTGAGTAGTGATATAATATTTCTAGCAAAAGACCAAAACGAACAATGTGATGACTGCGGAGATACGGCAATATGTGTAAATGGTTCAGGAGATTTTCTATGTGGATTCTGTGCATATACAAGACATGGAGAATTGGAGTGAGGAACAGTGAGTATTAAACAACTAAAATATCTTAGAAGTAAAGCGGAAGCACTACTTAGCAATATAATTCAACTACAAGGCGAGTTCTATTATGAAGATGATTTGAAAGAAATAATCAACGGTTTACATTTGCTAATAATAGGGACTGAATCAGATTAACTTCGGGAGATCTGACAGGAACCTCTTAACACGTCGGGAGGACACAAACACTCCGAGGCGAAGGCACTGAGGACAGCACAAGGTCGCTAGTGAAGTACCTAACTGGGCCAACGCCTCACCATACGAAAATGCGCGATAATACAATGCGCTTCGCTACGTGAAGGAAGATTATCAGCGCGTTTCTACTGCAGCAGCGAAGCGCGAGGTAGTGATAAAATGAACGCTAAAGAGAAACAAAGTTCCACACGAAAGATAGGGCGGGGGTTGTCTCCCATCGCTCACGGTAGATACTCGAAAGACTATAACCGAACAACCGAACAAATGGCTTATCATTGTGATATCAGGGACTTAAGCAACGATCCAGATACCAAGGCGCGAGAACAGCATATCATCGATAATCTGTCCAAGCACTTAGCACACTTAGAAGAGAAATTAGGATACTGAGGGATGAGCAATGAGTAAAAAAGAACAGATTGAGCAATTCTTAAGCCTTAACGAATACTACACTAAAGATATTCTTGTACGGCAAATACTTGATTTTTTACTAAAAGAACTGAGGGATGAAGAATGAGTAGAGAAAAATGCACACACAAATACATGCCAGTAAAATTAGAAGAACATCCAAATGATTCAAAATTGAAAATTGTTTGGGTTGTATGTACTAAATGCTATGCTCATAGGGTATATCATTCAGAATATTTAGGATAAAAAAAGGAGAAGATGAAGAATGAATTTTAAAGATAATCAAATTCATAATCAATGGAATGAACTTTTACGCATGGTAATCACACAAGACCAGATCCAAAAAGAAAAATGGGGAGTACAAGATAAACATTGTTTTGAATGGCTAGCGTGGACTACTGAGGAATTCGGAGAATTTGTAAAAGAAATCAATGATTTAAATTACGAAAGAAGCCTAGATTTAGGATTGGCAATTACAGAAGGAATACAGACTATTACTTTACTAGTGAAAATGGTTTCTTCTCTTATGTATCTTAGTGAAAAAGGAGAAGATGAAGATTGAGTGAAGATTACCCTGATTTTCCAGTTATAGAATGTGAAGATTGCGGTTCTTTTTATGACACAGACCGTTATAACAAATGTCCGTATTGCACAGAAGAAGGAGAAGATTGAGCATGACAATATATTATGGTAAATGTGGGTGTGGGTGGTTGAAAACAGACTATCCCTTTATGTCTTGTAATAAATGCGGATATATTGGTTGTGGGGATACCGAAGAAATTGAGGATGCTCGAAAGAATAAAACGTTAATCAAATGGCAAAAAATCAAACCTGATAATGTAAAAATAAGAAATTGTATGCTACCTGATAACAATTTTCTAACAGAAGGAGAAGATGAAGATTGATTAATTGTGCGAATTGTGGAGAGCCATTGAGCGAATTTGAAGAATGTTCTTACGGGGATTTATGTATGTTTTGTCACGATAGAGAAGAATCATCTTGTACTTTATGCCAAGAAGAGGACTGTCACGGGTGTGAACACGAAAAAGGAGAAGATGAGGAATGATGATTCTTGAAATCCTGATCATTATTCTGATTTATGAATTGTTCGCGGTACCATATTATTTTCTAACAGGAAGAGAGAGATAGCCGAAACTAATATATTGTAGTGTTCTTTAACAATCTCTGCTATGAACCCCCTCAAGCCTGATATGTAGAAGGAATACGTAGCCGTTTCAGGTTAATACCGGTATGAGGGGGAGACGCACCAAACTAACCTCTTGCTTCCTCTAACAATGCTTTACCTACTCGTTTAATATCAACTTTACCGCGATAGTGGTCGATAGCACTAGCACTGATCCCTAGAATCTGATACACTGTAGCATCCCCGAAATCAATAACCGTTTTGGTAATCCTATTCATTCTAAAGTAGTGAGGATACAGGTCTGGAAAAATGCGCTTTACAATATTGTACCCTGTCTTTCTGCACCACGGAAAGAGCGGTCCTTCTTGTTCGCATAACCATTTGAGAGCGTCTGCCCTTGGTAATTCTTGGGGGTCTGTTTGCTTACTTCCTTTCAGTCTGAAAAACTGAATAAAGACGGTATCACTCGAACAATGAATATCCTGGGAAGTTAGAGCCAAGGCTTCGCTTACCCTACACCCAGAGAAGAATAAGATCGTTAGGAAAGCTTGACGCTGAATTGTTTCTTCCTGAATTTCTTGTTTAAACTCACTATATTCCATAAGCCGAGTTATCTTTTTGTTGTATCTTGGCATTTTAATTCCTCATTGTTATAGCCTTTGATGCATTTAAAACACATCCAATAAGCGGGGTTACTGTGTCGTTTGTATAGTTTGGATTTACACTTAGGACACTTCTTGCCGAATAATGCAATTTCGTTTATACAAAATAGTATTGCAATTAGAAGACAAAAAACTATTCCGACTTGTTCAAGGCTCATTTTCATCCTTCCTTTTTGGTTTCTTATAGTGCGTAGGGTTTGGATACTTGACCATTAGATACAGAATAATGAATACGACTGGACTAAGCAAGAGTAGTATCAAAGCATATTGAATTCTTATACGCGAAATCATCTTTCTTATCATTTCCTAGGCCTAAATTACCCAATATTGATATAATGAGTAACTTAATAGGTTTTGCGCCTCGTTACCACACGCAAAGCATACATACCCAAGCTAGCATATGTGCGAATGTGGCAAACAGACGGCCCTATGATATTGTGGCTTTACTCTTCACTAGAACCCTCTACCATAGCCGTTTCTTCTTCCTGTTGGGGTTCTAAATGGTGCTTCCAATAATACTGTAAGACTCTATCCCTAGCGCGTTTTACCTCTTGTG
>Ga0180434_10007467_pt1 | contig 12291 bp, 10 predicted proteins | sample SS_ome_7_FD_132453 | JGI IMG/M metagenome (GOLD analysis project Ga0180434, IMG submission 132453) | Hypersaline lake sediment archaeal communities from the Salton Sea, California, USA - SS_1_D_2 metaG | ecosystem: Environmental > Aquatic > Non-marine Saline and Alkaline > Hypersaline >... | reverse complement strand
CTACCCCTCAAGCGATGGCTGCCCAACCTACTTCCACAACTGCGGCCGCTCCTCCCACCGTCCCGGTGGAGGAGGAAGTCTTTGGGTATGGCATCGCCATCAACGGTACGGGAGGAGGCGACATCAATTACTGGATGGGACAGGTGGAAAGCCTCGGTTTGGGCTGGGTCAAACAGCAGGTGCGCTGGGCTCATTTCGAGGACACGCCAGGCGAGATGGACTGGAGCGGCTTTGACGCGTTGGTGGACGCCGCCAATATTCGGGACATCAAGGTCATGTTCAGCGTGGTGGATGCGCCTGCCTGGTCGCGTCCCACCTATTCTGATGCAGACCCCCAGGGAGCGCCGCCGGACGACCTGACGGTCTTTGCCGATTTCCTGGGCCGCCTGGTGGAACGTTACCAGGGTCGCATCCACGCCATCGAGGTCTGGAATGAGCAGAATCTGGACCGCGAATGGGATACCGCCGAGGGAGTCAACGCGGAGCGATATGTCGAGATGCTGCGGCTGGCTTACCAGACGATCAAGAGTCTCGATCCCAATATCATCGTCGTCAGCGGAGCACTTTCGCCTACGGGCGTCAACTGCAACGTATCTTTCCCCGAGTGTCCGCCCGAAGGTCGCCCGATCATCCGGGATGACTTTGTCTATTTTGAAGAAATGATCGCGGCTGGTTTTCTCGACTCCTGCGATTGTGTGGGCGCGCATCACAATGGGATCAATATGCCGCCCAACGTGGCGTGGGACGAGGGATACAACGACCCCACGGCGCAATTTCGCGGTCCTTTCGACGATCCAGACCACAGTTGGTCTTTCAAATCCACCCTGTGGGGCTACCACGAGCGCATCGCGGCTGCCGGGAGCGACAAGCCGCTTTGCATCACCGAGTTTGGGTGGGCGACCTCTGAGGGATTCCCCGGCTATCCGGACGTTTATCCACCTGGCTTTGGGTTTGCGATCGATAACACCCTGGAGGAACAAGCTCAGTGGGACGCGGAAGCGTTTCGGCTGATGCGGGAGTGGGGCTTTGTGCGTCTGGCGTTCCTGTGGAACCTGAACTATTCGCAATTGGGGTGGGGCCCCGAAGACCCCAATGCTCCCTACGCGCTCATAGATTTTAATGGCGCGCCCCGTCCGGCCTTTAGCGTCATCGGCGCGATGCCGAAACCCTAGTCAATGAACGATGAGCCAATGAATAATGACCAGTCTCTCAGGCGACAGCGGGCCGCCAGTCCTCCCCATGTGATAGCGGCGATGTTGGTGATCGGGCTTTTGCTCGTGGCCTTGAGGTTGGGGTTTTGGAATTTGAACTCGGCGATTTCTTCGGCTTCGCCTACGCCAACTTCTTGGCCCCGCGCACGCCTGTCTTCTCCCGAGTACGGCATGCAGGTTTTCCTGAACAAGTGGCACAAGGGCGAGATGGCGCGCGACCTGGAATTGGTCCGCGATGCCGGTTTCACCTGGATCAAGCAGAACGTGGGCTGGAGGGATATTGAGGGCATCGTCAAGGGGGAGTACGACTGGTATTTCACCGACCGCGTCGTCGCTGATGCTGAGGAACTTGGCTTGAACGTGCTCTTTCGGCTCGACAGCGAGCCGGTGTGGGCTGTGTCGTCCAGGGGCGATGACGTCGGGAACGGCCCTCCGGAGAACCCACAGGACCTGGGTGATTTTTGCCACGCCCTGGCCGAGCGCTACCGGGGGCGCGTGCGAGCCTATGAGGTATGGAACGAGCCGAACCTGGCCCGCGAGTGGGGTGGGTGGCCCCCCGATCCGGTGGAGTACGTCGAGCTCTTGCGCGCCTGCTACATCGGCGTCAAGTCCGCCGACCCGGATGCACTGGTTATCTCGGCGGGGCTTTCGCCCACCGGCAGCGGCCCGCCCGAGGCCATGCCAGACATTCAGTACCTGATCGCCATGTATGAGGCCGGAGCGGCGCCGTACTTTGACCTGTTGGGAGTCAATGCCCCCGGCTACAAGGCGCCGCCGGAGCTTGACCCGGATGATGCCGCCGATCCAGAGCAAGGGTACGGCGGCCACCGCTTCTTTTGCTTCCGCCACGTAGAGGATGCGCGAGCCGTCATGCTGCGCTACGGCGACGGCGACAAACAGATCGCGGTGCTGGAGATGGGATGGACCATCGACCCGGTGCATCCCGAGTATGCCTGGCACGCCGTCACCGAGGAGCAGCAGGCCGATTATCTGGTGCGGGCCTATCGCTACGCCAGGGAACACTGGTCTCCCTGGATCGGGTTGATGACCGTGATCTCTATCGCCGACCCCAACTGGACGGAGGAGAACGAGCAGTACTGGTGGGCCGTCACCGAGCCGGGTTGGCCCGAGACTCGCACGCGCCTGGCCTACGAGGCGCTGCGCGAGATGGAAAAGTAGGTTGGTATGTTGGTACGCTCTTTGGGCGGGTAGGGCGAGGGAATGATGGTAGTGATTGATGGCTCGCACGGCGAGGGTGGCGGGCAGATTCTGCGCACGGGATTGACGCTGGCGGCGCTCACCGAGCAGCCGGTGCGCGTCGAGCGCATCCGCGCCGGGCGCAAAAATCCGGGCTTGCGACCGCAACATCTCACGGCTGTGCGAGCCGCCGCTGCGGTGTGCCAGGCGCGCCTGGAGGGGGACGCTCTAGGCTCCCAGACACTCAGCTTTCTTCCCGGCGGCCCGGCCCGCCCTGGCGAGTATACGTTCGACGTGGCCAAGGTGGCCCGAGGGGGCAGCGCTGGGTCGGTCGGTCTGGTGCTCCAGACGGTGCTTCTGCCCCTGGCGCTGGCCGGTGGAGAGTCGCGCCTGGTGCTGCGGGGCGGCACCCACGTGCCCTGGGCGCCGTCGGTCTCTTATCTGGAGCACGTTTTCCTGCCCACAATGACGCGGATGGGCCTGCACGCCGCCGAGGTGGAACTGGCGCGGTGGGGGTTCTATCCGGCCGGGGGTGGGGAGGTCCGCGTCCAGATCGCGGGACGGAGCGGAGAACTCGCTGCCATCTCTTTGATCGAGCGCGGGGAACTTGAGCGCATCTGGGGGATGGCGGTGGTGACGAACCTGCCAGCGCACATCTCGCAGCGCATGGCCGCTCGCGCCCAAAACGTGCTGGCAGAGTCTGAACTTCGGGCGGAGGTAGAGCCGCGCCGGTTGCGTGGAACGGGCCCGGGCGCCGGTATTTTTCTCTTTGCCGAATACGCGCACGCCCTTGCTGGCTTTACCGCCTACGGACGGAAAGGATTGCCGGCCGAGCGGGTGGCCGAGACGGCCTGCAATGAGCTGTTGGCTCATCATCGCACCGGCAAGCCGGCAGATCCACACCTGAGCGATCAGTTGGTGTTGCCGATGGCCCTGGCGACAGGAGAGTCTCAGGTAGTCACCTCGCAGGTGACCCGGCATTTGTTGACCAACGTGTGGGTGGTGCGGCAATTTCTAGATCGAGAGTTGAACGTCGAGGGCGAACCGGGAATGCCGGGTACGCTGCTCGTGAAGGGGGGAGGCGTATGATTGAGATCGTATTTCTGGGCACTTCGGCGTCGGCTCCCTCGATCCATCGCGGGCTTTCGGCTCAGATGGTGCTGCACAAAGAGTATCGTTTTCTGGTGGATTGCGGCGAGGGGACCCAGCGGCAGATCCTGCGCAGCGGCCTGGGTTTCAAGCGGCTCAACCGGATCCTGCTCACTCACGGCCACCTCGATCACATCCTCGGATTGGGGGGATTGATCTCCACCTTTGCGCGGTGGGAGGCGATTGACGATATCGAGATTTACGGCGGCGCCTGGGCGCTCGATCGGGTATACGATCTGATCTATGGCGTGGTGCTGCGAGGAGCCAAGCCCGCGCTCAAGATCGAGTTCATCGAGGTGGAGCCTGGAGTGATCCTGGAGGATGATGAATTCGAGGTCGTGGCTTTTCCCGTCTCTCATCGTGGGCCTAGCCTGGGCTACCTGTTCCGCGAAAAGCCGCGCCGTCCGTTTCTCAACGAGCGGGCGGAAGCGTTGGGAGTGCCGCAGGGGCCGGAGCGGCGCAAGTTGGTCGCCGGTGAGGCGGTGACGTTATCCAATGGCCGGGTGGTTAACCCGGATGACGTGCTTGGTCCGCCGCGATTGGGGGCCTGCCTGGCGCACGTGGGCGATGCCGGGCGGACGGATAACCTGGAGGAGGCTGTGCAGGGGGCCGATCTGTTGGTCATTGAGGCCACTTACCTGCGGCGCGAGTCCGATCTGGCGCAACGTTTCGCTCACCTCACGGCGGCGCAGGCGGCCCAGTTAGCTCGAAACGCCGACGTCCATCAGTTGGTACTGACCCACGTCTCGCGGCGCTATCGCGAGACGGACATTCTCGAAGAAGCGCAGACCGTTTTCTCCAATGCCAGCGTCGCCCGTGATTTTGACTGTTTCCGCGTCTTGCGCAGAGACGTAAAGCGTGAAACGTGAACCGTACTGGGCACCCAATTACGTTTTACGAATTACGCCTTAGGAGGAACTATGTCGGCACATCGTAGGGCTAGTGTTCGGGAGTTGGCTTCGGCAGCCTACGAATTGCACTCGGGTGTTGTCGAGGGACGTCTACACCGCAGCGCCGAAAATGGTCAATGGATGGTGGATGATACCGATTTGAATGAATGGCTGATCCAGTATGAGGGTCAGAACGTCGTTCTCATTATGGCCTCGTTGGAAGATGACCGCCCTGTTCCGCTCAAGACCTGCCGCACCTGTGGCACCGAGTACAGGGGCATCGAATGTCCGCGCTGTCGCAAAGCTCGCATCCGCCTGCGGGGTCGTTAGCGGGCGCGTGATGGCGTCTGGTTGGGACGGGACTCCAGCGCCTGGATGATCCCCACCCCTGCCATGGTCCCAAAAGCAGCCGTGTACAACAGCAAAAAGGGCGTCATCCCTCCATGGCCGGTGGTGTGAGCCGCGAATGCCGTGACCAGGGCATAGAGCGCCAGCGCCGCCTCGCCGATGACGTCGCCATCGATCTGGAGTCGGTAGGCGCTATCGGTCCAGCGTCCGCTTCTCCCTTCGAGCCGGAACTTGGGCGTGCGAGCAAACGTCCCGCCCCAACGGGTCAGGCCGCGCCACACGGCCCGTGTGTTGCACCAGGCGATGCCGATCCCGATCAGCATCAACAGCGGGAACGCTCCCAGCCGCCGCTCCCAATCAGGGTATAGTTGTTTTTGGGAGATCGCGTAAACCAGCGGCGGCCCCAGGCATAGCACCCCCAGGCCGCTCAGTGAGAGCGGCGCGGCTCCCGATAAGAGCAGCGGCAGAGAAAGCAGCAGGAAGACCACCATCAGTGCGTGGGCCAGATAACTGCTCGTATGCAACAGCGCCATTGCTTTCTGTCCCCATCCTAATCGTCGGCTGCACAGGATCGGCCCGGCTAGTTTGCGCAAGGTCTGTATCGAACCCTGCGCCCAGCGCGATTGCTGCCGCTTGAAGGCCGCGATCTGGGGCGGTAACTCGGCGGGCGCGTCCACCTCTGGCAGAAAGAGGAACTCCCACCCGGCCAACTGAGCGCGGTAGCTCAGATCCAGGTCTTCTGAGAGCGTGTCGGCCTGCCACCCGCCGCTGGTCTCGATGCAGCGCTTCCGCCACACGCCGCCCGTGCCATTGAAATTCATCAGCAACCCAGAGCAGTGCCGTCCCTCCTGCTCGACGACGAAATGGCCGTCGAACGCCATCGCCTGGGCGCGGGTCAGGGGGGAATAGCTGGCGTTGAGGTGCGACCAGCGCGCCTGCACCAGGCCCAACTGCGGACGCGCCGAAAAATACGGCACGGTCTGGAGCAAAAAGTCGGGATGGGGGCAAAAATCGGCGTCGAATATGGCGATATACTCGCCGCGGGCTTGAGCCAGTCCCCAGGCCAGCGCCCCGGCTTTGAAGCCGCTCCGGTTTGGTCGCCGCAGCAGAGTGATGTCTGTCCCGCGTTCGCGGTGGAACGCCGCCCGGGCTTGTGCCAACTCGCTTGTCTCGTCGGTAGAATCGTCCAGAATTTGGATGTGCAGCCGGTCGCGGGGATAATCGAGCGCGGCCACGGCGTCGATGACTCGCTCGATCACGTGACGCTCGTTGTACACGGGCACCTGCACGGTGATGGTTGGCAAATTGACTCTCCCCCCCTCTAATCCCCCCCAGGGGTGGGGAGGTTGAGATCGTTGCTCATTCCCATCTTGGGGGAAGCCTGCCCCGAGCCTGTCGAAGGGGATTGGGGTGGGGGATGAGGCTTTTTGTCGGTGGCGTAGGTAGAGGAAAGCCAGGATGAAGGAATTCAATCCGTAGACCGCCAGCCAGAGAGTGACCAGGGAGTGGATGAACGTCAGAACGGTCACCTCAGTCCCAGCAGTTCGTACACGGTGATCGGTTCGCTGAATCCCTTGGCCTCGATCGGCGGGAGGGGTTGGGCATGGATGTGCGGTTCTACTCGCCGGTAGGCTGCGTGTGAAAGGAGGATCTGTCCTGGCGCGGCTGCTTCTTGCAGCCGTTTCGCCAGATTCACACTGGAGCCAATCGCCGTATAGTTCATCTGATGTTCGGTGCCGATGTTGCCCACCACGGCGTCCCCAATGTTGATGCCCACTCCGTAGGAAAGCTGGTAGGCTGGAGGCATTTGTTCGTGGAGCCTGGCGACTCCTTCCTGTATCTTGAGCGCCGCCCGTACCGCCCGCAGGGTGTGATCGGTCTGGGGCAGTGGTGCATTGAAAAGGGCGACCACGCAATCCCCCAGAATCTTGTCGAGCGTTCCTTCCTCAGACAGCACCGCCTCGCCGCCGACGTTCAAATACTGATTGAGCACCTCTACGAGCGTTTCGGGCGCGTACTGGCGGCTAAAGCCGGTGAAACCGCGGATGTCCGCAAACAGACTGGTGATTTCCTGTCGCTGTCCACCCAGCCGTAGTTCCTGGGGATCGAGTGGCAATTGCTCGATGACGGCCGGCGACACGTAGCGTTGGAAAAATTGATAGCGGGTCTCGAGCCGGCGTTGTTCCGTGAGGTCATCGACCACGATGGCGACGCCCTGCGTCTCGTCGTTGGCGTCTTTGAGGGGCGAGAGGCTGGCGCGCAGAACGACCTGTTCACGATCCGAGAAGGACAGTTCGCGCTCGAATCCGACCACCGGCTCTCCCCTTGTCGTGATCCGGTCAACCATGGGCCACAGAACATTGGTCAGCGGCGATGGGAGAGCGTCCACGAAGCGCGAGCCGATGATGGCGCTTGCTGAACGTTGTAACACGCGCTCGGCGGCCCGGTTGAAGAGGGTGACCTGATTCTGAATGTCGGTGGTGATGACGCCGCTGGTGATGGAGGCAAAGATGTTGTCCATCAGCGCCTTGGCGTTGGCGACCCTTTCGAACAGGAGCGCGTTCTCGATGGCCACAGCGGCCTGGCCGGCAAAGGCGGCCAGTAAGTCGCGATCTCGGTCTTCAAAAAGGCCGGTGAGGATGCGGTTGTCGGCATAGATCACGCCGGTAACTCGACCGCGCACTCGGAGCGGCACGCAGAGAATGGAGCGTAGATTGTAGCCGATGACGCTCTCCTGGGCGCTGAAACGGGGATCCATCTGGGCGTTCGTGGTGACGATAGGTTGGCCGCTGGTGGCCACCTGGTCGACGATGCTCCGACTGATCTCGAAGGAGGACGAGGCGATGGTCTCGCGATCCATGTTGCGGGCAGCCCGGAACTCGAGTTCGCCCGTGTCTGGATCTACGAGCATCAGGAAGGAGCGTTCGGCCCCCGTCAGGTGAATGATCTGGTCCATCACCTCGTTCAGAACTTCGGTCATGTCGAGGGAGGAACCGATGGCCTGACTGATGTCGTACAGGGCCGCCAATGCATCCCGTTCGAGCGCCTGATTCGTCAATTCCTGTTCGAGATTGGCCAGCAGATTCTGGAGATTCGACAGATGCTGGGAAAGCTCGTTTATCATTGCATCGGTTCCGCGGTACCGGGCAATGATGTGAGTGACGTTGGCCAACCCCTCGCGCAGGGCAGCGATGTTGTTGTGGCCAGGGGCTGTGGTTTGAGAAGAATCATGGTTCATCTTGCACCTGCCTGTAAATGGCTAACTGCTGGCGACTATTATACCGCATCTTCTTCACTCAAGCAAAAGAATCATGATGTTCAGGGAGCCGAAGGGGTCAAGCTCCGGCGTCCGGCGACCTGGCGACGTGGGAGTCGCCTGTCTCCGGTCTATATCGATATGATAGAGAGGTGTTTGAGCGGGGTCTGTTATGCGCCCAAAGATTTCATAGAGGTCAAGCGTGATGCCAGGTCGCGCAACTGGGTAAAGCTGATGGGCTTGAGAAGCACCAGGTCGGCGTCTTCTCGGAGCGTTTCGGCCAGGCGGGCGTCGGCGGTGGCGACGATGACGCGGGTTTCCGTCAGGTGGGGATCGTTGCGAATCTGCTGCAAGATACTTGTTCCTGCTACGCGGGGCAGGTGCAGATCCAGTACAACGACTTTTGGCGTCGTGGAGGATAGCCACATAAGGGCTGTGTCGCCAGCCCGGACGATTTGGGTCTCAAATCCGGCTGCCTGCAATGCTTCGGCAAAGATGATGGACAAGTCGTAGTCGTCTTCGATAATCAGCGCCAATGGATTAGTCATGTTGGAACCTCCTGCTGGATAATTTTAACAGACGCGCCAGATTACGCAACTGTCTGAAGGTGACGGGTTTGACGAGAATTTGGACGGCCGCTCTCTGAAGAAAGGGAGAGTCGGCCAGAGCTGCATCTCCGGTGACGACGATGACGCGCGCCTTTGCCAGCCGGGGTTCGTTGCGGATCTGACGCAAGATGCTCATGCCCTCCACCCGTGGAAGGTGTAGATCCAGGACAACGATGTCCGGCGCAGAGGTCTCGAGCCATTCAAGAGCTTTATCTCCCGAACGGATGATTTCGGCCTCAAATCCAGCCGCCTGCAACGCTTCGGCAAAGATAATCGACAGATCATAGTCGTCTTCAATGATCAGTGCCAATGAACTATTCACGGTGCTGCCTCCTGTAGCGATCGAGATTTTTTGATGTTGTTTTTCGATGACTCCCATTCTCAAGCAGGCAGAGCGATGGGAAGAACGATGGTGAATGTGCTTCCGCGCCCTAGCTCGCTTTCCAATTCAATCCTTCCTCCCATCATATCAGTCAGTTGTTTCACGATAGATAGCCCTAGCCCTGCACCGCTGTACTCCCGCACGAGCGGTTCATCTGCTTGCCGAAAAGGTTCAAAGATATACGTCTGAGCTTCTTTCGAGATGCCGCGGCCGGTGTCGGATACTTCTAGCGCCCAATGAGTGTCGTCAGCCCGATAGGTGCGTACGTGTACTTTGCCCTCTTCGGTGAATTTGATGGCGTTGCCTACCAGGTTAATTAGGATTTGTTGTAATCTGCGTCGGTCGCCGAGCAGTGTAGGGGGGAGGTCGTCGGCAACGTGGCTCGTCAGTTCTAGCCCTTTCGGTTGTGCCAATACATCCATCACGCCGATCACGTCCTTAACCAGATCGGATGGGACAAGTGGAAGCGTGTTGAGCGTCAGCGTGCCAGCTTCAATTTGGGCTTGATCCAGTAGATTACCGACGAGACTCAACAGGTGTCCGGTATTGGCAACGATGCGCTCCAGAACGCCGGATTGTTTTTCCGAAAGCGGGCCATAAACGTTTTCTTGTAGCATGTCCGCATAGCCCAGGATCGCGTTCAGCGGTGTGCGCAGTTCGTGGGAGGCGATGGACACAAAGGTGCTCTTCATACGATCGATTCTGGCCTCGCGGGTAAAATCGCGAAACACAGCCACGGTGCCGATCTCCTTGCCAGAAGCAACGTGAACGGGAGCGACGCTTGCCGAGAGTGTCTTGTCGCCCCACCCAAATTTGATGCTGGGGTGGTGGGTTTCTCTGTTTTTTAACAGGGCGACAAGTGTCTCCTGATCATCCGCGTTCATCTTGTCCGCTATCAGGGTTTCGATGTTGCTGCCTGTGATTCTATCGGCGGGTTGTTCTAGGAGGCTGGTGATAGCGGGATTGGCAACAATGGCCTGACCGGTGTTGTCAAAGACGATGACCCCATCGGCGATGCCTTCGAGGATGGCCTGGTTTCTGCTGAAAGCCGCGGCAAGTTCCCGGGTGCGATCCTGCACGCGCTGGTCGAGTTCCAGGTTGAGAATTCGCAAGTCTCGCAAGGCGTCCTCCAGGCTGCGTGCCGAGAGCCAGGCCACCAGGGCGACGGAAAAGAAACCGAGTATTGTCGGCACCGGAGGTACGGCTTGCAGTGCGTTCAGGGCTATAGCCGAGACCACCAGGCTGCTCAGGCCAGCTACGATGAAACTGGCCCAGGGCAGCAATATGACGCTTGCCATGAGGATCGGAATGGTGAACAGAAACAAGCTGCGGCCCTCCACGACGTTTCGTGGCGTATCCGTAAAGCCCGAGACCACGATCAAGATGAGCAAGAGCAAGGCGCCGGCAAACTGGCCTGACCAATAGCGATTGATGGCGTAGATGATCACGATGCCGACTAATGTAAGCAGGCAGGCTATAGGCAATGTCAGGCCTTGCATTTGGAATTCTTCCAGGCCAGTGATAGTGACGAGAATCACTGCCAGTAAGATCAAGGTTGTCATAGCGGCTATGCTGATCAGCAGGATGTTCAGCAGCCTGCGGCGACGAGCATCGTCGGGATCTGTAGCCGAGGGCACATTCAATAATTTATTGAGGGTTACCATTTTACTGTTCCGTTCTGAATGCTGATGGCCTTTCTGCTATGGAGATCGGCCAAAGGTTTCACTGTACAGGATCAGCGCAGCCAGGATGGTTGAGCGGACCACGGCGTAAGGCGTGAACAGGCACTTAGCGATCCAGAATTCGGGATGTGTCGCATCGTCTAGCGAGTACGTGCGCGCCAGGAAATCTGCACCTCGATGTAGCACATCCGGGTCAATCGGCTCAAAGCGATGGCAGTGTAGCAGAGCCATCAGGGCATAAGCGGTTTCTTCGGGAGTTCCTTTTCCAAAAAAGCCCCACGAGCCATCATCCCGTTGGGTGTGTAGACACCAGTCAATCACGTGGCGGTGTGCCAGGGCTAGATGGCTGCCCACTTTTAGCAGTGCGACTAGCGCGTGGGATGTGGCGTAATAGGGTGAGGCATGCCACTTGTCGATCCAGTAGACGTTGTATTTGCGGTTATCGAGCAGCATAATGACGATCTGTTCTTGCACCCGGTGCTTGTCTGGATAGTTGGGCATCAGGTGTAAGGCTTCCAGGGCATGGGCGTTGGTACTCACGCTGACGTTCCGTTCATAATCCCAGGTGCGAAAAACGCCCTTTCTCTTGTCTTCGAACCGGGCGAGGGTAAGAGGGTCGACGTTGTACCCAGCAGCAAGTAATAATCGACAGCAAACAGACGTCGTGTCTCCATCAGGAATGCCGAACTCGGTATCCATCCCTGCGCCGGTAGGTCCCAGGACGTTCTGCAACTCTTGCCATATCTCCTGGTCGGCAAATGTTGTGAGTGGTAATCCAGAAAAAGCCAGGTTATTTAATACCCAGGTCAGTTCAAAGGTGCGAAAGGGATAAACCGTGATCACATGCTCCATATGATTTTGTACCGTTTCCAGGTAGCTCAAGGCACGGTCATCGTGATGGCTAAGCAACAAGTAGTAGGCTGTAGTAGCTGGTGAGGTGCCCAGCGATCCGGTGCTGGTCAGTGCTTCCTGGAGCCGTTCTGGATCTCCAGAACGGCCTAGAAATTCCAGGGAATAGACGGTAGAAATATGAGGAGAATAGAGCATGCCGCGTGGAATCAAGCGCAATTTGGCGGTTTGAATTTTTCCATAGCCGTAGCTGTGAGTGGGTGTGTCCAATCCCAGGGAGCGAGCCTCTCCCAACAACGTGGGAAAGATCAATTCGAATCCCGATAGTTCGAATGGATCCTGAGAGAGCAGGTGTAAATGACGCCACAGATACTGCTCGGCACGCTGGATCGCTTGGTCAACCGTCCGACCGTAGCCATTTTCGCGCAGGGCAATGACGGCTGCCAGCGTGCATATGATCCGGTCGTGATAATAGACGATCTCTCCTCCCCAGCTACCATCGAGGTGCTGATGTTCTATCAGCCATTCGATCAAGTTGGGCCAGCGCGGATTACCATTGGGTGATGTGCGCAGTCGGGCCAGCCAGGCGATGTCATACGAGCTGGGTCCCATGCGCTGGTCGAGATTTTTTACCAGTTGTTTGGCTTCTTCTATATAGTTCATTGGGTTCTTTGTCTGTAAAAATCGGTCTGGTTACTCCACGAACGATAGGCCGGTGG
>Ga0180434_10007465_pt1 | contig 12293 bp, 10 predicted proteins | sample SS_ome_7_FD_132453 | JGI IMG/M metagenome (GOLD analysis project Ga0180434, IMG submission 132453) | Hypersaline lake sediment archaeal communities from the Salton Sea, California, USA - SS_1_D_2 metaG | ecosystem: Environmental > Aquatic > Non-marine Saline and Alkaline > Hypersaline >... | reverse complement strand
GACCACATCACCGGAGACGCCGACCACCCTCTTGATAAAGGGGAGGCCGTCCTGGTGAGTTATATTGAGCACCTCCGCCAGCAGGTCCAGGGCCCGGGTCAGGGGGTTCCCACCCTTGGTCCAGTTAGCACTGTCGTTGGGATCGAAGCGAAAAACGATGACCTCGCCTCTGCGCGGTTCGCGCCAATGATAGGAAGCGCGGTCAACCAGGACCCGGTCGCCCTCCTGCAAGGTCGGTTCCATGGACGGCGAAGGCACATAGAAGGGCTTGATCACGAAAGCCTGCAAGTACAAGGCCAGCACCATGGCTATGATGAAGAGGATGGCCAACTCCAGGCCCAGGGCTATCCATTTCTCCCGCTTGCGGCGGCTCTCCTCATCCTTGCCGAAAATGCTTTTTCCTCCGCCGCCCGGTGGGGAGGGAGGTTTTACATCGGGCTTGATATCATCAACCGGCTCTTGTTCCGTTGGTGTTGTATGGGGATTGAAATCGGACATGGTCCCAGACCTATATCCTGCGTTTCTCCTTGACCTTGGCCGCTTTACCCACGCGTTCTCTCAGGTAATAAAGCTTGGCACGCCTCACCTTTCCCCTGCTCACGATATCTATTTTAGAGATAATAGGGGAATGAAGGGGGAAGGTTCGTTCAACACCGATTCCAAAGGATATCTTGCGCACAGTAAAGGTCTCGCGAGTCCCACCGCCCTTGCGGCTGATGACGACCCCCTGGAAAATCTGGATACGTTCTCGGCTTCCTTCCACCACCCTGACGTGGACCTTCACCGTGTCTCCGGGCCGGAAGTCCGGTATGTCATCCCGCAGGTATTCGCTTTCTACTATGTCTGTTTTCTGCATCTGGTTCTCCTCCTTTCCTGTATATTAGACCTCATCTTACTCGCGGTCGGCAAGGCCCGGGAGGTCCGGTCGCATCTTTCTGGTCCATTCCCGTGCTCTCTCCTCGCGCCATTTCTCGATCTCCCCATGGTTTCCCGAGAGGATGACCTCAGGTACCTTCCAGCCCTGATAATCAGCCGGCCTCGTGTATTGGGGATACTCCAGCAACCCTCGCGAGAAGGATTCCTCGCCCAGGGATTCCACGTTTCCCACTACTCCTGGGATCAGCCGAGTGATCGCCTCTATGAACACCAGGGCGGCGAACTCTCCTCCGGATATGACGTAATCCCCAATGGAGATGGTTTCGGTACACAGCTTTTCCCGTACCCTCTCATCCACGCCCTCGTACCTGCCGCATATCAGGGCGAGATGTGGCTTACGCGCCAGGCTCTCGACCAACTCCTGCTCCAACCTCCTGCCACGCGGGCTGAGAAGGACAACCTCCACATCCCGCTTCAGCCGGTCCAGCTCTTCCAAGCCGTATCCCAAGGTCATGGTCACTGCCTGGAAGATGGGTTCAGGTTTCATGACCATGCCCGGACCACCGCCGAAGGGTGCGTCGTCCACCTGGCGGTGTTTTCCCGAAGCATACTCCCTTATATCATGGACGTTTACCTCCACGATCCCCTTGTGGATGGCCTTACCCAGCAGGCCCTCTTGCAGGGGGGAACGCAGCATGTCCGGGAAAATCGAGTAGACATCTATACGCATGGCATCATGTCTCCAAAAGGCCGGGAAGGGGGTCTACGATAAGCCTTCCCTCCTCCAGCTCCACGTCGACGATAGCTTCCTCTATCGTAGGGATAAGATATTCCTTATCGCCTTTCACCACTATCACATCGTTGGCGCCCGTCACTATGATCTCCACCACCTCGCCCAGATGCCTCCCCTGGGTGGTGATGACCTCCAGGCCGAGCAGCTGGTGCTCCCAGAGGTGGTCCAGGGGTGGTTCACCTATATCATCGGGAGTGACCAAGAGCTTTCTTCCTTTCAGTCTCTCGGCCTGCTCCCGGTCGTCCAGACCCTGGAATTTGACCAGCAGCATCCCGGCGCCCTCCTTGACCTCCTCCAGGAGCAGTTTTTCCCCTTCCTCGCATCCTTCCAGGAAAAAGGCGTTACCCTTGTGGTAACGCTGGGGGTTGGTGGTGAGCACCTCTACCTTCACCCATCCAAGGACACCGTAGGGTTTGATTACCCTACCGGTGACCACAAAAGACGGCCTACTATCGCGTAACGGCATCACCCCTAATCGATTATCTCGACTATGGCGTTGCGTCCTTCTTTGGTAGCTGAAGCCTTTATCAAAGTGCGCATGGCCTGAGCGATGCGCCCCTTTTTACCGATGACTTTTCCGACATCCTCTGGGTCCACCCGCAGCTGGAGGATGATGGACCTCTCGCCCTCCACCGAGGTGACCTCCACGCTGTCCGGCTTATCCACTAGTGCCCTAGCGAGATATTCCAGCAGCTCCTTCATGTCTACCTCCTGGACGACAGGTTCTATGCTATCCAACTTTACCCTCCTCGAATTTATTCCAGATACCGGTGATCTCCATTAATTTTCGCACCTGGTTACTGGGTTGAGCTCCTTTGCGCAGCCAATCCAGCGCCTTTTCCTCGTCGATCTCGATCAGGGAAGGCTCCTGGCGTGGATCGTAACGACCCAGGATCTCGATGAACCTCCCATCCCTGGGTCTGCGTTGGTCCGCAACAACCACCCGGTAGTAGGGCTTTTTCTTCGCCCCCATTCTCATCAGTCTTATTCGCACCAATTAACATGCACTCCTTTCCCGCTTCATCACTCCGCCACTGTGCGGATCCACCACTACTGGAAGGGGAACATCTGCCCCAGCTTGCGCGGGGACATCTTCCCGAATTGTTTCATGAGTTTCTGCATCTGCTGGAACTGCTGTAGAAGACGATTGACCTCCTGGGTGCTGGTACCGCTCCCTCGAGCGATACGCTGTTTACGGCTGGCCCCTATTATCTGGGGTTTGCGCCTTTCCTCTACAGTCATGGATTGAATGATCGCCTCAACCTGTTTCAGCTGACTCTCATCCACCTGCAACCCTTTAAGCTTGGAGGCGGAGATTCCCGGGATCATCCCCAGTATCTGGTCCAGGGGGCCCATCTTCTTCAGCTGGTTCATCTGGTCCAGGAAATCCTCCAGGGTGAACTGCTGTTTACGCAGCTTCTTCTCCAGCTCCTCCGCCTGTTTATCATCGTAGGTGGCCTGAGCCTTCTCAATCAGGGTCATAACGTCGCCCATTCCCAGGATGCGCGAGGCCATGCGATCGGGATAGAAGGGCTCCAGGTCTCCTATCTTCTCCCCTACGCTGGCGAACTTGATAGGCTTGCCGGTGACCGTCTTGATGGACAGGGCGGCGCCGCCACGGGCATCTCCATCCAACTTGGTGAGGACAATGCCGTCGAAGCCGACTTCCTCTCCGAAGGTCTGGGCCACGTTGACGGCGTCCTGACCGGTCATGGAGTCCACTACCAGAAGAGTCTCGCTGGGCGGGTTCTGTTTCTTGATTCGTACCAGCTCCTGCATCATCTCCTCATCTATATGCAGCCGACCCGCGGTATCTACGATCACCGTATCCAGGCCCTCTTTTTCCGCTTTCTTAAAACCCTTTGCCACGATCTCCTCAGGACCCGCGGAGCGATCGGAGTAGACCTCGAGACCCGCCTGCTCTCCCATCTTTTCCAGCTGGTCGATAGCCGCCGGCCGGTACACGTCGGCGGCGATCATCATGGGGTGGCGTCCATTGTTTTTGAGGTGGTAGGAAAGTTTTGCAGTCGCCGTAGTCTTCCCCGAACCCTGCAGCCCTACCAGCATGATCACCGATGGCGGCCTTCCCGCGAAGTTTATGGATTCGTTGGTGCTTCCCAAGAGGCCGGTGAGCTCCTCGTTAACGATCTTGATGACCTGCTGTGCCGGGGTAAGGGAGCGCAGGACATCCTGTCCTACCGCCCTCTCCCGCACACGGCCGACGAAATCCTTGACCACCTTGAAATTTACGTCCGCTTCCAGAAGGGCCAACCGGATCTCCCGCATAACCTCGTCTACGTGTTTCTCGGTGAGCTTGCCGTGTCCCTTCAAACGACTGAAGATGTCCTGAAGCCGGTCGCTAAGATTGTCGAACATGATACATCACCTAAACCGCATATCTTACGCCTTCTCCCCCGGGAGGATTAAGGCTTTTCAGCATTCATACCTGCATTTTTATAAACCACTAAATAATTAAAACTACAGGAAACGGCGGGGGTTGTCAAAGGGTTGTGGCCGCCGCTTCTCCCCGGCTGTTTCTTAAGCCTTACAAAAACATTATCCCTCATCCACTATAATAAAGCCCACAATTCCGGAAACGGAGGTAACTTCCCATTATAAGGAAGGAATGAAGCGAATCGTCTAGAACCGTTAATAACCAAACAAGGAGGATATGCAATGCGCAAGATGGGGGACTACCCTGATATCTCCAATGCCCATATGGCCATGGCTAAGAAGTATTCAAGCACCCGGCTTTTGGGCCCGCCCATATGTGATGAGCTCGTATCCCTGGTAGAGCATATGTTCAGCGAGGAGGAGGCGCAGGTCGCCCGAAACCTCAAGCCCTGGCGGCCGACGACGGCGAAAAAGATCGCTGCTGCGGCCGGGCGACCATTACGGGAAGTAGAGGCGGTACTCGATGTTCTCGCCCATGAGAAACATGTCCTTCTTTCCTTCGGCATGGGCGATAAAGAGCGGTATTGCATACTGCCCATCATCCCGGGTACCTTCGAGAGTGTGCTTATACGCAAATCCGCCGACAGCGTCACCCCCTGGCATGTGCGCTTCGCCGAACTCCACGAGGAGTTATTCTCCACCGGCTTTACCGTCGAGTACTTGCACAAACCTGTGGATGCCGTCCGCTACCTACCTGTGGACGAGGCTGTGCAGGCCCAACCCATGGCCTATCCCTCGGACCATCTGGAGGCAATCCTGGACCGCTACGAACATTTCGCGGTGGGAGTCTGCCAGTGCCGCCTGACCAAGCAGCTGACAGGCGAGGGATGCGGCAGGCCCCTGGAGGTATGCACAGCGATGGGTGATTGGGTTCCGGAAATGGTCAGGCGGGATCGGATGAAGCAAGCGAGCAGGGAGGATGTGCTGGAGATAAAGCGGTCAGCGGAGAAGGAGGGCCTGGTCACCTGGATGATGAACGAGGAGAGCGGAAAGTTCACAACCGCTTCATGCTCCTGCTGCGGCTGCTGCTGCGGCGCCTTGCGAAGTATATCCGAGTTCAATACCCCGGGCATGATAGCTCCTCCCCATTTCATGCCCGGCATAGATCATCAAACCTGCAATTCATGTGCAAAATGCGTTAAGGTCTGTCCTATGGGCGCCCTTGTTATACTGGAAGAAGGAGATGAAAAGCGGCTTATGCATAAGCCGGAACGCTGTATAGGATGCGGGCTGTGCGTTGTGGCCTGCCCCGAGGAAGCTCTTACCCTGAAGGAAGTAGAGGGATACAAGGAGCCCCCCAGCGGCTGGCCCGCTTACCTGGCCAAGTACGCCCGTAACTATTTGATCAACTGCTGGAAGGTCTGGTCCTCCCGCCGCCACTCACACTAGGAGAACAACGCATTGGCGAACTCGTAGGGATCAAAGGGGTGGAGGTCCTCCACTCCCTCCCCTACACCGATGAACTTTATGGGGATTCCCAGGTCATGGCCTATGGCCACCACGATCCCCCCCTTGGCGGTCCCGTCCAACTTGGTAAGCACGACACCGGTCACATCAACAGCTTCCTTGAACTCCCGCGCTTGAATCAGGCCGTTCTGACCGGTGGTGGCATCGATGACCAGCAGGGTCTCGGTGACCTGGGCCTCCCGCTCCGCCACCCTCTTTATCTTCTTCAATTCCTCCATCAGGTTGGTCTTGGTATGCAGCCGGCCCGCCGTATCCGCGATAACCACGTCCATATCCCGGGCAAGGGCCGACTCCACGGCATCATGGATCACGGCGGCGGAGTCGGCGCCCTGTCTGTGTTTTACCGTATGCAGTCCAACCCTGTTTCCCCATTCCTCGAGCTGTTCGATCCCCGCCGCGCGAAAAGTATCCCCTGCGGCGAGGAGCACGGTCTTGTTATCCTGCTGGAGCAGGTAGCCGAGCTTGGCTATAGTGGTGGTCTTTCCGGTCCCGTTCACACCAACGATCACGAATACGCTTGGCCCGCTATCCGCGAAAATCAGCTGCCGGTCCCCGATATCGATGGCCTCCGCCAGAACCTCCCTGAACAGGGCGAGCAGTTCCTCCGGCTCCTTGACCTTCTCCTCGATCATACGTTCCCTGGTACGATCGACCAGGGTCACGGTCATGTCCACGCCGACATCGGCTCCCACCAGGATGTCCTCTACCTCTCCCCAGAAATCCTCGTCGAAACGCCTGGTGGCAATGGCCTTGGATAGAGGGGCCACGAAATTCAAGCGGCTCTTGGAGAGGCTTTTCCGCAGCCTGGTAAGCCATCTCTTCTTCTCTTCTTCAAGAGGAATCTCCTCAGGCGGAGCTGCCTTAGGAGCCTCGATCACTGTTTCCGCCTCCGGTGCCGTCTCGACTATCACGGCCTCCGCAGCGGTGAGAGGCTTTTCCTCCGTCACGGTTGGCGCGGCGGTGACGGGTTTTTCCTCCTTCACTAACTCATGCGTTGGCGGGCGGACCGGTGCTTCCTCGGCTCTTTTCTCCGAAGGCGCCGCCCTGCCTTTCTCTCTTCTCTTGGCCTCTTTGAGTGCTTGTTTCTCCGCTTTTGCCCTGGCCTTCTCCTCTTTCTTCCTCTTCCTCTTCTCTTCTTTCTCCCTTTTTCCCCTCTCCCTCTCTTCCTTGCGAGAAGGTTTCTCAATGGGGGCCTTTTTGGCCTCCGTAGCTGGAGCCGGCTCTTGTTCTTGGAGCGGCTCGGGCGGTTCCTCCAGCATCGCCAGGTATAGGGGCACGCCCTCCCGCCTCTCCCGCCTCTTAGCCTCCTTGAGCGCCTGTTTCTCAGCTTTAAGACGCGCTTTCTCCTCTTTTCCTCTCCGCCTCTCCTCTTCTTTCTCTTTTTTTCTTCTCTCTCTATCATTATTCATCGCTCTACCTCGGGTTGATCAAGGGAAAAACGCGTTTCCATAGGGTATGATAACCCAACGGGACAGGGGAGGGAATTCAGGCGATTTCGGAACTGGCCAGCTCCTCCGTTTCCCCCAGCTTTTTGCTGATGATACGCGAAACGCCGGAGGCCTGCATGGAAACGCCGTATAAAACATCGGCTCTCTCCATGGTACGCTTCTGATGGGTGATGATTATCAACTGGGACTCGCCCTTGAACTCCATCAGCATATTGAGGAAACGGTGCAGGTTGACATCATCCAGCGCCGCCTCCACCTCGTCCAGGAAATAGAAGGGGCTCGGCCTTGTCTTGAAGAGGGCGAAGAGGAAGGCCAGCGAGGTCAGGGCGGTCTCTCCCCCGGAGAGCAAGGACAGTTTCTTCAACCTCTTGCCCCTGGGCTGTGCCTCTATCTCCACTCCCGTATTCAGCAGGTCGGTTGGATCGGAAAGCGCTAGCTCCGCTCTGCCCTGCGGGAATAACCTGTCGAAAAGCTCCTGAAAATGCTGATTTACTACCTCGAAGGTATCCTTGAAGATACGCACGATCTCCCGGTCGATGGCACGGATCACCTTCATAAGGGAGGACTTGCTCTCCTTGAGGTCCTCAACTTGTTCCAGGAGAAAATCGTGCCGCTCTTTCAAAACCTTATGTTCCTCAACCGCTCTGAGGTTTACCTGACCCAGCATATCCTTACGACGTTCCAGTTTCTCCAGCCTCTGCCTCATGTCCTCCACGGGCGAGGAGGGCGTATATTCCTTCAAGGCCGTCTCCAGGGGTACGCGATACTCGTCGAGAAGGCGCTGAACCAGCATGTCCACCTGCATCTTTAGCTGGGCGGCCGCCAGGTCCCGGTTATGAGCCTGCTCCCGCAGTTCTTCCTCGCGGGATTCCATCTCCTCCAGGCGCTGGCGCATATCACCGTATTCCTCTTCATTGCCCGCCAGCTCCTCTTTGCCGTTCTCCTCCCGCTTTTGGACCTGTAGCGATAATCTCTGGTGCTCCCTGGCCAATCCTTTCACCAGCACCAGCATCTCTTCCTGCAATCTTGATTTCTCGGCCAACTCCTCTTTCCCCGGAGGTGCCGGGCTGGACTCTTCCATCTCCAATTCCTTTAACCTCTCCTCCAGGTGGAAGCGTCTCTCGGCCAGTGAGGCGCGTTCGGCTCTCATCCCCTGCAGGGTTTCGATGGCCTTGCCCTCCTCCTCTCGCAGCTCTCCAACCCACCGCTCTCTCTCTATTATCATGGGCATACGTGCCTCCATCTCGCCCTGAAGAGCAGAGGCCTCCACCTCAAAGTCGATAATGCAGTGGCGCAGCCGGCTTCTCTCGTCCCCCACGACGGCCTGCTGCTCCATCAACGAGTGCAGTTCTAACTCCAGGTTTCCGCTCTGGAGCTCCTTCTCTTTCAAGGAGATCCGCATATCCCTGGTCGTACTCTCCAGGGACCCCCTCTCTTCCTCAAGCTGAGCCAAATCTCGCTCCAGGCCGGATATGGTGGCCAATGCGCTCTTTCGCTGCACCTCCAGGGAGATGGATTCTTCGTCACACAGGTCCAGCATATCTTGAAGTTCTTCTATCTCACGCCTCTTGGCTATGATATGGAAGGGGTTGCGCGGAAGAGCTCCACCTTTGACCACCCGGCGGGGGGCTATCACATCGCCCTCCGAGGTCACAAAGGTAAGCCCGGGATCTTTCTCTGCCTCGCTCTCAGCTTCATCCAAGGTGCAGCAAAATACAACGTCGCCCAGAAGGTACCTGAGAGCCGGCTCGATCTCCTTATCTCCAGTGACGACCTCCAGGGCGGGCGTTCCCCCGGACAGGTGAGCTGATTCCTTCCTATCATCTACGGCCGCAGATGGAATCTCCGACAAGGGCAGGAACACGCCGTATCCCCCCTCCTCCTTCTTCAGCACCCTTACAGCCTCCAAGGCATCGTCAAGGGATCGGGTAACCACGCTGAACAACCAGGGGCCCAGATAGGATTCTAAGGCCCTCTCCCATTCCTCTTGTATATGGATGCGGTGCAGCAGTATCCCCTCGATACCCGGCAGCTCCATGCTTTCGTCCAGCACCCTGGCGGCCGCCGCAGCATAATCCAGACGTGAACTGAAGATCTCGTGCAAGGCTCGCAGCCTGGCCACCACCAGAGCTTCCTCCTGATAAGAGCGCTTTTGCTTCCTGGCGACGGCCTCCAGCTCCTCGCGAAAGCGAGTTATATCCGCCTTGGTCTTTTTTACCTTCTCCTCTACCTCCGACCTGCGTGATTCGGCTTCTGCGGCCTTCTTCTCCAGCTTGCGTATTTCCTCAGCCAGCTTCCGCGATTCTTTGAGCAGTAGCTCCCCTCTCGCGCGCAGGCTATTACCGTCTTCCCTGCATTGGTCCGCCCGGTCCCATGCTTCACACTGCTCCTTGCGCAGCTCAGCCTGGTCCTTTTCCAGGCTGGCCCAAGCGCGTCGCAGGCCGTCTCTTTCCTTTCTGGCCTGGTTCAGCCGTGAGGAAAGGGACTTCTTGAGCCCACTGGTACGTTCTTTCTCCGCCGCCAGGCGGCTTATATCCTCCTCCGTCCGGGCACGTTCACCCTCCAACTCCTGCCGCTTCCTGGCCATCTCCTGCCTACGCGACATCCATCCAGTTTGGCCATATCTTATCTCGCCGCCCAGGGCGGCATAGAGCTTCAACCTCTCTTCGCCGAGACGCTCGCAAGCGCGCAGTCTCTCTCCCAGGGAAAGCAGGCGCATCTCCCGCAGCCGGCACTCCTCCAGGACTTCCCGGAGGCTTTTCAACTCCGCCTCCAACGTAGACAGGCGTTCCTTTCCCTCCTTTATGCCGCCAGTGGCCTGCTCCAATTCCTGCAGCAGGCCCTCCTCCTCCTGGCGGCGATTCTCCCACTGGCCTTTCAACTCTTGCAGTTCCGCCACCATTATGCGTATGGACAGGTCCTTGACCTCCACTACCATCTCCTGGTACTCCATAGCCTGTTTGGCCTGTCTCTCCAGGGGACGCAGCTGTTTCCTGACCTCGGAGATGATATCTGAGACCCTCACCAGGTTGCGTTCCATTCCCTCTATCTTACGCAAGGCTTTATCCTTGCGGCGCCTGTGCTTGCGCAGCCCCGCCACCTCCTCCAGGAAGACTCTACGGTCCTCAGGGCGGCTGCGCAGTATGGTCTCGAGCCTGTTTTGGCCTATAACCGCCGTCAGCTCTCTCCCCACACCAAGGTCGGAGAGGAGTTCCTGGATATCGACCAGGCGGCAGGGTGTCTTGTTCAGCAAGTACTCGCTCTCCCCGGTGCGGAAAAGGCGCCTGGTGACCACCACCTCGGGAAATTCGATGGGTATCTCCCCCTTGCGGTTGTCGAAGGAGAGGGAGACCTCGGCCATGCTCAGCGGCTGCCTGGTGGCGCTTCCCGCGAAGATAACGTCTTCCATCTTCGTTCCCCTGAGGTTTCGCGGGCTCTGCTCCCCCAGCACCCATAGCACGGCATCCGCGACGTTGCTCTTACCGCTGCCGTTGGGCCCGACGATAACCGATATGCCTGATTCAAAATCCAGGGTGATCTTATCGGCGAAAGACTTAAAGCCTCTCGCCGTCAAGGTTTTAAGATACATCTATACCTTGCTCTCCTCTCCAACACTGATAACCGGATATTCAGGATATTTTTCTCCTTAAAGCCCTTCAAACCCTTCTTCTATTCTTTGTTGGGGCTGCATATTTTTCCTGCTTACCGGCCTCCGAAGATCAACAATGGGATCAAAGCTTCAGCCTTCAGTTTGGATATCGTCCTCTGTTTTGGAGTAAAGTTCTGCAAATTGAAGATTGAAGCTTTGACCCCATTTTGTTGTTGTTAAAACGCAGGTTAAAGGCTATTCGATAGGGAAGTAACCCAGGCCTACCGTTCCCGGGCCGGCATGGGCCCCGATAACCGGACCCGTCTCATTGAAGGCAATGGAGCCGGGATCGCAGTTCAGCGATTTCTTGACCTTCTCGAGCAGCTCCTGCATCCTTTCCGGGTCCTGTATATGGGTTAAGCCCACCTGAGCCTGCTTTCCTCCCAGTTTCTCCGCCACCAGCTCGACCAGGCGGTCCAGGGCCTTGTGGCTGCCGCGGACCTTTTCCAGGGCATCGATGGTACCGTCGATGCACAGTATGGGCTTGATACGCAGCATGGAGCCTAGAAAGGCTTGCGCTCCCCCGATCCTGCCTCCACGCTTCAGGTACTCCAGGGTATCTACAAGAAAGAGTACCTCGCTCTCCTCGATCAGCTTGTCCGCCAGGGATTTGAGCTCGTCCATATCCTTGCCCTGGTCTCTTGCCTTGACCAGCTCGTCAATGATCATCAGGAGCTGGATAGATGTATACCTGGAATCGATTATCTCTATCCTGTAATCTCCCATCTCGGCTGCGGCCGTCCTGGCCGAATCCACCGTGCCGCTTATCCCCGCCGCTATGTGGATGCTCAGGAGGGCATCGTAACGGCCGGCCATATCCTTGTAGGCCTCCAGAAAATCCCCAGCCGAAGGCTGGGAGGTGGTGGGAAAAACACCCGGCTCCTTGAGGCGGTCGTGAAACTCTTCGTTGGATATATCCACACCCTCGCGGAAGGATTCATCATCGAAGATCACCTTCAAGGGCACCACTTTGATATCGTTTGCATCGATATAAGCCTGTTCCAGGTACGCCGTGGAATCAGTGACTATGCCTATTTTCGCCAACTTCCATCCCCCCTTTTATCAACAGAGTATTTCCGAACCTCACGGCCTCGACTCCCAATCCCCTGCTTTTCACCATCATTCGAGGTGTTATATATGTGAAAATGCCTTCTATCGGGCATTATCGCCGCTGAAATCTCCGCTTAAAGCCTCGCGGGCGGCATCTTGCTCGGCCTCCTTCTTGGAGCTGCCCCTCCCCTTTCCCATATTCATCTCGCCCACATATACGGTGGCATAGAAGGTCTTTCTGTGGTCCGGACCTTCCTCGCTGAGCCGGTATTTTGGAAGTATCCCCCTCTCTCTTACCACCAGCTCCTGCAACCGCGATTTGTAATCGTATTCGAAATGGCCGGTCACGGCCTCTTCCATCTGCTCCTTGAAAAGCCTCAGGATCACCAGGCGTGTCTTCGCGAGGCCTTTGTCCAGGTAGACCGCGCCGATGAGGGCCTCCAGGGAATCCGCCAGGATGGAGGCCTTATCCTCTCCCCCGTCCGCTCTCTCCTCCCGGCTCAGATAGATATAACGCCCTAATCCCACCTTGCGAGCTATTTCCGCCAGGGAGTTC
>Ga0180434_10007464_pt1 | contig 12294 bp, 7 predicted proteins | sample SS_ome_7_FD_132453 | JGI IMG/M metagenome (GOLD analysis project Ga0180434, IMG submission 132453) | Hypersaline lake sediment archaeal communities from the Salton Sea, California, USA - SS_1_D_2 metaG | ecosystem: Environmental > Aquatic > Non-marine Saline and Alkaline > Hypersaline > Sediment... | reverse complement strand
GCCGCGAGGCGGAGCAGGCTCTGCTGCAGAGCGAGCAGCGCTTATCGGACGTTCTGCACGCCCTGCCCATGGGGATCGTCATTATCGACGCCGAAACGCACGAAATCGTCGACGTGAATCCCGCGGCGACGGCCATGATTGGAGCGCCCTGCGAGAAGATCGTCGGAAAAGTGTGCCATAAATTCATCTGCCCGGCTGAGGCGGGCCAGTGCCCGATTACGGACCTCGGCCAGGCGGTCGATTGCTCGGAAAGAACATTGCTGACTGCTGGCGGGGAGTCCACTCCGGTTCTGAAGACGGTCCTGCCCATTACCCTAGACGGTCGTGCCCGCCTGCTCGACGCCTTTGTCGACATCAGCGCCCAAAAGGAAACGGAGCGGCGCATGAACGATGCCGCGGTGAAGCTGCGTCATCACTTAGCAGTTTTGACCGAACGCTCCAAGGCGCTCGAGTGTTTGCACCGTGTTCGTGATGCTGTGCGCGGCGATGCACTTCCCGAGGAAGTGTACCGGCAAGCACTCGCACACATTGCGGAAGGCATGCAGCATCCTGAGATTGCGGCGCCCGTTATCACGTTGGGCGAGGAGCGGTTCGCCGGGGCAGCGTGGGATGAAAGCCTCTCACACGGCCTTCATGCCGAAGTTTCGCTGCCGGACCAAGACTTCGGAAGCCTGTCCGTGTTCTACACGGAGAACCGGGCGTTCATCTTGCCAGATGAGCAGAATCTCGTTACCGCCGTCGCGGCAATCCTGGCCCACTACATCGCCCGCCACCAAGCTGAAGAGGCGCTGCGCGAGAGTGAGAAACGTTTCAGCGAAGTTCTTCAAGCCTCCTCGGACGCGCTCCTGATAATCGATGGGAACGAGTTTGTAGAGTGCAACGAAGCTACAGTACGTATGCTAGGCTACGCATGTCGGGATGAGCTGCTGATGACACACCCGTCCGAACTGTCACCGCCGATTCAGCCCGACGGACGTTCATCGCTCGAGAAGGCCGACGAGATGATACGCCTCGCTTTGACGAAAGGCTTCCATCGCTTCGAGTGGGTGCATCAGCGAGCCAATGGAGAGAACTTCCCGGTTGAGGTATCTCTGACACCGATCTCGTATAGACGAAAGACGGTGCTGCATTGCTTGTGGCGCGATCTTACGAAAGAGAAGGAAGCCGAACGGGCACTGCAAGACACCCGCAATCGCTTGACGGAATCACTCGGTTTCACACGAACGTTGCTGCAGGCGCTCCCCACGCCGGTGTTCGTCAAGGACCGGGACGGACGGTACCTTGAATGCAATCGGGCATTCACGCAGATGCACGGCGTGACTGCAGATCAGATTCGCGGAAAGACCGCTTGGCAGCTGTGGCCGGGTGAACATGTGAAGCGTTATCACCAGAAGGACCTTGAGCTTATACGCACAGGTGAGCGCCAGGAGTATGAGTTCAAGGTGCGAGACCGCGATGGCGCAGACCGTGACGTCCTCTTCATCAAAGATGCGTTCAGAGACGTGACAGGTGCAGTCGCCGGGATCGTCGGGGCATATGTGGATATAACTCATCGCAAAGCTCTGGAGAGCGAGCTTAGGTTCGCCAACGCGCGGCTCGCGGAGCAGACCAGGCAGGCAAACACCTTGGCCACGCAGGCCGAAATTGCCAACGCTGCCAAGAGCGCATTCCTGGCCAACATGAGCCATGAGATTCGCACGCCGATGACGGCCATTCTGGGGTTCACGGAGGCGGCCATGGAGGGTTGTCACGGCCAATGCGAATTTGGCTGCACTGAGCACCGCGAGCATCTTGAGACCATCAGCCGCAACGGCGAGTATCTCCTGCAACTGATCAACGACATCCTCGACCTGTCCAAGATCGAAGCCTGCAAGCTCGCCATCGAGCGGATTTCCGTCTGCCCCGCGCAACTCCTCGCGGAAGTCGAATCGCTGGTCCGCGTTCGCAGCGCCGCCAAGGGGCTGGAGTTGCGCATCGAATACGAGGGCGCCATTTCGGAGACCATCCAGAGCGACCCGATGCGGCTGCGACAGATTCTCATTAACCTGGCGGGTAACGCGATCAAGTTCACCGAGACCGGACACGTTTCTCTGATCGCGCGCCTGGCGGAGCGTCCAACCGATGAGCCCGTGCTCGAATTCGACGTGGTGGACACGGGGATGGGTATGACCGAGGAGCAGGCGGCCAGGCTTTTCCAGCCATTCTCCCAGGCCGACACCTCCACAACTCGCCAGTTTGGGGGCACGGGGTTGGGATTGGCCATCAGCAAGCGTCTTGCCGAAATGCTCGACGGCGATGTGCAACTCGTTGACACGAAACCCGGCGTGGGAAGCCGCTTCCGCCTGACCGTCCCCACCGGTTCGCTGGAGCACGTACGAATGCTTGAGCATCCCGCTCAGGCCGCGACTGCAAAGCCCGATCAGCCTCAGCGGGACAGGGCAGAAACAGCGAGCCTACTCGGCTGCCGAATCCTGCTGGCCGAAGATGGACCGGACAACCAGCGCCTCATCGCCCATGTACTCAAGAAGGCTGGCGCCGAGGTAACTACTGTCGAGAACGGCAAACTTGCGGTGGATGCAGCGATGACCTCCTCAAGCTCAACGTCGGAAAACGCCCCTGGTCTGCTATTTGACGTGATCCTGATGGATATGCAGATGCCCGTAATGGACGGTTACGAAGCCACGGGACTATTGCGTCAAGAGGGCTACACCGGCCCGATCATCGCCCTGACCGCCCACGCGATGGCCGACGACCGGCAGAAATGCCTCGACGCCGGCTGCGACGATTATGCCAGCAAACCCATCGATCGCAAACGGCTCATCGAGACCATTGCATCGTGCGTTGATGCGTATCGGCGGACTGAGGTCGGCTGCTGAGCAGTTGCTGGACAGGCCCAAGCCGTCGAGATTGATCTCCAGTGTAATCGACACCAGCCTGCGAGCAAGCCGCAACGCGTGCTGGCTCGAAAACTGAAATCACGCGGCGGCTTCTACCGCTATGCGAGGGGGGACTGTCGAAATCGAAGTGACTGGACACGGTTAGAACTTTTTGCGGTGGGGACAACGGGCTTCCCCCAGCGTGTCGTCGAAGCGTTACTGGCTGCATGACAGTGGTTTACGGCGTCCCTGCGGCGGGTTTCCGTGGTGCAACCGGCGAGGCAAGCCCACGACTGCCTCGTGTGACCTCTGACAGAAATCACCAAAACGCCATCCCTCCTGCGCAGACAGTTTACGCCCGCCCAGGGGCCGGAATAGCAACCGCAACTACCGGATCGCATAGCGGAATGCCACTTGCCCGTTGCGCAGCCCGCGGCGCGCCAGGTCTGGCGTCGCAGAGCGTACATACTCGACGCCGATGCGATCTGAGTGCACACGAACGCGCAGATGGCCGGAGCTGGGCAGGAAATCGCCGTTCTTGTAGCCGTACTCGTCGGCAAAGTGCTTCTTGAAGTTGCGATGCGCCGGCTGTGGAACGAGTTGATACACGATGCCGTCGCATTCTTGCCGGGCGAAGAAATGGTCGTGGCCATGGAACACGATGCTCACGCCGGTCTCGACGAGCAGTTCGTGTACGGGCTTGCCCCAACCCGGGCGATGCTCGGCAAACGTGCGCTGGCCGTCGAATTCGTGTCCGCCCCATTCGAACAATCGGGCGGCCTCGGCGCCGCCGCGGCCGCTCGGGTCCAGACCGCCGACAAGTTGGTGGATGAAGACGAACTTGTACTTGGCACGCGACGTCCGCAGCGCCCGACACAGCCAGTCGTACTGCTCTTTGCCGAGCGTCATCCCCCAGGGCTCGCGTCCGCCCCGCGTTGATCGCGACGTCCAGTATGGGTCGAGCACGACGAACAGCGCGTCCCCCCACGTCCAGGCATAGTAGTTCTGCAGCAACCCCGCATGCGGATGGACGGCCGCATTGCCCGAGTAGAAGCCATCCGGCGCCGGGTTCGGCAGAACCCGCTTTCGTTGTAGGCAAGACCAGGTCGCCAAGCCGTCCGCCGCGTCTGCGCCAGGCCGTTTTGTTTCCTCGCCGTCGTGATTGCCGATCACGAAGAACACCGGCGCCGCGTGGCCCACAAGCCCGAGGTAGTAGCGCTGCGCGGCGTATTGAAGCAGCGCCGATTCACGGCTCGCGTGTTTGCCGGTCATGAAGGTGTCGCCGAGATCGATATGGAAGTCCGGTCGGTCCGCACGCACGTTGGCGAGGGTGGTCCGGTAGAGTGCGGGCAGACATCCCTCGTCCAGGTGCGAATCGGCTTGCACCGTGAAGGTGAACGGCGTACCTGCGGCCCGCGCCGTATGAAACGATCCGCTCGCCTCTTCGGGAAAGAGCGGCTCGCCGGTCGCAGCGTGTTCGAGTGTATAGCTGTATGCAGCTCCGGGGAGAAGGCCTTCGAGGACAGCTTCGCACGGTTCGCCGGCACGAAGCGTCATGAGCCCAGTACGGCGCAGCGGTTTGCTGCCAGATCGGCTATAGGAGATCCTCACCTTGGCAGTCTCGTGCGCCAGAACGCTGAGCGTCACGGAGCGATCGGTCGGACAGGCGAGAATCACGTTTCCCCGATGCGAGGGGATCTCGGTGTGGAAGATTTCCGGCGATCTGCGCGGTCGAGCGGCGTCGCCGCGTCTGGACTTGCCAGGGCCGCGCTCCTGCGCGCTGCATGGCAGGGCAAGTCGAGTCAGGTACGCCGAAGTCACGGCCATGAACGTCCGCCGGTCGATTCGCACGTCAGTCGCCCTTCGCTTTGGCGGGAGCAAAGAAGAAGTGATCTGTGTCGGGCAGCGTAGGCGCTTGCCGAACCGGCTTAGAGTAGATGTAAACGGGCGCGCTGTCGTATCCGTCGAGGTTGCGCAGCTTGACCAGCGCCGCGCGCTGCTCTGCGGTCAGCGTCCGGTTGACCTGCGCAAATGCTGCGGCGCAGCGGTACGAGATCTTGCCATCCAGTTCGCCATAGCGGCGACCGAGCGCCACTATTCTCTCCTTGTCAGCTTTCTTGCCGTCGAGGAACCTACGCAACTCCGTCGCGATAACACGGCGCACATCAACCATCTCATGCAGGGCCTTGCGCTGCTCATCCGGGATCGCGGTGACGTGCGCGCGCTGCCGCTCATCGAGAACGCGGAGGAACTCCTTCCCACTATCTCCTGTCACGGACGTGCTGATGTCGTAGTCGCGTTTGCCCATGGCGGGCATGTCCTTCATGAAAAACCCGCCGAAGTACGTTCCGTGACGCTCGGGGCAGAAGTAAACATCCGCCTCGATCGAGCCGGCGTACCAACTGAACAGCTCGCTCGCGTAGGTCATGTAGGCGACGTTGACGAGTTTCTCCGTGCCGCGAGGTAGCCGGTGGGCCCGGGCGTCGACATCCTGCCACGTGCTGAAATCACCGAATTTCATCCTGGCCAGGTTGGCCTTCTGCTCCGGCGAGAAGGAAGCTATGACTTGGCCGAAGACCTCGGCCCGCCGGTAACTCAACTCGGCGTCAAAGGCGAAGATGTCGCCGACGTAGCGAATGACCGCCTCCTTGTTCAATTCCCTACTTCCAGATGGAAGCTCCCCGTTCAACTCACGGTAGAACGCCTTGATGAGCGGCCAGCGCATTCGGGCGAGTTCGTCGAACTGGCCGGCCTGCTCGCGAGCCAGACTCTCGAACTTCGCCCGCTGTTCGTCCGTCAGGATCTGGAGCACATTGCCGGCCACGCGATTGAGGAACATCGGGTTGTGGCCTTTTTCAGCCGCGTCGATGTCGCGCATGTACTGGAAGCCGAAGAAATCGCAGACCTTACCCGGCGGCAGAAACGTGGCCGCGCCGAAGTCGCCGGTGATGAAAGCTAGGCCGCTAAAGGCGATCGTGTGAAGCTGGGCCTGATCCGAGATCGCCTGTTCGATCGAATACCGCTGGGGTCCGCCGCGTCGCTCTCTGTCAATTCGGCGTTCCTTACGATCTCGCTGCGACGGTTGCCCACGGCGTTCTCCTCCGCGCTGCTGGCCGTCGGTCGGGGGCGTAACCAGGCACAGCCCGACCAAAGCGAGCAGTCCGATTCTCAGACGATGTGATCGCACAATCATGCGTTTCTCCTCATGCGAGTCCGGCAGCCTTTGTGATGCGCTTTCGGGGCTATGGTTGTCCCGACGATCGTGGCGTTGTTCTTGGCGCCACCGTGTAGGAATAGGCCACTACACCATCCACTTGCTCTGCGTCGACGTCCTCCGGAAGGTAAGAGCGGACGTATTCCACCAACACCGTCTCGGGCGAGACCGTCACACGGACGCGACCGGAACCGGGCAGCGCATCGCCGGATCGGTATGCGTGCGCGTTGTACAAGGTGTACGAGGAGTCGGCGGGCAGCGGCAGCGTCTGGTAGACAACGCCGTCGAGTTCCTGCTTACAAAAAACGTGGTCGTGCCCTTGGAAGAGAATGCTCACGCCTGTCTTGGCCATGAGCTGATGGATCGGCAGCTCCCAGCCCGGTCGTTTGACATCGAACTCCCAGCGGCCATTGCGGCCCTTCCCACCCCATTCATACAGGCCGGCCTGTTCGACGCCGCCCCGTCCCGTGCCCAGCACGTGGTGCGTGAAAACGAACTTGAACCTGGCATTGCTTTCTTCGAGCGTAGCCTTGAGCCAGCGATATTGCGCGTCGCCCAAGGTGACGTTCCAAAGGTCGCGGTTCTTCTTGCCCCCGCCGAAGGCGTTGTCCACCGGCTTCTTCGAGTGCCAGTACGGGTCGATCACAACGAAGAGTGCATCGCCCCAGGTCCAAGCGTAGTAGTCGCGCAGCAGGCCGATGTGCTCCACGTGCTCGGCATTGCCTGTAAATATGCCCTCGGGCGCGGGCTGCGAGAAGTACTTTTCGCGACAATTCTGCGCCCACACCGCGACGTTGTCGGGTGTGCCATCGAGGTTGCAGAGCGCCGCCTGCTCATGGTTGCCGTTAACGAGACAGAGCGGGGCAGAGTGTCCAATAAGCCCCAGATAGTACCGCTGTCCGAGATAGATGCGATCAACCGCATCGGGCGTTACATCTCGCAGCGTGTCAACGCTGAAGTCGTCACCGATAGTGATGTAAAAATCCGGATTGTCGGCGGCAGCGGCGCGCAAAGTCTGGGCATACAGCGTCGGATCATGCTGGTGACAACGCTCGGGATGCGAGTCGCCCTGAACCTGGAACGTGAACATGCTTCCCGGCGCGCGTTGCGTGTGGAAGCCGTACTCGGGACCGGGGGTAGCCCCACCGGCGCCGGCCGCAGTGTACGCGAGCCGATAGCGATAAGCCGTGTTGCCGGTGAGGCCGGAAAGCCGGATGGCGACGGGCTCGCCCACTGTGAACTTATGCTCCGGGGTGCGTTCGACTTGGTCGGCACCGAGCTTCCAGTACTCGATCCGTCCGCGAATGGTCTGAGCCGCGAGGACGTTCACATCGATCGTCGTCGCGCCCGGACGCGCGACAATCAGCGACGCGATGGGCCAGACGCCCTCTGGTTTCGCAAGGAACGCACCCTCCGGCCCCGCGCGGCGACGGCCCTGTCTATTCCGGCGAGGCTTGTCGGCGCGGTTGCGCTGCCTTGGCATGCTGTCATCCGCTTGCCCCTCAGCGGACATTGCGGTGCTGTGGGTTGGCACACACAGGACACCGGCAGGGGAATGCGGCTTATCGCCCTCCTGCGAAATCGCAGTCGGCGTCGGCCCCGCGAGGATAACCACGGTGAAGAGGAGTAGCTGTACGCGCAAATGCATGGTGGCTCCGTTGCTCCATTCTGATTGTCGCACTATTCCCTTTTGTCACCAATCGACGGCTGCGGACAAAAAAATCCCGCTCCGGCTCGATTTCTTGTCCGCATGGCGTCGGCGTCCGACAATGAGCAAATGAGGCGATTTCGATGAACTTGAGAAGCGGAGAAATCCGGCAGCCGATGGAGGCCACGACGCCCGTCGAACCCCTGGCGCTGTTCGAAATCCTGATGCGCGAAAATGCGGATTCTCTTACGGCGTTCCTGCGGGCTTCGCTGGATGATCCAGCAACAGTCGACGACCTGTTCCAGGACACCATGTTGACGGCATGGCGCCGGCTTGGCGACTTTGACCGGACCCGGCCCTTCGGGGCGTGGCTGCGCGGGATCGCCAAGCGCCTCCTGCTCGCACATTATCGCAAGGCCTCCCGTGAGACTCCCGCGCCTATCGAATACGTGCTTGACCATCTCGATTCGCGGTTGGCACAAGTGGACCGCTGCCACGGCGATACGTTTGATGAGAAGATCTCAGCCCTGCGGGACTGTCTCGATCGGTTGGCGCATTCATATCGGGCGCCGATCGACTTGCATTACTGCGAACGCAAGACCACAGCGTGGATCGCCGAGCGTTTAGCAACTACCAAGGACGCGATCCAGAAGCGTCTCCAACGAGCGCGCCTGCAGTTGGCAGAATGCCTGGAACGGAAAGCGGTACTGGACGCGAGGGATAGAGCGTGATGACAGGGCCGCACGAGATACCACCTGAAGTTGTCGCCGATCGAATTGCCGACGAGCAACTCGTTCATGCCCTCCTAGTGCATATCCATGATGCGGATGGCGCCACGCGTCGGGACGCACGTCTACAGCGCGCCATGCAAGCCATACGGACGATCGCCACGGCGCCAGGCGACCGACGTCGGCGAATGCCTGTCGTCCTGAGACGGGGATCATGGGCCGCTGCCGCAGGGATCCTGCTCATCTTCGGCGTCTACATGTTCACCAGCAGCACGACGCCCGCCATGGCCTCCATCAACGCGATCATCGATGCCCTGAACCGCGCGGGCGACCGAACATACCACGTCCGCGTGACACCTCCAGACGGATTTCATCGCCCGGGCTTGGACGGCGCAACGCTGCATTTGCGGGATGGACGGCAGTTCCTGTTGGTCCGGGTCAACCCGAAAGGTGGGGAGTTGTTTGACGGATTCGACGGCCAACAGAGCTGGCGCGTTCGCGCCGGCGAACTCGTGGAGTCACAAGACGGGCCGGGGGCGGGCCGAATCCCGCTGCCCCGGATCATAGCCGACGTCCCGTTTACCCACCTGCGACGGACGCTGGAGCGCATCCGTGGAGATTACTCGATTGAAAGACTAGATCGAGGACCCCTGATACCCGGCGAAGAGCCCCTGACGCATATACGTGCCCACCGTATCTCCCCCAATGTTAAGGGGCCTCCAACGATCGAAATCTGGGCCGATTCCGAAACCGGGCTGCCACGCCGCATCGTATTCCACGAGGCGAAGTTCCAGGGCAGCCAGCGCCCCCGGCTGTTGGAACTTGAACTCACCTCCGAAGCCGATCTGCCGGAAGACTGGTTTTCACCTTCTGCACACGTCCAAAACGCGGCCGAGGGGCGCCCTTGAACTCAGGCTCACGTGTATCACGGTGCAGGCGGATACCGTCGACCGTGCTTTCGTCGTGCACCAGGGCCCGGAAGCCCGTTCTGCCTCAGAGCGAGTTGGCCGCGCCCAACGCCAGCCGCCCATCGGCGAATCGAGTTCAAATCCAGTTGCATGTCGCGCCGTAAGGCGCGCTGGGGAAGGGACTTGCAATCAATCGAAGTGACTGGACACGGTTAGAACTTTTTGCCGAGGGGGTGGGCAGTCTACCGGAGTACGTTGCCAAGTCGTTAATGGCCGCCTGACAAGGGCTTGCGGCAACGGATACCCTCAACGGCCCATCCGGTCCTGCTCACAGCAGCCCCCCCAACCCCCCAGGATCGTCTTGATCCAACGGTCGCTCAACCGGTGACGACAAGCGATGGAGGAAGAGGTCGAGCCACTCGTTCGACATCAACGAGTCTTCGTACCGAGGCTCAGGCGCAACCGGCAGCACGTTCAGCGTTGGTGGTGGGAAGAGCGGCGGCGTACTCGGGGGCTCAGGTAGCTTGGGCTCGTATGGGTTGTACGCTGACGCACACACTTCCGGTTCGCCGGGATCCGGATCGTACGGACGCTGGTACCGCGAGCCGTACGCTCCCGATGCGAGCTCCTCCAGCGGGCCACGTTCGCCCAGAGGTGAATACGCCGGTCGCAGTCTACCATCAAGCCCGCCACCGAAGTGCGGCGTGAAGAGCGTACCGGGTGTGAAATCGGTTGAGAAGAACGCGTCATCAAGCGAGTGCATTTTCGGTTCCTCCGCACAAGAAGGGTTCTCAAGTCACACTAAGGCCGATCGATCGACCGTCCATGCTTATGGGCGGTTCGGAGTAGGGATGCGTTTCAGTTCCCTCCACAGAGCGACGCCTGGGGCGGAACTGGGCAAAGGTACCGCGCTTGCCCCCAGGCCAACGGAGTACCTGCTTGGCTTAGGATCCGAAGGACGGTACCCTGCATGGCGCTGGATAAGCCATTCCGGTGAAAGGAGTTGGGCTAATCGCGGCGGCAGTCCGCCGCATGGAAAATCGAAAGACGCGTGAGCGTCCAGCTGTCTCCCGAAATACCGCCAACACGGGCCCTTGGCCCGTGAAACACGATGGCAGCACAGACGCCGCGCTCCCGAAAGGGAGCGTCGGCCATGTGCTACATCGTGGCCCCTTGGCGGGGGTTCGGGAGTGGCCTTGGTTCGGCGCTCCTCTTATTAGCGGGAAGCGCGCGGCCACTCACTTGCCCATCGCGCACCAGCTCAGCACGGCTCCACACACCTACGGTGACGAGCCGTCTGCGGTGCGAAACCCTGCTCCAACGGACCTGTGGCCCTGATCGGAGGCCCGACGGAGTCGACCCCTGCACATCGTCACGCACCTGAACCCACCGGGCCAGTTCAGGCATGGTGGTCCCGCCATCTGTGGCCGACAGATGGAGACCACGATGGTTCAGGAAAAGGACCAGCGACTCGCGGATCTGGCCGAACAACTCTCTGAAGCCCTGATGACGGCTGCGATCTGCGCCGATGAAATTCGTGCGATTGTCCAAGCGGCAATCGACAGCCACACCACTGTTGGATGGCGGCGATCGCAGGATGCGAAGCATCGGAATCCTCCGCGCCGGCGCCCCCTGGTTGACAAGTCGACATTCTCCGTGTGTTGGGCAGGGAAGACCTGCCCGTTACGTCGCACAATCTTGTTCCGATTAGCCGAACGCCTGGCGCGCCAACCCAATCAGTATATCTCAGCCGACCAGCTCCTACTGGATGTGTGGGATGGAGGCGTGAAGTCTCCAGATACGATCCGAAGCGCCGTCCGACATCTTCGAGACCGGCTGAGTTGCGCCGGCATGGATGATCTGGCTGCCGCAATCCACGGTACAGGTGGTCGTTACGGTTTGATCCTTGACGGCAGGCTGTAGGCATTTTGCACAGGATTTGCACGGAGATGCGCCGCGGGTTTGCACGGCCATACTGTAGGCTGTTTGCATCGAGCGGAGTCGGCATTGCGTCACGTGCTGCATTCCTGAGTGCAGTCGTGCAATTGGAGACTTGCTGATCACACGGCAATCTCGAGTCCGTGGGCCGATGCCGTGCCATAGCGAGAGTTTAGAGAATGACGTTGAATCGAGAAACCAACGAGGCGCAGATGGGCGCGCAACCTGATGGAGACGAACATCGATGGTGGGTCCGAGAGGAACCGCGTACCGAGCCGGCTACTCCGCGATTCCGGGCGGTTGCCTATTACCGCCACTCAGCACAGGATCGGCAAGAAAACTCCGTCGCCATCCAACAGGAACAGGTTCAGCAATGGGCCCACGAGAACGGCGTCGACATCATTCAGGAATTCTCCGATCGCGGTAAATCGGGCCTGACGGCGGAGGGCAGGGATGGCTTCAACAACATGATGGACAACTGGGTCAAGGGAGGCCGTGAATTTGACTTCGTTCTTTGCCTGGACGTCAGTCGTTGGGGCCGATTCCAGGACATCGACCTTTCGGCAACGTACAGCGCCGAGTGTAAACGTCACGGGAAACAGGTCATCTACACGACGCTGGGCAAGCCCAAACCCAACGATCAGTTGCACCAGGTGTACGTTCAGTTCGAGCGTTTCCGCGCCGCGCAGTACAGCAAGGAACTGAGCGACAAGGTCTTCCGCGGTTGCGTGAAGATCACTGAACAGGGCTATTGGGCCGGAGGCAAGCCTCCGTACGGGTTGCAGCGGCTTCTGCTTGATGAGGCTCGGAAGCCTGTTCAAACGCTGGCTCCAGGACAGAGAAAGAGCATCCAGAACCAGCGGGTGACCTTGGCGCCGGGAGATGAACTTCAGGTCGCAACCGTGCAGCGGATCTTCCGGGAGTTCACCGAAACACTGCGAGCCATGAACGAGATCGCGCAGGTTCTCAATCGTGACGGCAT
>Ga0180434_10007463_pt1 | contig 12294 bp, 12 predicted proteins | sample SS_ome_7_FD_132453 | JGI IMG/M metagenome (GOLD analysis project Ga0180434, IMG submission 132453) | Hypersaline lake sediment archaeal communities from the Salton Sea, California, USA - SS_1_D_2 metaG | ecosystem: Environmental > Aquatic > Non-marine Saline and Alkaline > Hypersaline >... | reverse complement strand
GTTCCCGGCCAGGACCCGGTCGCTTACCAGGGCGGGCTGCTGGCCCTGCCCACGAACATCGGAGTCTATACACGCGACGAGTTCGTGGTGATTCCGCACTTCGGGGCCGAGGTCGGCTACCAGTTGTCCCCCTGCCTGCGCGTGTTCTTCGGCTACGACTTCCTCTACTGGGCCAACGTGATGGGCTCCGGCGACGCGATCGACATGGTCATCAACCCCTCGCAGATCCCGCCCAACCCCTTGCAGGGCGAGCCCCGACCCACCTTCAACTGGCACGACGACGCCTTCTGGGCCCAGGGGATACGCGTCGGAGCGGAGTGGAAGTTCTAGCCTTTTGGAGTGCGGCGATTCATCGCCGCTTTCCAAGCCGTCGCTACCCGGGGTAAACGCTCCTAGGGTGAACTGCCGCACACCCGCCCGTTCGTGAAAATGCCGGAAAAGCGGCGATGAATCGCCGCACTCCAAAACAAAGAGCCATGGTCCGAGCGATCTTCGTCCTGCTGGCGGCCGCGCTGATCTGTGGCGGGGTCTACTTCTACCTGAACTACGAGGTCAAGGTCCAGCGGACCGAGGACGGTTTGGAGGCCATTAAGATCGTGCCCCGGCGCGGCGGCCCGGCGCCGGGGGGCGGCGGGCAGTCCGACGCCGACCCCGACCGGCCCCAGCGCCCCTTGATCCGCATCGCCACCTTCAACGCCGACCGGCTCGACGAGCACAAGCTGGCCAATCGCCGGGTGGGCGACGTGCTGGCCGACCTGCTCCCGCGGTTCGACCTGGTGGCCCTCCAAGACATTCGGGCGGCCGACCGCGGAATCCTGCACCGGCTGCTCGAGCAGATCAACGCCGGCGGCCGGGAGTTCAATTTCGCCACCCACGACGAGGCCGGCCGGGGCGATCTGGAGCCGTTTAGCGCCTTCCTGTTCAACCGGAACGCCGTGGAGGTCGACCGTTCCACGGTCCTATTGGTCGACGACCCGGAGGACCGCTTCCGCCGGCCGCCGTTGGTGGCCCAGTTCCGCGTGCGCGGACCCGATACGGCCGAGGCGTTCACCTTCAAGCTCGTCAACGTCCACCTCGACCCTGAGCGGCTCGACGCCGAACTCGATCTGCTCGACGAAGTCTATCGAGCGGTGCGCGACCAAGAGCCGGCCGAGGACGACGTGATCCTCCTGGGCGACTTCGGCGAGGAGCGGGCCGAGCCGGGTCTGCTGGTCAGTATGCCCGACGTTCAAGCCGCCGTCGTCGATACCCCGACCACGCTCAGCGGCATCCGCCACCCGGTCGACAACCTCTTCTTCCACCGCCGCGCTACCACGGAATTTGCGGGCCGGGCCGAGGTCTTCGACGTGATGCGGGCCTACGATCTCACGCGCCGCCAGGCCGAGGAGATCTCCGACCACCTACCGGTCTGGGCCGAGTTTAGCTCCTACGAGGGGGGTGAATCTGGCCTGATCGGCGGGGATCCGGGGCCCGCAAGCACGCCTTGACCCGAGAATCTTCCCCAAATACCCCCTTTTCGGGTAAAGAAATCTGCGCAATCGGGGGGAAGACGGGTGGCAGACCCTGGACAACTCCTGGTAGAATAAGCTGGACAGTCGTCAGGTCAGCATTACTTTTCTTCTCAGGTGTCGGGGGGTGTGGCCATGAGCATCTGGCGCGAAGACGCGGACGCCGTGGGGGTCGACGGGCTCTTCGACCCGCTCTGCATCGAACGCAGCAAACCGTTCGACGACGACGAAGCCGCCCTGGTCGAGGCCCTTTGCCAGGCGGCAACACCCGGCCCGCTGGTCGTCGACGAGCAGGTCGCCGGCGACGGGGCCGTGGTGGTCAGCCTGCCCGACGGCCGGTTGATCGTCAGCCTCACTGCGGGCGTCGAGCACACCGAGAGCGGCGGGGCGCTGGAGGCCAATGCCCAGCTTATCTGCAAGGCCCGCTACCTGCTGCTGCGCTTGCTCCGCGACCGGCAGCAATGGAGGGAGGAGCGGGAGTTCCTCCTCGAGCGGATCCGCACGCTCGAAGCCGCCCTCGGCGACGGCGAAGCGGGCCCGCCCAGAGTCCCGCGCTAATGTAGTCCCGACGCTCCGCGGCGGGACAGAGCCGTGCAGAAGCGTGTGCCACTGCTTGGAACAAGCAGTGCCCATCGTAACTCGCTGCCGCAACACTGCTTGTTCCAAGCAGTGGCACACTTTGGTGAGAAATGCGCGCTAGCCGTAGGGTGCGTGGCCCAAAACTCCGCATTGAAGTCGGGCCGGCGACGTGATAGCGTAGCCGTCGAGTGACGGGTATCAACGGACCCGAGCCAGCCAACGGGTATCCGAAGGGCCCCACGCCGGAATCTTTCCGGCGCGGGGTCTTTTTTTGCGCGCTCGGGTCGGGTTCCTCACCGGCGAAACACGCCATGATCGCACCCGAGCTGGTCCATCGCGTCGAGCGCCTCCTGGCCGAAGGGCGTTTGAGCCAGCGCAAGATCGCCAGGCTCACCGGCCTCAGCCGCGGCACGGTCGGCGCCATCGCCGCCGGACGGCGCCCCGACTACGAGGCACTGCGCCGCCGCCGTCAAGAACACGAGCCGCCCGAGCGGACCGGGCCGCCGCGGCGCTGCCCGGGTTGCGGCGCCATGGTGCTGATGCCCTGCCTGGCCTGCGACCTGAAGAACGACGCCCGCGGTGCGCCAAAACCTCGCCCCGGCCCCCGGCCCGGACAGCCCGACGGGCTCTTGGAGCTCGACCTCCGTCCCGAGCACCGTGCGCGGTACGAGCGCGTTCGCGCCCGGCGCGAGGCCGAAGCCGAACGGGCCGCGCATTGCGACGAGCCCCACGAGGCCGACGGCCGCGCCGGCAAGACCCCGCGTTTGAGCCCGCGCCAGCTCCGCGACGCCTTGGAATACGACGACGGCCCCCTGGACGACGAATTGATTCACGAATGTTCATAGTGACCCGATTCATCGGGGCCGGACACCGTGAGTGCGGCAAGGACCGCATGAATGCGGTCACTACAAACGGAATGCGGTCACTACAAACGGCGGGTGAATAGCGGGGCTAACAATCTACCCCAACTCATAGGAGCTGTTGCCATGATGTTACTGCGATGCTGCACGCTAATGCTGCTCGTGCTCTCGGCCACCCCGGCCCGTGCGGCGATCGACGACTGCATCGACGCCACCTGCCGCATCACAGCCGCCGACGGAGGGCGCGGCACCGGGTGCGTGTTCGAGCTGAGCCAGGGCCGGGTCTACGTGCTCACCGCGGCCCACGTGGTCGGCCGGAGCCGGCAGGTCGAGTGCGAGTTCTGGCGGCACGGCCACCGCTCCAGCCCGTTGGCCGGCCAAGTGACCGCGCGCAACGAAGCGGCCGACGCGGCGCTCGTGGTGCTCGGCCAGGCGGCGTTTGGGGGCGTTCTACCCACGGCGATTCCGCTGGCGCCGCGCGACCACGTGCTCCGGCCCGGCCAGCCGGTCGTGTCGGTGGGCTGCGCCGGCGGGAGCTGGTCGACCGGGTTCAAGGGGCACGTGCTGGGCTACCAGGGCGCGGACCTCGTGTTCGTGCCCGGCCCGGCCAACGGACGGAGCGGCTCGGCCATCTTCGACGCCGCGGGCCAGCGGATCGTGGGCCTGCTGCGGGCTCGGTCGATGGACGATTCCCGCGGGATTGCGACGTCGGTGCAAGCGCTGTATGGGGCGTTTTCCAGGTCGAGCAATTGCAAATTGAAAATTGAAAACTTGCAATTGCAAATTGACGCTCAGTGTCCCGGGGGGCAATGTCCAACGGTCCCGAGCCAGGGGGACGTAACGCCCTGGAGACTGTTGCCCTACCGCCATTACCAGGACGAGCGATTCCGGCAGCTCGAGCGTCAGCTTCCCTCGCCCGGCTCGGCGTGGCCGACCCTGCCGCCGGGCGCGACGTCGCCCCCGGTCGATCTTCGGCCGCTCGAGGAGAAGCTCGACCGCAACGCGGAGATGATGCGCGAGCGACTGGACCGGATCGCCGCGCTGTTGGAATCGCGCACGCCGACGGTCCCGCCCGAAACGCCGCTCCCCTCGGACACGAAGCCGCCCAGGGAGCTGGTCGACGAAGCGGCCGAGCAGGCTGCCGCGGCGGCCAAGGCCCAGGTCGACGCCGTGCGCCAGGAGGTGCAAACCGCCCAACAGGAGAGCGGCCGGCTCCGCGAGGCGGTCGAGGGGATGCGAGGGCTGGTCCAGCAGGTGGCCGGCGACCGAGAGACCCTCCGCGAACGCTTCGAGGCCCGGCTCGAAAAGGTCAAGGCCGAGCTGGGCGAAGGGGCCGGCCGTCCGGAGATCGTCCGGGCCTACGTCCGCGACCTGCTGGCCGAGAAGCTCGGCGATCCCGCCACGGGGCTCACGGTCGGCAAGCTGCTGGGCGGGGCGCTGGGCTTGAGCGCCCCCCTGGCCATCGCCCTGGCCGCAGCCGCCTGGCTCGTCTCGCGCCGCGTCGGCTCGAAGCTCGAGGCCGGCGAGCCCCTGCTGGTCCAGAAGCTCTTCGACCGGCTGGGCGATAAGCTCGACGACCTGAAGGACCGCGTGCGCAACCAGCCGGGCGGGGGCGTGAAGACGTAGTGCGGACCGGCCGTAGCAAGAAGGAGTCAGGAGTCAGGGGTCAGGAGTCAGGCTTTCGCTCCAAGCCGATTCCTAACAGCTCTGTCCCCTGACCCCTGTCCCCTGACCCCTGACTCCTGACATCGCCATGACCGTACAAGAATGGGGCATCGTCGTGGGCGTGATGGTCTCGGGCCTGTTGGCCCTGGGGCCCTGGATGTTCATGGTCCACGCCAAGCTGGCCGTGATCGCCGCCCAGATCGAGGAGCTGAGCGAGCGGGTCGAGAAGGCCACCGAAGCCAACCGGGAGCTGTGGACCTGCTGTGCCGGCCACCGGGCCCGGCTCGATACCCACGACGTGCAGTTCGCCCACGTGGCCGAGCGCCTGCAGGAACTGTGACGCAGGAAGGGCTCCACGCTTCATCCAGATGGGGAAACGCAATGTACGACGGCCTTCCAAGGCCGTCGCCGCGGTAGCTAATGCCCCGACGGCCTTGGAAGGCCGTCGTACTACGGAAGGAGAAACCCGCGTGAAGATCCGCGACCGCGTTCGCGAGCTCCGGCGCGTGAAGGCCGGCGAGCTGAAGCCCCACCCGCACAACTGGCGACTTCACCCTAAGTCCCAGCAGGACGCACTGCGCGGCGTGCTGGCCGAGGTGGGCTACGCCGACGCCCTGGTGGCCCGGGAGCTGCCGGACGGGAGCCTGCAGCTCATCGACGGCCACCTCCGCGCCGAGACCACGCCCGACGCGGAAGTGCCCGTGCTCGTGGTCGACCTGACTGACGAGGAGGCGGCCAAGCTCTTGGCGGTGCTCGATCCGCTCGCCGACCTGGCCGAGGCCAACCGCGACGTGCTGGCCGAGCTGATCCAAGAGATCGAGACCGAGAGCGAGGCGGTGCGCGAGCTGCTCGACGGAATGCTCGCCGAGCCGGAGCTGCCGGGAGCAAACGACCCGCACGAGGACTCGCCGGCCGAGAAAACGATCCCCGAGGCGTTCCAGGTCGTCGTCGAGTGCCGCGACGAGACGGAACAGCAGGAAGTCTACGAACGGCTCACGGCCGAGGGGCTGAGGTGCAAGCTGTTGATGTTGTGAAGCGAGAGCGTGCCCGGACGCGATAGTGCGGAAATACCACCCACCGTATCCCATCTTCCTCTTAATCGTAATCGTGATCTTAATCTTAATCCTCTTCCGTGGGACGGGAGACGCCGGGATGGGGATTACGATTAAGATTAAGATTACGATTAAGAACCACGTCCTGCCATGCCCCTCATCGACGCCCAAGTCGACTGCCCCGTCTACGACTCCTTCCGCGTCCAGCAGGTCGCCGGGATGTTCGACGTGCCGGTTCGCGACAGGGCCCGGGAGCGTTTTCGCGTCGAGATGCCCGACCTGGGCGACGACTGGCGGATCGGCCTGATCGTCGGTCCCTCGGGCAGCGGCAAGACGACCATCGCCCGGGAGCTGTTCGGCCCCCGGCTCTACGCCCGGGCGGAGTGGCCGCGGGACAAAGCGGTCATCGACGGGCTGGGCGACCGGCCCATCAAGGAGATCACCGGGCTGTTTACGGCCGTGGGCTTCAGCTCGCCGCCTAGCTGGATCAAGCCGTACCATGTCCTTTCTAACGGCGAGCAGTTCCGTTGCGATTTGGCCCGCGCGCTCAGTGGAGAGTGGCGAGTGGAGAGTGGAGAGTGTACCGCTGTCACTAGCCACTCTCCACTCTCCACTCGCCACTCCCCTCTGGTCGCCTTCGACGAGTTCACCAGCGTGGTCGACCGCAACGTGGCCCGGGTCACGTCGGCGGCAATCGCCAAGGGGGTCCGCGGCGGGAAGATCGCCGGCCGCTTCGTGGCCGTCACCTGTCATTACGACGTGACCGAGTGGCTCACGCCCGACTGGGTGATCGACATGGCCACCTCGCGGTTCGAAAGGAGGTGTCTTCGGCGACCGCCGATCCAGCTTGAGATCTTTCGTTGCCGGCGTCGTGCGTGGGCGCTGTTTGCGCGCCATCACTATCTGAGCGGAAACCTGCCCCGGGCGGTGCGGTGCTACCTGGCCGTCTGGGACGGTGCCCCGGTCGCGTTCTGTGCCGTGGTGAGCCTCATCGGGCACAAGGACCGCTGGCGCATAAGCCGCATCGTCACGCTGCCCGACTACCAGGGCGTGGGCATCGGCATGGGCGTGACCGAGGCCATCGCCAAGTCGTATCGCAGCGCCCGGCAGCGTCTGAACCTCACGGCCAGCCACCCGGCCGTGATCGCCCACTGCCGCCGCTCGCCGCGGTGGCGCACCGTGGGCGTGAAAAAGACCGGCAGCCGCGGGGCCGAACGCTTCATCCGCGGCTACCGCGGCTCGCCGGGTCGCGCCGTGGTGTCGTTCGAGTTCGTCGGTGACTACGTCGGTGGCAGTGCACAATCCAATGCTTAGCCCCCGCGCCCACGCGGGGGCCTCAATCACGATTGAATGAACCGTGGAGCAACTACGTGGCAAGACGCGGCAACCAACCGGTACTGGACGCGATCAAGAAGCGGGAGATTATCGCGATCCTTTCGGTGGGGTGCAGCCGGGGAACGGCCGCTCGCTACGTGGGCTGCTCGAGGTCGACTATTCAGCGAAGCGCCGAGCGGGACCCCGACTTCGCCGAAGGGCTCCGGCAGGCCGAAGAGCGGCTGGAGCTGACGCAGCTCAAGAACATCGCGGCGGCGGCCCGGAAGGCGCAGTACTGGCGCGCGGCCGCCTGGATGCTCGAGCGGACCCGGCCGCAGCAGTACGCGGCCCGCGGCCCCGACGTCATCGCCCGCGACCAGATCGCCCGGCTGCTAGGGTGTTTCGCCCGGATCGTGGCCGACGAAGTGCCGGTCGCAGAGTACCGCAAGAACGCGATCAAGCGATTGGACAAGCTGGCCAAGGCGTTCGGCTGCCCGTTTTCGCCGGAGGGGGCCGATGATGAACCGAACCGATAGCGAAACGCTGCTCGCGGAAACACGGCTCCCGCGCGAAGACCTCGGCGCCATGGTCCGCCTGCTGCGCAACGAACTCGCCCGGGCACACGGCCGGGCACGGCGCTCGTGCAACGGTGCCCACACCGCGGTCGACCTCCTCGAGTGGGGACGCCGCTACCTGCCCGAACACTTCACCAAGCCCCCGTCGCTGATGCACCGCTGGCTGGCCGAGCAGCTCGAGCTGATGCGGGTCGCCCGGGGTACGAAGCTCAACGTGCTCGGGCCGCGCGGCGGGGCCAAGTCCACGCTCGGCACGCTCGCCTACCCGCTCCGCGCCGCCCTGGAACGCTGGGAACCCTACGTCTGGATCGTCTCCGACACGCGCCACCAGGCCTGCTCCCACCTGGAGAACATCAAGGCCGAGCTGACAGGCAACCCCCGGCTGGTGCAAACCTACCCCGATGCCGCCGGCAAAGGGCCGGTCTGGCGCTCCGGCGCGATCGAGCTCCGCAACGGCGTGCGCATCGAGGCGTTCGGCACGGGCCAGCGGATCCGCGGCCGTCGACACCGGGCCCACCGGCCCTCGCTGATCGTCTGCGACGACCTGCAGAACGACGGGCACATCCAGTCGGCGCTGATGCGCGAGCGGACCCGCACCTGGTTCCACGGCACGCTCCTGAAGGCCGGCACGCCGCAGACCAACGTGCTCAATCTGGCCACGGCCTTGCACCAGGAGGCGCTGGCCGTCGAGCTGCACGGGCGGTCGGGGTTCCGCTCGCGGGTCTTCCCGGCCGTCGTGCGCTGGCCCGACAACACGTCGCTCTGGGAGCGGTGGGAGACGATCTACACCGACGCGGCCAACCCCCGCTATCGCGAGGCGGCCCGGGCGTTCTACCGGCGCCACCGCGGGGCCATGGACGCCGGGGCCGTGCTGCTCTGGCCCAAAGTCGAGGACCTCTATGCGCTGATGTGCATGAGGGCCGAGAGCGGCCGGGCGGCCTTCGAGCGCGAGAAGCAGAACTCGCCGATCAACCCCGAGCTGTGCGAGTGGCCCGAGGACTACTTCGACGAGACGATCTGGTTCGATGACTGGCCGGCCGCGCTGGTGGCCCGAACCATGGCGCTCGACCCGAGCAAGGGGCGCGACGACCGGCGCGGCGACTACTCGGCGCTGGTGCTTTTGGGGGTAGACCGCGAGGGGGTGCTCTACGTCGAGGCCGACCTGGCCCGGCGACCCACGCCGCAGATCGTGGCCGAGGGCGTCGAGCTCTTCCGCCGCTTCGCCCCCGACGTGTTCGGCATCGAGGCCAACCAGTTCCAGGACCTCCTGGCCGGCGAGTTCGAGGGCGAGTTCCGGCGCCAGGGCATTCTGGGCGGGCGGCCCGTGCCGCTGGAGAACCGAGTGAACAAGCTGGTGCGAATCCGCCGGCTGGGGCCGTACCTCTCCGGCCGGCGACTGAAGTTCAAGAGCGGCAGCCCCGGCACGCAACTGCTGGTGGAGCAACTCAAAACGTTCCCCGTCGGCGACCACGACGACGGCCCCGACGCCCTGGAAATGGCCGTGCGCCTGGCCGCCGAGCTGCTGCGGAGCCGGGCCGTGAAGGACCCGCTCGGCGACCGGCTGCCGGTGGGGTAATCAAACACTCTCGCTTAACCGCGAGCCGAAGGCGTGCGCGGGGACTTGAACATAACCGCACCCGACGCGCTCGCCCTCGGCTCGCGGTTAAACGAGACATTCTGGGCCGACGACGGTATATCACGAACCCCTTACACGAGGACCCCCAACCCATGCCACGCAACCCCGAAACCACGACCGACCACGGAAACGGTACCGCCACGCCCGAGCCGCGGCTGAAGCACCTCGAGCGCCGGCTGATCGAGGCGTTCGACGAGCTGTGGGACAGCTTCGTCGACCCGGCCGACGCGATCTACGACGCCGACGGCACGCGGTGGCTGAAACTCGGCGGCGAGGGGGCCGCCGGCGGGACGCTCGGCGCCGGCATCGCCGACGAAACCCAATTGGCCGAGGTCCGCGCCCAGTGCCGCGCCCTGGCCGTCTCGAACGAGTTCGCCATCAACGGCCACGAAAGGCACGTGACAAAAGCTCCATTCCGCCACGCCACCGCAACTCCCCGTGGGTGAAGCGTTTAGAACGCTTCCCGTAGGGCTCCCACCATAGCCGAATCTCGGCCACCATGCTCTTGACCACCCCGCGCACGTGCATCGGGTCCCCGGTCCTAAGATGCACCCGAAGTCGATCCAGCTCCGCGACGGCCCGCTCTGCCAGCCGATCGGCCGTCATGCCCTCCGGGTTCGTCGCGGACCCCTCCAACTCGGTTTGCAGCCGATCCCGCTCTGCCCGCCAGTCCGCCAGCAGACCGGACATATCGGCCATGTCGTCGGCTTCGGCCAGCAGCAGATTCTCCGTCCCCTTGGCAATCTTCTGGTCGAGGGCCTCGATCTTGGCCTTGACGGATCGTGTCTCCCCCTTGGAGCGCTGCCGACTCTTGGCCTGCCGGTAGATCGCTTTCCGAATCCGCTCCACCGCGTCGGGTGCCAACAGCCGGTCCTTCAGCACGCCGATGACGTAATCGTCGAGGGCCTCTTGCTGAACCTGATAGCGGTGGCAGGCGCCCGGGCGGGTGGCCCCAGCGGTGCAAATGTAGTATCGGGGCACGTTGCCCTTGTGGTAGCCCTTCCCGGCCATTGGCGCCCCGCAGTGTCCGCAGCGTAGCACGCCGCTGAGTAGGTAGCGGTTGTATCGGGGCTTGCGGCCCTCCCGTCGCCGCTCCGCAAGCTTGGCCTGAACCCGGGCAAAGGTAAGCGGTTCAATCAGGCGCTCGTGTATGCCCTCGGTCACGATCGGCACGCCCGGCTTGTGTTGGCCCTTGCCGCGGGTGATTTCGCCGTTGGCCCCGGTGTGGTGGTACTTGCCGTAGCGGTTCCTGCCGAACACGTTGGATCCTATGTAGGTCCGGTTCGTCACGATCCGCGCGACGGCCTGAACACTCCATCGCCGGCCGTGGGGCGACGGGACGCCCCGGCGGTTCAGGTCACTTGCCAACCAGGTCATGCCGCAATCGGTGTTGGCCAGCGTGTCGAACATCCATCGAACGGTGCGAACCGCCTCGGTGTCGAGGGATTCGACGAAGTGCATGGACCAGTCACGGGGTTTGCGGAACTTCTCGCCGTAGGGGACCCGCTTGACCGGCTTGCCGGTGGCGTCGTGGTATTGACGATCGTACCCCCAGGGCGGGATGGTCGCGCCCTTGCCGTTCTTGGCGTTTTCGATCTTGCCGCGCAGCACGTTGCGGGAAAGGTCGACGAGGAATTGATGCTTCCCCTCTTGCTGGATGCTGTAGAACATCCGGCCGGCAAAGTCGTTCCAGTCAACCTGCCCCTGGCAGCACGTGACAAGCCAGATTCCCGCCTCCCGGAGCGGGTAGACCCAGCGTCCGGCCTCGATTGAATCGAACCGGCCGAAACGGTCCTGGTCCCAACAGAGGATAGCGGCGAAGTCGCCCTTCTCCTCGGCGTCGCGGATCATCCGCTGGAAGTCGGTTCGGCGGGCCGTGTCGTCGCCGCTGATAGCCTTGTCGAAGTATTCCCGGATGATCTTGTACCCGTCCCGTTTCGCCAGCCGGGCAACTTCTGCCCGCTGTTGGGCCGGGCTCTTTTCCTGGGGGCCGCTGCTCATTCGGATGTAGGCAACGGCCGGAATGAGTTTCTTGGGCATCGCTCCATCCTTTCATTCTGATTCGACGTAGTAACCGGTGTTGGTCATCTTCTCTTCGCTCCCGACCCAGACCGAGGCATCGTGCCCGGTCTCGCGGGCGTGGCGCTCGGCGGCGGCCATTGCCACGTTCTCTTTGTCGTGGCCGGAAACCCGCTCGCCGGTCTCTTCATCGACCACGTAGAACCGATCAGGCTGGACCACGGCCACGGGCTCGCCGCTCTCCAACTCGGCCAGCTCGGAATCCCGCCAGCCGGACCGGCTGAGCACGGCGAACAGGCTCGGGCCGAGGCACCAGTAGTTATCGTTCTTGGCCTGGATGGCCCACGCCGGGCCGCTCCACTCATAGCCCGGCCGGTCGCCGGCCGGCGCGAGCTCTTGGGGTGTGCATTGCACGTCCCGGCCGTTCGCCGTGGTGGCGACGACGACCGAGTAGCCGGCCTTGGCCAGGGTCTCGGCCATGGTTTCGATGCAGGCCGTCCGGCACTCGGCCGTGTCCATACAGGAGCCGGGCTCAGGGTGGTACTTCACGCCGGCGCGCCAGCCGGCCAGCCGGACCAGGTGGCCCGTGGCGCGCACATCGAAACCGACGTCGATTGAGAGTAGGGAAAGCATGGGGACCTCCAAAGAGAAAGGCCGGAGCCCCGGACCATCGCTGTTGAGGCACCACAGAGAGTGCCCGGGCGGCCTCGCGGCGCGCCCGCGGTGGTCCAGGGTTCCGGCCCTTCGCCGTTTCATCGAATTGCCCTCTGTGTATGCCGAAGCACTTTCAACGCCCGTATCTTACTCTGCCGCGGAAATGCGGTCAACGTCAACCACCCCCGGTGGGTGGCGTCCGCCAGAATCGCTCACAAGGCCCGTGTGCGGCCTGTGGCGTTGCAGGTGTCCTCAGTCGGCCTTGGCCCGAGGATCGCACGCCCGGGGCCGTCCGGGGGTGGGTTATCCGACGATCCGCAGCCCGTGCAGGGCCTCCGCCTCCGGGGCCGCCTGGTTCGGCGGATCGGCGGGGGCCGGCGGCACCGTCTCGGGCCCGACGAGGCTCAGCTCGAGGATCCGGGCCAGCTCGTC
>Ga0180434_10007462_pt1 | contig 12295 bp, 7 predicted proteins | sample SS_ome_7_FD_132453 | JGI IMG/M metagenome (GOLD analysis project Ga0180434, IMG submission 132453) | Hypersaline lake sediment archaeal communities from the Salton Sea, California, USA - SS_1_D_2 metaG | ecosystem: Environmental > Aquatic > Non-marine Saline and Alkaline > Hypersaline > Sediment... | reverse complement strand
GCCAAGCGTTGTCTGACTAAGCCCGACGTTTAATGTGTATATTAACAGCGCGGGCGGTCCCGCGCTGTTGTTTTGGGAGTACAGCATGGTATACGACCCACATACATCCGTGTACAATACAGGCAAGTCGGTATATGGCGCATCGAAAGCCGCGCAGATGCGCAAGAAGATCAAGGAATTGGAAAGGGATTTAGGACGGCGCGGACTCGAAGACCTACACGAAGCCTTGGCGCTTCACCTGGGACTCGGCAGCAAGGCAAAGAAGCATGGCGTACTACCCGCAGACATACTTGGACCAGCCGGGGCCACTTCCGAAAGCGATAATACACGCGGACGACGCAGATCTAAGTCTAGCACTCCGCGTGCTGACGGAGAAATGGCATAGGTTTTATCCGCCCCTTGCGTATTATCAGCTTGACTTTGAAGTAACGGGCGTTGACGAACCCTCCACGGAGTTGAGCGGCGAACTTCCAGGCACAAAGGTCGATCCTTTATGGGGCGGTCCCATGCCACCTACGCCTGACGATCATTGGCACAACCCGCACGGGCAAGACGCCATTGGAACGCCGCTTAACCCGACGACGGCGAAGAAATACAAGGATGTAGTGAACCTGCCGATTTACGTGTTGAAGAATCCTACCGACTATACGCTGAGTCGTTACGGGATTCGTAACAAGCGGCAGATGATAGCTACAATTCCTCTTATTGTTTGTGACCAGTATCAAGTGACGTTGCGCGTCGGAGATCATTTCATCTGGGATGGTGAGAAGTGGGAGGTACTTGTTGTTCACGAAAAGATGCCCTGGAAGCGTACCAACTACTTCCTTTACGCCGTGTTAGAGACGCAACGTCTTGTTGAGGGTAGCTAATGCCTAAGCTGTCACACATTCCAGATTTTTCGGCATTGGCGAAAGAACTGCGTAAGGCCGTTCCAGAAATAGCGGACGAGGCGGTAAAGAACGAAGCCTATTACCAACGCCGTGCGTTCAAGACGGCTATCCGCCAGCAGCGCCCCTTCTTAGGGTTGCGTGCTTTGTCGTTGCCCTACGAACGGCACAAAGAGAAGGCTGGACTGCATCGCAAGGTGTTGATACGCACCGGCCACTACGTCCAAAGCATCGGTATATACAAAGTACAAAACGCAAAGTACCGTGTTGGATTCCACAAAAAGCAAGTGGCTGTGGACGAGTTCGGTCAGCCTGTCAAGTTGACCCTGAACAAGCTGGCACGTATATTAGAGTATGGTTCCTCTAAGATGCCGCCGCGTCCACATTGGCGTAGGTGGCAGCGCCGGATGCGGGCGAACGCACCTCGTATCCGTGCTAGGATTCAAAAGGATATAAACGACCAACTGGCCGCTAAACGTACGTTCAGCAAGTATAGGAGAAAGCCATGACCAACATTGACGTTGACTACCTGAAGTCTCTCGCGGGGGCGCACTCGGAGATGCTACAAGACGACCCTCTTTCGCGGGACGGCGAGGGAGTGGACGAGATCATCGGCGGCACGATACGCGGTTTGCGCGGCAAGAGGTTCAAGAAGCGCAAGTCTATAAAAGGCGCCGCGTCCGAACTCGCCGGTCAGGCTGTAGGCCGCACTGTACGCGCTGGCGTGAAGGCCGGTGTTAAGGGCGCGAAGCTGGCGGGACGTGCCGCAAAGGCTATGATGCCCGGTGCTCGTAAGAAGCGGGCAATGGCGAAGGCCCGCAGGAAAGCAACGCATGTCGGTGGGGCGCGTAAGGGAACGCTACGCGACATTGCCAAGGCGAGTAAAGAACGACGCAAAGGCACCGCGTTCGCCCCCGGTAAGTCTTACCAAGCCGCTTCTCAAGAGTTCGACGGCCCCGCGTTGGTTGAGTCGGCTCTTGCCAAGATTCGCAAAAAGTCTCTCCCGCAAATGCCGGGCGAGATTGTTCGTGGCGACCTGAAGGAAGGAAGGTGCCGTCCCCTCAATGAATCCCTGCGCAGCAAAATCGCAGGCGTGGACAACAGCCGAGATTGGAGAGGTACAGCCCCCGATTAAACGACGTTTAATATGATCTACCCTGCGGAAACGCGCAGCGTACAAAATGCCCGAGAGTTAGTGTTATTGCTGGACCTAAACTTCGACGTAAAGACAGACCAAGCAATAGCTCTTGCGGGCTTCCCCCGTGGCCGGTTCCCGAAGGACGTTTGGAATCGCGCCCGGCATTGCCTCGTCGTGCTCGTTGGCGGCAAAAAGGTATACGTCGAGCCGGTCGGGGATATAGGTATTAAGCCGTGGCCCGCTGTTGTATACGTTCCCGGAGAAGTGCCGCGCGACATAGGAGTACAGCACGACACAATTGGTAACACGATATGCTTTCGCCTGAACGAATACGTATGTTGGTTAGCTTCCCAGGAGTACCCGTTCGATCCCGATGTCGCAAAACGGCATCTTAATTCGCATAACAAACTATAGGAGTTGGTCGCTATGGCTTTAATGCTCACTCTGAAAAACACACTGGCGCAGGTGTTGCAGTCCGACAAGTATGTCGCCGCCGTCCTCACGACCGTCAACATTCAGGCCGAGGAGGAGTTCTCTATCCTGAACACGGATATGGGTCCGACGATGGTGGAGCAATTCACTAACGGCGTTCTCCAACAGCAGCAGTCGGCCCCCGCACAAACGGAAGGTCAGGGCTTCGTCGCTGCCGTGGACTTCACGGCGGTCGGCGATCACTTGCTGTTGAGTGTTGGCGCTGGCGAACGCTTCGCAATCGACAAGCTGAAGTTTGTCGTGGACGACGCGGACACTGTGACCGTTGTCCCCGAAGTGTCCGTGGGCATCACCGGCCCCAACTACGAAGACCTCCGTGCGCAAGCCCCGTTGACGGGATTCGACACGCTCAACGAAACCTTCGTCGATTTCCTCGACGGCATTGTGCCGACGGTCGTCGGCCCCGCCGACATCTACGCACGCGTGCGCGTGGGCGCGACGGCGGTGACTCTCGAAGGCACGATCTGGGTCATGGGGACTGGCGATCCTATCACGCCGTAGACGATTAAACGTCGTTTAATCCTGTTCTCCCCCTAAACGGTGCGATACCATGACTACGCGGATATTCGGAGACGCCTTCTCAGTACGGTTATCCTACGACCAAACCTTACTCCAAGGGCATGAGGCGGTTGTTGACGAAAACACTACAGTTATTCGTGGCAACACCACGATTATCGAGGCGACGCTGCGTATGGACGGATCGCCTATTGGTGATCTGCCTACCGCGACGGAAATCCGCTTTCAGTTATTGAATCGCAATGGCTTTCCTTCCCTGGACTTCACACAAGCCGACCCCGAGTTAGAAATAGACGTTCCGACACAAGGGACGATTCGTGTTACGGTTCCCGCGACGATGATGGAGTTATCGCCGGGGACGTATCGCCCGCTTGTTGAAGGTCAATGGCCGACACGTCGGCAGGAATGGCAGTTCGACAGTCCGATTTTGATTGTCGAGGAGTTTTACGGATCGGGGGTGTCTCCCCCGACGGGTCCAACCGGCGCAACGGCTCCCGGCCCAACGGGACCAATAGGGCCGACTGGCCCTACGGGGTCGGGAGTGACAGGTCCCACTGGCGATACGGGCGACACAGGAGACACAGGTCCAGCGGGCGGTCCCCCTGGCCCCACTGGCGAGACAGGCGACACGGGACCAACAGGGCCAGCGGGAGGTCCTATTGGTCCTTCAGGCGATACAGGCCCCACTGGCCCGACAGGCGACACAGGCGCAGGCGACACAGGACCAACAGGCCCCACAGGTGACACAGGACCTATCGGCTCAGACTGGATAGTTGGCACCGGCTCGCCCGATGCCGCGACGGGCAAGAACGACGACCTATATCTTGATAGCGTTACGGGGCGCTACTGGAAGAAGATCAGCGGCAGTTGGGTTCTCCAAGGCGTTCTTGAAGGCCCCACTGGCGACACAGGCGACACGGGATCGGGTCCAACAGGCGCTACAGGCCCCACTGGCCCGGCAGGTGGCCCTACCGGCCCAACAGGCGACACAGGCTCTACAGGACCGTCTGGGGCAGGCCCTACCGGCGACACTGGCCTTACAGGCGATACCGGGGATACTGGCGACACAGGGGATACAGGCCCTACAGGTCCGTCTGGCGTTGACGGCGTAGACGGCGCGACAGGGCCACAAGGTGATACAGGCGAGAGGGGCGATTTCGGGCCGACGGGTCCTCCCGGCTCTACAGGCCCGGCGGGAGCAACGGGTCCCGCAGGCACAGGAACGCAAGGACCGACAGGCGAAACAGGCCCTAGCGGGGGAGGTCCCACGGGCGACACTGGCCCGACAGGTAGACGTGGCCCCACTGGCTTCGGAGTCCCAGGCCCTACAGGCGATACGGGTCCCGGCATAACCGGCACAGGCGTAACAGGCGATCCAGGGCCTACAGGCCCGCAAGGCGACACAGGACCCGCCGGGCCGTTTGGACCTCCCGGCCCCCAAGGTGATACGGGCGCCACAGGTGATCCAGGCAGCACAGGACCGGCTGGCGACACAGGCCCAACAGGGACAGGAGCCACAGGCCCTACCGGAGACGGAGGTAGCACAGGGCCGCAAGGCGCCACAGGGCCACAAGGGCCGTTTGGTCCTCCCGGCCCTACGGGAGAGACAGGCCCTACAGGCGATACAGGTGTGACAGGCGCCACGGGTGATACGGGGACAGGCCCGACAGGCGACCCCGGCCCTACAGGCGCGGCTGGCGTTACTGGCCCGACAGGGGAAACAGGACCGTTTGGCCCGCAAGGCGTAACGGGCGCCACGGGACCGTCAGGAAGTACAGGCTCTAGTGGATTGACAGGCCCGACGGGTACGGGCGCAACAGGCGCTACGGGCGATGCAGGCCCTACGGGGCCTTCCGGTGACACTGGCCCCGCAGGTCCGTTCGGTCCACCCGGCCCCCAAGGCGACACAGGCGCTACGGGCGACGCTGGCGCGACAGGCCCCACTGGCGATACGGGAACAGGCACACAAGGCCCTACAGGCCCAACGGGTGTTACTGGCCCAACGGGTAATCAAGGTGACACTGGCCCCGTTGGTCCTTTTGGCCCCCCTGGCCCCGTAGGCCCCACTGGCCCCACTGGCGACACAGGCGACACGGGGAATCAGGGGCAAACGGGCGATCCGGGTCCTACCGGGGAAACGGGACCTACGGGGGATCAAGGCGTAACTGGCCCCGCTGGCGATACCGGCGCTCAAGGGCCGTTTGGCCCTCCCGGCCCAACAGGCGACACAGGCAACGTCGGAGATACAGGAATACAAGGCCCCACCGGCCCGAGTGGTGTGTCTGGCGTTACAGGTGAAACAGGCGACACAGGCAACGTCGGAGCGACAGGTTCAACAGGCGACACAGGACCAACAGGCCCCACAGGTGACAACGGCATAACAGGCCCCACGGGTGACACGGGAGTTGGCGACACAGGGCCAACCGGCGTTGGAGTTACAGGCCCTACAGGGGATCAGGGTGTTACTGGCCCGACTGGCCCAAGTGGAACTGGCCCGACAGGCGACCCCGGCCCTACAGGCGCGGCTGGCGTTACTGGCCCCACTGGCGACCCCGGCGCAACAGGCCCCACAGGTGAAGAGGGAAATACAGGCCCCACAGGGCCACAAGGCGGATCGACAGGCCCTACAGGTGACACAGGCCCAACTGGTCCAATTGGCCCAACTGGAGACACAGGCGACACAGGCCCTACGGGCGCCACAGGTACGGGCGTAACAGGCTCGACAGGTGATACAGGCCCGACGGGTCCGACAGGCGCCGATGGGATAACAGGCCCCACTGGCGACACAGGTTCAACTGGCCCCGCTGGCTCGACGGGAATAACAGGTGCAACAGGCCCTACCGGCGACACGGGCGGGACCGGCCCAACTGGCGACGCGGGCGTGACGGGCGATACCGGCCCAACGGGTGACACAGGCACACAAGGCCCTACAGGCCCTACAGGTGTTACGGGCGTCACAGGCCCAACGGGCGTTACGGGTGACACAGGCTCACTTTGGTATGAAGGCTCGGGAGCGCCCTCATCGGGATTAGGGCGCGTCGGTGATTTTTATTTAGATCGCGACACGGGCGACTACTACGAGAAAACTACAGGTGGCTGGGTGTTGAAGGGAAATCTTCAAGGCCCTACTGGTGACACAGGTGTTACAGGTGAAACGGGAGAAACAGGCGACCCCGGCCCTACAGGCAACGCCGGAGATACAGGCCCGACTGGCGACGATGGTATAACAGGCCCTACGGGCGACACAGGAGCGACAGGGAACACAGGGCCGACAGGAGATACCGGGCCTTCAGGTAGCGGCTTTACAGGCCCAACAGGTGCGACTGGCCCTATAGGACCGACCGGCCCAAGCGGGACTGGCCCCACTGGCGACCCCGGCGCAACAGGCCCCGCAGGCCCTACGGGTCCTCAGGGAGCTACAGGTGACACGGGTTCTATCGGAGACACGGGCCCCACAGGTCCGCAAGGAGGTTCTACAGGCCCCACGGGAGACACAGGCCTCACGGGTCCTCAAGGGGATCAAGGCATAACGGGTGATACAGGCCCAACGGGAGATACAGGCTCAACAGGTGACACTGGGGATCAAGGGCCTACTGGTCCGACGGGCGATCAAGGAGCCACGGGCGATCAAGGAATAACAGGCCCCACTGGCGACACAGGGGTTACGGGTGCCGCTGGAGTTACGGGCGTTACGGGCGTTACTGGCCCCACTGGCGACACAGGTGGTACAGGCACACAAGGCCCCACAGGCCCAACGGGTTCTACAGGCTCGACAGGCGACACAGGCTCGATAGGCCCCACAGGCGACACGGGTCTAACAGGGGATCAAGGCGACACAGGCCCTACGGGTCCTTCAGGCCCCACGGGCGACACGGGCGACCAGGGAATAACTGGCCCTACGGGTGACACAGGCACAGGAACGCAAGGCCCTACAGGACCGACAGGCGACAGCATAACGGGACCTACAGGAGACACTGGCCCTGTAGGCCCGACTGGTCCATCGGGTACAGGCCCCACAGGCGATCCAGGAGCTACTGGACCCGCCGGTCCTACAGGTCCGCAAGGCGCTACGGGTGATACAGGCTCTATCGGCGATACAGGCCCGACAGGCCCACAGGGCGGCTCTACCGGCCCCACGGGCGTCACAGGCCCGACTGGCCCCACGGGCGTCACAGGCCCTACCGGCCCCACGGGCGTCACAGGCCCGACTGGCCCCACGGGCGTCACAGGCCCTACCGGGGATCAAGGTCTAACTGGCGACACAGGCCCCACGGGCAACCAAGGCATAACTGGCCCCACAGGTGATACGGGAACAGGAACGCAAGGCCCGACGGGTCCCACGGGGGACACTGGCCCAAGCGGGACTGGCCCCACTGGCCCCGCTGGCGACACTGGATCACAGTGGTATAACGGGTCGGGCGCTCCCGCCGCCGGATTAGGTAAAGTTGGCGATTACTATCTCGACGACGACACTGGCGACTACTACGAGAAAACTGGCGGCGGTTGGGTCAAGCAAGGGAACTTACAAGGCCCAACAGGCGACACAGGCGTATTAGGACCGACAGGCGACACAGGCCCCACGGGAGATACAGGACCCTCCGTTACGGGCGACACAGGCCCTACAGGTGTTGGGGTAACAGGCCCTACGGGAACAACAGGCCCGATAGGTCCGACAGGGCCGTCTGGCACGGGTCCTACTGGCGATCCAGGCCCTACAGGAGCGACGGGTCCGCAAGGCTCTACAGGTGCAACGGGCGACACAGGGACAGTCGGGGACACTGGCCCCACTGGCCCGCAGGGAGGTTCAACAGGCCCCACCGGCGACACAGGGCCAACGGGGCCGCAAGGGGACACGGGCGCCACAGGCTCTAGCGGTGCGACGGGTTCTGTAGGGGACACGGGGGATACTGGCCCCACGGGTGTAGGTGACACAGGCCCGTCAGGCCCTTCGGGAGCAACAGGCGTAACCGGCCCTCAAGGTGATACGGGCGCGACAGGTGTTCGAGGTGATACGGGAATCACAGGCCCCATAGGTGTCACTGGCCCTCAAGGCGCCACGGGGAATACCGGAGACACAGGCCCTACTGGCGACGCGGGAGCGACAGGCTCTACAGGTGACACAGGCTCTCAAGGCCCCACTGGCGACACAGGCGATACAGGCCCGACAGGCCCGCAAGGTGAGACGGGAGCGACAGGAAGTACAGGCCTCCAAGGCCCCACCGGCGACACAGGCTCCAGTGGTGTTACAGGCTCCCAGGGCATTACAGGCCCGACCGGCCCTACTGGCGACACAGGGACGGGCGACACAGGCCCGACAGGGCCTACAGGCCCCAGCGGGACAGGACCGACAGGGGCAACAGGGTCTACTGGCCCGACGGGGCCAAGCGGGACAGGTCCTACTGGCGATCCAGGCCCTACAGGACCCTCGGGCGCGACTGGCCCCGCTGGCGACACAGGCCCGAGTGGTGTCACAGGCGCCACAGGCAATCCAGGTGCTACGGGAGACACAGGTCCTACAGGCTCAACAGGGCCTAGTGGTAGTGACGGCATAACAGGCCCTACGGGTGACACGGGCATAGGCGACACTGGAGATACCGGCCCAACCGGCCCCGCCATTACAGGCCCAACAGGCGACACAGGACCGATAGGCCCCACAGGTCCCTCGGGTACAGGCCCTACTGGCGATCCTGGCGCGACGGGACCGGCAGGTCCTACAGGTGACGCAGGCCCTACCGGCGACACAGGGGCAGTCGGAGACACTGGCCCTACTGGCCCTCAAGGTGGCTCTACAGGACCCACAGGTCCCTCGGGAGATACAGGGCCGCAAGGCCCTACGGGAGTAACAGGCCCTACGGGAGTAACAGGCCCTACGGGAGACACCGGGGAGACGGGAGCCGCAGGTGCAACAGGTGATACAGGGGCGACTGGCCCCACAGGTGACGATGGAGTCACAGGCCCCACGGGAGATACGGGTCCCGCAGGCGACACAGGATCGACTGGCGACACAGGATCGACTGGCGACACAGGCCCAACAGGGGGCACAGGTTCTCAGGGCGATACCGGCCCGACAGGCCCTACCGGGGACACGGGCGACGGAGACACAGGCCCTACTGGCCCGACAGGTCCGACGGGATCGGCAGGTTCGAGTACGTTCGGTGCAGATTTCCAATACGCTGAGAATACCGGCGAGTCCTCGACCACTTCTACCACTTTCCAGACGAAGGTAACTCTTACGACAGGCTCGTTGACTGGAACTTATCGCGTTGGGTTCTCATGTCGCGTGTGGCAAAGTGGTGTTGCTGATCGGGTTCAAGTCCAGTTGTATAATAGTACGGACGCTGTGATTTTATGCGGACCAGGGGATCATAACCCAGAGGGTAGTGATGATCGTTGGCTCGACGGTGGATTTGCTTTCGTTACGTTTACGGGAAGTGCGAAGACCTTCGTGATTCAGTATCGCCAGCAGGATGGTAGTACAGCCTACATCGACCAAGCCCGCATTGAGCTATGGAGAGTTAGCTAATGGCCTCGAAAGACTACGAGTTTGACATCTCAACCGATTGTCCTGATGGTAAGGTGAACCCCTCCAAGTTGCAGGCGACAATCGAAGAAAGTGCGATTGTTACTGCGCTTGATTACACGTTAGGGCCATTGAACACAGAGGGTGGTTCTTCGAGTGAAGGCGTTCAGGTAGGCGGCACACTTACCGTTTGGTTCAAGGATACGTTGTCGTCAGGTGACGAAACGATCCTTAATGGTTTGGTTGCAAACGCCCCGAACACGCCAAATGTACCAGTCAATTCTGTTCGGCTTGTCACGCAAACTAACGGAGACGTGGCGCCTGTTTTGACCGATCCCGACCATCGGCTTATCGCGGCTATGGAGTCAGCGGCAGGTGCGGAAGCAACAAAAGCGACGCATAACTTTTGTGACCCCTGTACGTGGTTCCAGCAGAGTGTACGGGAAGAAGACGAGACGCTTTCTGACTCGGGTGACGGGAAGCGTTTTAATTCAGATCACGAAAACTGGATCGACATGTATCACGGGCGTGTCCTCGACGATTCAACGTGGCGCAACCCTAAGTGGTGTCCGCAGGCTCCGGCGCACAAGTACGAAGTAATCGTTGAGGTTGATGGCGTTGAGAAGACGATGCAGGACCCAGATAATCGTATTGACGGCGATGATATGGTAGTCGGCGAGGACTACTACGTTGACTATGAGAGCGGTGACATAGTTTTTCGTGAAGATCAAACTGGAAATACGGTAACAGCTACGTACAGCCGGGCATCTACTGATGAAGGCGCATCAGTCTGGAAACTGTACCCAAACACAGGCTATACCCTCTCGATTGTTTCTGCAGAGATGCAATTTACTACTGACGTTGGGTTGAAAGATACGATTTTCAGGAAAGTCGGAATCCCTAACGTTCCAGATCCAGGTGACTTTTACGAGGTCGCTGCCCCTTCGTATTACATGACTATGCAGCAAGCCATTGAGGAAGCATTGCGTAACAGTGCGAAGGTTCCAGCCATCGACGAAACAAGCGTACGTGGTAGTAAGGAGTATCAGCAGCTCGAATTCAGATACTCCCGGCGTAGTGAAATCGCGGCGTCCACGGGGGCGCAGGTATGGGTCGGATTGGTGCGTGACAAAGCCCTTACGGGAGGTAGACTGTCGGTTACATTCCACTTTGTAGTGGACGAGGAATAAACGACGTTTAATCCGTACACGGAGTAAAGTATGCGTAAGGTAAATCTGGGGTGCGGCAATCGCAAGCTATCGGGCTGGGTCAACATTGACGCCCAGCCCGAAGTCGCTCCCGACATTGTACGTAAGTTGGAGGACGGGTTGCCCTTTGATTGTAACAGCGTGGATGTATTCAACGCCCGCGCTGTTTTAGAGCATGTACCTCACGCACGACTTCCGTTTGTCATGCGTGAAATCTATCGGTGTCTCAAGCCCGGTGGACTCCTTTACATGCTGGTCCCGCACTGGAATCAACACTGGATGTTTAGCGATCCTACCCACTATACGGGTTGGGATACGCACATGATTCGCTGGTTCACGCGGAGTCCGTCTGAAGCGTCGGGGCTGAGTAACGCGACGACGGACCTCGGCTTTGAAGTAGCGAACTATCGCCCGATGTATTTCCAGGGCGCCGACCGCGCGGCGGCGAAGTTGGGCTTGTCGTTGGAAGTAGCCGCGCAGCATTGTGCTAATATTCTGGAAGCACATGTCTGGTGGCTACGCAAGCCCGGCGCGGGGCTGCGCTGGGAAGACGTTGAGAAAGAGATTCGGGACCTCAAGGTGTTCCCCAACGGCTACGGACGCGATACGTTGTTAGACGGCTCTTTCGTACCTTCCGTGAAGTATCTCAAAGACGAGCGCCCTACTGAGCCAATGACTCCCGCGTCACCGCCTCTTCGGAGACAAAACAACAAACTCTTGTGGGTTATTAACGTACCCTGGATCGGCGGGACCGCGTACTGGGCGCTCGACGCCATTCATGCTATGCGCGAACCGTGGATGCACGTTGTCATGTATGTTAGTGGCGAGGTTCAGGGCGACATCGACAAGCAATTTCAAGACCTGGGATGCGACTTCTCTAAGATGCCCGAAAGTGGCATTACCAAAGAGTTGATCGAATCGATTAATCCCGGCGCTATTATTCTATCGAACACTGACCCGTTGAAGATCGAACGCCCGTGGGATTGGCTCACGCGACACTGGCCGGTCTTTTACGTTCACCACTCAGCCGTAACGCCCTGGCTCCCAGGCGCTCGCGCCGACGTGTTTGTTAGTGAGCATTTGAAGCGGCGGTATAATAATCTAATTAGCAGGATTCACCGTCCGCTTGTGGTTCCTACAGGGATTAACCCAGCGCCGTTTGTATCCATCCCGCGCCCGCGCCCGTCCGCGCCCGTGCGCGTAGGTTGCCTTGTAAGTGAGGAGAGCAAGTTTAATCGAAAACTCGCCGACCGCGTTGTTACGATAGCTCGAAATCGATTCCCGTATATTATGACGGACTTCGCGGTGATTCAGCCGGGCCACGAGGCGCCCTCTGGGTATCGCAACTATGGTATCGACGCGCGGGAGTTCTTTGCTGGCATCGACATCTTCCTCTACCCGTCCAACGTCGACGAGACATGGGGGCGTACGGTAGCGGAAGCGCACGCGGCGGGTATTCCCTCTATCGTGAGTAAACGCGGAGGGATGGTAGAGATTGGGAAGAACGAGGAGACGTACTTCTTATGCTCTACCG
>Ga0180434_10007461_pt1 | contig 12298 bp, 6 predicted proteins | sample SS_ome_7_FD_132453 | JGI IMG/M metagenome (GOLD analysis project Ga0180434, IMG submission 132453) | Hypersaline lake sediment archaeal communities from the Salton Sea, California, USA - SS_1_D_2 metaG | ecosystem: Environmental > Aquatic > Non-marine Saline and Alkaline > Hypersaline > Sediment... | reverse complement strand
GGCTATCGGACATTTGGCTTTTCCAATAATCCTTGGATAGGCAGACATTTCGGATTCCATAAAGGATTCGATTCCTTTTTCGAAAACTGGAAGCCGGCCATGAGTTCCTCTTCGTTTGCCAAAATCCTGAGGGTAGGTCGCAAACTGACACCTCAGATGTTCCATCCCGTATTGAATAACCTCAAGGTCCGGATGCGCTGGCTTTATCGGAATGATTCAGGGGCAGAGGACACGGTGAGCAAGACGAAGGAGTGGCTTGGCAGGTACCTTAGCGAACAAAAACCGGTTTTCATTTTTTTGAACTTCATGGATCCTCATCTCCCTTACATACCGCCAGAACCCTTTGATCGAATGTTCGGAAAAAAAGGATGGGACAAAATCAACGTTCGCCGTATCAACCAAGATCACCTCAAGTACATCGCAAAAAAGATCCGCATGGACGCTGATGATTTTGAACAGCTGCGATCTTTGTATGATGGGGAGATCGCCTATCTCGACTGGAAGTTGAAAGAAATTTTCGATCATCTTGATGATCTTGGACTGATGGATCGTGTATTTCTGATTATTACCTCTGACCATGGCGAAAATATAGGAGAACATAACCTTATGGGGCATCAATTTTGTCTTTATGATACATTGCTTAAGGTCCCTCTAATAATCAAACTGCCTGGATCTGAGCAAAAGGGAAAAAGAAAAGGCAAATATGTCCAGCTTTTGGACATATACCACACCATCCTCGATGTTTTGGATATTCAAGTTGAAGGACGTCCTATTCCCCGAAGGTCTTTGTTGAATCACAATTATGGTGAGCAGGTAATCTCTGAACACGAAGTCCCAAAAATTGCCCTATCCTTCCTCAAGAAAAGATTCCCTGATTTTGAGGCAGAGGGCTTCGACCAGGAATCAAAATGTCTTTATCTTAACGGAACGAAGTATATTTGGCATTCCAAAACAGAGGATGAATTGTACGATTTGGCCACAGATCCGGGAGAAAAGACCAATTTGATCGCCCGAGAAAGAGAAAAGGCTGCCCGCCTTTCCCAATTGCTGAAAGAACGAACGGAGTCCTTCAAAGCCCGCCGGTGCAGGAATGAAAGCGACGAGGATTTCCCGAAAGAAGAAATGAGTGAGGAGATGAAGGATAGACTGCGGGATCTTGGTTACATTTGAGTTAGGTAAGTCATGTTTGAATATGATAAATTGAATGTTGAGCTAGATAATGAAAGAGCCTGAAGACCAAAGAAAAAGGAAAGTGCTTGTCATTGGTTTAGACGCGGCTACATTTGATATTGTCAAGCCATTGATGAAAAAGGGGAGATTACCGAATTTGAGCAGGTTGTGCCGCAACGGCGTTTGTGGTGAGCTCAGGACAACCATTCCCCCTCTCAGTCCTGTCGCATGGACCACTTTTGCAACGGGAAAAAACGCGGGAAAGCATGGAATTTTTAGTTTCACCGAACAAAAGCCAGAAAGCTACGGGATTCGGTTCGTCAATGCCCGGTCCAGAAAGGCTAAACCCCTATGGTCGATCCTCAGCGACTATGGCATGAAAGTAGGCGTGATCAATATGCCCATCACATATCCTCCCGATGAAGTGAACGGATTCATGATTTCGGGTATGGATGCTCCTGGAAGAAAGAGCCCTTTCACTTATCCTTACGATCTTAAGGATGACCTGCTGAAAAAATTCGATTACGAGATTGATTACTCTTTCCTCGGCGCCAATTTGATGAAAAAGGGAGATAAGATACTGAGGAATCTCTTGGAAGTGGAGAAGAAGCGAGTATCTGCGGCAAAATATCTCATGGACATTTATGACTGGGATTTCTTTTTTATTGTCATGGTGGCTCTGGATCGCACACAGCATTTTTTCTGGCATTGCATGGAACCTTCTCATCCCAGGTATCACGAAGACGGAGCAGATAAGTTCAGGAATGCCATATATAACATGTACGAACGTATGGATGGCCTGGTAGGTTCCCTCATAGAAAGTGTAGACGCCAAGACAACAATCTTTTTGATGTCAGACCATGGGGCTGGGCCTTTCGAAGATGCGGTGCCTTTTCTTAATCTCAATGACTGGCTTCATAAAGAGGGATACCTTTCATTGAAGCGAGAACAAAACAGTTTGAAAAGCCTATTGATAGGTTCGAGAGAATTTTTGCGAAAAAATATCCCGTCCAGAACAAAAGACTGGCTGAAAGCCGTTATGCCTGCTTTTAGAGAAGTTTTCCAATCCCATGTGTTTTTTTCGGCGATAAAATGGTCCGATACGAAAGCCTATGCCGCATTTGACGAATTTATGGCGAGAGGTATTCGGATAAACCTCAGGAGCAGAGAGCCGGAGGGAGTGGTGGAACCGGGCAAGGAATACGAGCAGCTGCGGAACGAGATTGTCGATAAAATCAGCAGGTTCCGCCATCCAGTCACTCTAGAACCTGTCGTTTCAGGAGTTTTCAGGAGAGAGGAACTTCATTCGGGCGATTTTTTACATATGGCCCCCGACATCGTGATTGAATGGAATGATAAAGCCTTCTTTACGGGCAAGAATGCTCGTGGAAGAGAAAGCTCGCCAGAAAAAGAGCACTTCAGAATGACAGATATCTTAAGATCGGGAGAGCACAGGCCTAACGGCATTATGATGGCAGAGGGGCCCTTCATAGCTAAAGCCAGATCTACTTCAAAAGCGCATATCATGGATCTGGTGCCGACAATCCTGTATCTTATGGATCTCCCTGTGCCGAGCGATATGGATGGAAATGTATTGACCCAAATTTTCCAAGAATCTTTTGTCCGAAACAATCCTCACCGCCATCGAACGGTGGGAAAGGGAAAAAACCTCGTTGTCGAGGAAACCTATACGGATAAGGAAGAAAAAAAGATCGAGAAGAGATTGAAAAAGTTGGGTTATTTGGATTAAAAGCAAACATCTAAATGAAAATATTGAACGTGAATAAATTTTATCGCATTGTGGGAGGAAGCGAGCGGTATTACTTTGACCTAACGAACCTTTTAGAATCCCATGGGCATACAGTTATTCCTTTTTCCATGGAAGATAGTCGAAATAGAGAAACACCTTATCAGGATTATTTCGTGAGTCACATCGAATATGAGCCTGCTTCATTCCTTTATTATCTCAGGAATGCCCCGAAGATCGTTGGAAAAACCGTCTATTCTTTGGAATCAAGACGCAAAATCGGGAATCTCATACAGATGGAAAAACCAGATATCGCCCACATCCACATGATAGATCACCAAATCTCTCCCTCCATTCTAGGTGTCCTCAAAAAGCTGGGCATCCCAATAGTCCAAACCCTTCATGAATACAAACTCATTTGTCCCAATTACAGGTTGTACATCGGAAGAAAAGAGGAGATTTGTGAGAGGTGCAAAGGCGGTAAATATTACAACACCTTTATCCATAGATGCCTGAAAAACTCTTTGTTGGGAAGCTTGTTGGGAAGTTTTGCCATGTATCTGCATAAGTCGCTGAAGATTTATGAAAAAAATATCAATACATTCATTGTCCCAAGTCAATTCGCAATGGATAAAATGTTAGATTTCGGTATCGACCCAGCAAAATTGGTGTATTTGCCTTATTTGGTCGACATTGATAGATTCACACCGAAATATGACCATTCTAACTACGTGCTGTATTTTGGAAGGCTGGCGAGGGAGAAAGGCATATTCACGCTTCTTGAAGCTATCAAAAACTTTCCGGCTACTCGACTTTTCATTGCCGGTGCCGGGCATTTAGAGAGGGAATTGCATCGCCTGGTCGATGAAAAAAAAATGAAAAACGTGAAAATGCTGGGGCCCAAATCCGGAGATAGCCTTATCTCATTGATCCAAAATGCCAGGTTTGTCGTGGTTCCATCAGAGTGGTATGAAACTTTTGGGCTCACCGTCGTCGAAAGCTTTGCCTGCGGCAAGCCTGTTATCGGAGCGGATATCGGTGGAATATCAGAGTTGATAAGCCCAGAGACAGGACTTTTATTCCAGCCGGGCAATGCGGAAGAGCTGGCGGAAAAATTGAATTATTATCTGACTCATACCGCTCTTTTGAAAAAACACGGCCGGAATGCCAGAAACTTTGTCAAAGACCGTTTTGCGCCCGATGGGCATTATAATAAGATTATCAGTCTTTATGAAAAATTAATGGTGTAGAGACAAAAACTTCCTTTTCACCAGAAAATGATACATAATATTGCAAGAGCTACAGAGATGAAGATCGCTATCATGGGAATTAGAGGAATTCCAGCCAGCTACGGGGGTTTTGAAACTCTTGCCGAGGAATTGGCTCCCAGGCTGGTGGCGAAAGGTCATGATGTGACCGTTTATGGAAGATCCAATATCATCCGTTATAAAGGCAGTCATTATAAAGGTGTCAGATTGAAGATACTGCCGACGATCAGCCAAAAGTATTTGGATACGGTTGTCCACACCTTCCTCAGCATTTTGGATTCTTTTTTTGAATATTATGATATTATCCTCATGTGCAACGCGGCCAATAGCATTTATTCCTTTATCCCCAGGATTACGGGTAAAAAAGTCATTGTCAATGTCGATGGCATCGAGCGGAAAAGAAAGAAGTGGAGCTGGATAGGGAAGCTTTGGTATCTTTTCGGTGAAATATTTTCTGTGATCTTTCCAGACGCCATCGTCTCCGATGCGAAGGTCATCCAAGACTATTACAAAGAAAGATATAAAGTTGATTCTGCTTCTATTCCTTATGGGGCCTGCTGCCAAAAAGTTCAAAGTGTCGATGTTCTGAATAAATACAAAATAGTACCCAAAGAATATTTTTTGTATGTCAGCCGACTGGAGCCGGAAAACAACGCCCAACTTGTCATCAATGCTTTCGAGCAGGTGGAAACGGATAAGAAACTGGTCATAGTGGGAGGGGCTCCCTATGCGGAGCATTACATTTCCTTGTTAAAGCGGACAAAGGACCCTCGGATTATTTTTACCGGTTTTGTTTTCGGCAAGGGCTATAGAGAATTCCAATCTCATGCTTATAGCTATATCCATGCGACTGAAGTGGGAGGCACTCATCCCGCTCTGGTCGAAGCCATGGGATTCGGAAATTGTGTCATCGTGAACGGAACGCCTGAAAATATCGAAGCTCTGGGAGATGCCGGTATTATTTACAGGACAAATGATGCCGACGACTTAAGAAAAAAAATGGAATTTGTTATACAGAATCCTCAGGTCATCCAAGAGTTTGGCAGGAAAGCCCAAATGAAAACGGCGATCGAGAACAGTTGGGATAGAATCGCAGATGAGTATGAGAAACTTTTTATAAGACTGAAAAAAACCCCTTGATATTCAACATCCGTCCATACTGCTCTTGACAAAATCGACGATACTGGGTGTTCGAATATCTGGCGGGCTTCGTCAAGAAGCCCGCCAGAACATGAAATTCTATCTCAACATGGGGATGTCGCCCAGAGTGCCATAAGTTGCAGCAAAGAATCCTTTAAAGTACCAAATCCCGTTGGAAGGTCTCCAAACGACTTTATCCGTCATCCCGTCACCATTGATATCGGCAGGAACGGGAATGTCACCATATGTTCCGTGAGTGGTGGCGCTTTTCGTCATTGTTTCCACAGAGTAGACAAACCAAATTCCCGTGGTGGGTCTCCAAAGAGCAACGTCCACCCATCCACCGCCATCAAAATCCCCTCTTACTGGGATATCGCCTGCCGTTCCATAGGTGTAGGCACCCAAGCGGTAGGCGTAAAAGGTTGCGTTCGAAGGTCTCCAAACGACAAATTCGGCATCTCCGTCTCCATCGAGATCGACGGGCATGGGGATATCACCGGCTGTTCCATATGTCAGGGCTCTGAATCCATACACATACCAGGTGCCGTTGGATGGCCTGAAGACCGCGATATCCGTCGTCCCATCTCCATCGTAATCAGCGGGGACAGGGATGTCTCCTTCAGTTCCGTAGACGATATCCCCAATTTCCGTGGACCATGTGCTTGTTGCAGGATTGTATGTCGCTCTATAAGCTCTGCCATCTCCGTCGTAGTCTCCCGGAACAGGAACATCACCAATATTTCCAGAGGTGATCCAAGCACCGTCGCTTCTGACATACCAGCCTGTATTGGAAGGCCTATAGATCGTCGGATCTGGTATGCCGTCTCCAGTAAAGTCTGTCGTATCGTAAACATGAACGAATGGAGTGAACAAAATGGCCTGCCCGTTCACAAGATCTGGCGTATTGTAAGAATACTGTTCACCTTGCAGGCCTGTGGGATGCTCGACGCCGACGGTTGCCTTATTCCCGAAGTCATGAGAGCTGCTTTGCAGCACTTCGTTATATTGGTACAAGATGTTGTTCGAGCCCTCATACAAGATGGCTTCGAAGGTGTAGTATTCCGTTCCTACCAGATGGCTTGGAATGCCTCTCCATTCGATAACGAAAGTTCGGTTCGGTGCTGTACCTAAAAGATCGTAATACATAGCGCCGTGGTTGGTTAAATCCCAATCATCCCACTGCACAGCAGCCATCTGATCCGGATCAGTTGCGTCGGGGAGCGCTGTGTTTTCGTAAAGCACGCCGTCTCCAGTGGCACTACCGAAGCCGAAGAGAATGAATCCGTTCGTCGAAATTCTTAAGTGGGTGACTTTTCTCCCGTAATAGTAAAACTCGAAGTCTCCAGGAAGTGCGTAATCAAAGTATCCGTCATCCCAATCGCCGCCATCCAATCCCATCACTTGGGTCGTTGGTACCACATAGCTGTATGTTGCGTTAGCGTTCATGACGTACTTGTAAGCAAAAACCTGTCCGCCGAGAAGTGCAACCAATACCAAACCCAACATGATTTTAGTGAATTTTGAATTCATTTCATACCTCCTCAATTTTATTCTTTTTTATAAAATATTTTGTCCTTCTTGTCTCTTTATCCCATTATCACCTCCTCGGAGTCTTGAGGTCAGCTGAGATCGATTATGCAAACCCGGCCTCAATGACATATTTTTTATCTAAAAAATGGTTTAGATGCAATCATTTTATTAAGGGAATGTCTCCCTCCTCGCCAAAACTGTAAATTCCAATTCCTCTAATCCGCCAATCGCCGCTGGTAGGTCTGAAGACGGCGATATCCGTTTTCCCGTCACCATTATAATCGCCAGGAACGGGAATATCGCCGAGAATCCCGTAGGTGCGGGCCCCGATGCCTTTCATGTACCAGGTGCCATTGGATGGCCTGAAGACGGCGATGTCCGTTTTTCCGTCGCCGTCATAGTCGCCAGGAACGGGAATATCGCCGGCAATGCCATAGGTTCGGGCCCCGATGCCTTTCATGTACCAGATACCATTGGATGGCCTGAAGACAGCGATGTCCGTTTTTCCGTCGCCGTCATAGTCGCCGGGAACGGGAATATCGCCGGCAATGCCATAGGTTCGGGCCCCGATGCCTTTCATATACCAGGTGCCGTTGGATGGCCTGAAGACAGCGATATCCGTTTTTCCGTCCCCGTCATAGTCGCCGGGAACGGGAATATCGCCGGCAATGCCGTAGGTGCGGGCCCCGATACCTTTCATGTACCAGGTGCCGTTGGAGGGCCTGAAGACGGCGATGTCCGTTTTCCCGTCGCCGTCGTAATCGCCGGGGACAGGGAGATCCCCTTCTGTCCCGTATTCAGTGTCGACAAAGGTCCTGAAATGCCAGGTACCTGTAGAGGGCCTCCAAAAAGAAATGTCGGAACATCTGTCTCCGTCAAAATCATGCCCATGGAATACATGCTGATGGTTTTTGCTCCTGACTCGTATGGCCACATCCCATCCATATCCTGATCCCACTTCTTGCCAGCACCCAACTGATCCATCGGCATTGACATAGGTTTTATCCGTTTCTGTTGGGTCGGATGTATCGACGGCAACGGGCCAGTTGTATCCTGAACACTGGAATTGAATAACAACCACAAAATCGTTTCCGCCACTGACCCATAAAGATTCTGAGAGGTCGATAGAGTAATATCCCGCCAGAGGACAAGTTACAGTATGGGGGCCATACAAGAGGCTGGAGACATTATTGCCGTCGAATTGATCGTAGATGTATATGGTTGCAGACATGTCATTGTCGACGGCCCAGAAGTCGACGGCGTGCAGGCAGTCATCCTTGGTGGGAGTAAATCGGACCAATCCCCAAGCTTCGGGGTTGGAATAACCGACGGCCGAATGCCAACCCCCTTCATCGTAGTGATACAACGTTCCAAGCATTTCCATGGGATCATATTGCTTGTAAGTTTCATAGTAACATGAATTTTCGCCGATTCTTGCCGATCCGTATGCGATGTAGAAAAAACCGTCGTCTCCCCAGCCTGTTCCCCAGCTGTTCTTGCAGATCCAGGCCCCGGAGCCTCCCGCATGGCTCATGTTGTCATCCCATCCTACGATCATAACGGCATGGTTGGGAACTTCTGTCCCTGTGTAATACAGGACAGGGCTGCCGTCGTAGCCGCTGAATCCAGGAAAAGAAGCATACATGGTGGTATAGCAGGGCCCGTGATAGTAGATATGCTCTTTGATGATATTGGTATCATTCGCCAATATCCGCCATCCCGTGATCTGTTTCACTTTTGGGCATGTTGTGTTGCATGTTCCCGTATCCCAAGCATGGTAAGGGTCGCAACTCTCTAGAGGGATGCCCTGTCGTGTGAAATAATTGGTAGCTGCCCATGCATTTCCTCCATTGCAGCCGCGGTTCCAAGTATTGCATTCCTTGAGATTTTCCTCGGAAAAGTCGTACAGCCTCGATGAGGAGATAAGAACGGTCGATTCGAATGCACCCACAGCGGCAAATGCCCAACAGGACCCGCAGCCGCCTTGATTTTTGGCGGGAGTCACACCATCGTGGTTTCGCCAATCCCAGGCGGGTGGTGCGGAGACAAACTCGGCCCGAACCTCAGACAAATGGCTCATATCCATCCTCTGCGGGATAAGACCGAAGTGTTGTCGCGGAGGATTCAAATAAGCTGGGTTTAAAGGCGCCTCTGTCAGCGGGGATCGGGGGTACCGGTCTTGAGATAGGAGGAAAAAGCTCCCCAACAGAAGCAGAATGAAGCAGGAAATGAGCAGAGTTAAACGGGGTCTTTTCTTTCCGATGAGAATAAGCCGACTTTTCGTAATATGCAATTTGCCCCTTCCTTAGTCAATTCCTTCTTCCTCGGCGCATGACTTTTTTACCAAATCTCTAGGGTATTGTCAATCAAAAAGAAGGGTGATATTTTCTCCCCTTCCTATTTGTAATTACAGGAAGTTTGATGTAGTATTTCTTGAGAGTGGCAATACATTTCCAAAAGCGCATTTTCCCTTACCTTGTTTACATTTTCCTATGGATAGCCCTGTATTTTTTCTTCATAAAATATGTCCCCCTCGTGAAGTCCTTCCAGATGATTTTGGCTCCTGTTTTGATCTTGGTTTTTTTGACACCTGCCGTCAATAAAACGGCGGGAATCCTGCTTTTTGTTTTCTGTTTTCCTCTTATCAATAATTTGCCTTATTTTTTTGGTATACATGAATCTGTCCCTCATGCTCCTACGGCATTGGTTTTGTTTTTGTTTTTTTCATTGGGATGGATTCTCAACACCATTTATGCCAAAGATAAAAGAAGACTAGATAACCCTCTATTCAGGCCGATGGTTTTGATTACAGGAATTCTGGTTGTTTCAGGAGTTGTCACGTTATTTCGTCACGGACATTTTTTCCCCATCAAGACAAGCCAGTTCCATGACCTCGTTGTGAATGTCTACGGTGTGACTTCTGGTGGAGCCATGATGAGCACTGTCCTCAGTCTACTCAATTATCTTTCGGGCTTTTTCTTTTTTTTAATCCTATTCAATAGTCTGAAATCAAGAAAATCTGTTATAAAAGTCCTATCAGTTTTGTCTTTTTCTTATTTTATTAGCTTGGTTTTTTCCCTTATACAAATCTATCATTCATCGAGCTTCGGCAATACGCCGTTTTGGAACTCCTTGGGACGGATCAATGCCACGTATAAAGACCCCAATGCCTTTGGTGCTGTAGTTTCTTCCTTTTTTCCTGTCCTCTTGGGATTGGCTTTTTTTGTTCGAAAAAAAACGGGTAAGCTGTATTTTTTTCTATTAATGCTAATGTCTTTGTTCGTTTTTGCGCCCATCGGCTCGCGTAGCGGCTTGCTTGCGTTAGGGCTGTCGGTGCTTGTTTTTTTTCTTTTATTTTTGAGTCAACAAAAATCGGCTGGGAAGAAAAAAATTGCGTATCTCTTGATCTTCGGTTTGATCATCGGGATTATTGCTGCCTATTTTATGTTCTTTGCTCAGGATTCCAATTTAAGTAAAAGAATCGGTTGGAGCTTGAATGTTTTAGCCGAAGAGGACTCTTTTCATAAATTTTTCACAAAAAAACTCTATTTTTGGGAAGTGGCAGCGAGAATGATAAAAGCCTATCCGCTCTCTGGAGTGGGATTGGGGAATTACATAGTTGAATTGCCCAACTACACATGGGAGATGGGATTGCCGTTCCGGTTCACGGATTCTGCTGAGAATTATTTGATTCATGCTGGGGCTGAATTAGGCTTGATCGGAATGGGCCTTTTCCTATGGATGCTATGGATCATAATCAGACAGACAGTTAAAAATATCGGGATCTTTGATTCTGAAAATCGAAATAGATTCATTTATTATGGCGCTGCAGCCGGGATTTTTGCAGTCCTCATCAATTTTTTAGTCCATAGCTATGTGGGCAGTTTTGAGACGAAATATTTCTTCTGGCTTCTTGTCGCTGTCGCTTTTTCTTTTTCTGAAAAAACGGCGATCCAATCCAAAGAAATAAAGAAACCTGTTATTTCCAATAAATTTTTTGGGCTTATCCTCATCCTTTTGTTTGCGGGTATACATACGTGGAATAGTATCCATTCGTTATCCATCGATGCCAGGCACGAAGAAGTGGGATGGGATTTAAATTTTGGCATGTACCCTCAAGAAACTGACCCAAACGGATTTGCGTTTCGATGGGCCAAGCAAAATGCGGGAATTTGTGAAAGAATATATGGGCCCCGGATAGTCATCCCTTTGAGAGCTTCAAATCCCGATATTAAAAGCTCCCCGGTTCTTGTGAAAATCTATGAGGGTGATCTCTATTTTCACAAGAAGAAGCTTCTCGATGAAATCGTGCTTACGGATAATTCGTGGATCTACCAGGAATATCAAACACCCGATCGTAAAGGGGATAAAATATATCTCGTTTTTGAGACGGACCGATCATGGCAGCCCAAGGAATCCCTGGGAGTTCCCGATCTTAGGTGGCTTGCTGTTAGTGTTGGCGAGATTTGGTTCGAATACCCAAAGGCGATAGAAGAAGAAAAGATCTCACATTCGGAAACGATCCTCAACACAAAATGGGAAGGAAGATTCAAGGAGAAATTGTGGCAGCGCGGTATCAGCACGATGAGATTCCGTGTTGAACAGAAAAATGTCATTTTCAAATTGAATTTCAAGTCGGAGACGGCTTTTGGCGTCGGGCCTTATTTGCATATTAGATTGGATGGCCTGCTGGTCGCCAAAACGATGTTCAATAAAGAAGGTTGGGTGTCTATGGTGATCAAGCAAGAAGTCGATGTAGGGGAACATGAGCTGAGTGTGGAATTCTTGAATGATTATCACGATCCTGTACAAAATGAAGATAGGAACATTTATCTTGGGGAACTGGAGATCCTTTACCTCAGGTAAGATCTTTATGGATAATTATCGATACCGGTTTGAAGAAATCTGTCGGGATGACGATAAATTCGTCCTCATTTAACTTCTCGAGCTTACAGCCAACCTTTTCCCCATCCAGGAGGACGACCATCCGGCTGGGGGTGCTTTTTTCCGAACCGTCTGAGCTCCAAGGATCGAGGATTTTCAGATTCCCCCGGGAAGGGAAATTGCTCTCGATGGAGAGGGTGATTTTATCTTCTGCCTCGTCGAACCGGTAGTCATAGGTCAAAAACCGGCCGTTGATGGGGTAATGGATATGGACACGGGCGCTCTCCCTGCCCAGCCTCGGCTTTATGCTCAGCTTGTCCCCGGTCTTCTCGATCCCCAAATAACCCTCGAAGAGAGCTTGCCCCATACTCCCTGCCGACCCGGCATAGAAGTCGCTTCCCAACCCCACCCCGTCCTTGTTGTCCCACTCGAAAAATCCGCGGTTTTTAAGATTTTTTTGGACGATCTCCGCCAGTTTTTCTTTTGCCTTTTCGCTGAATCCGTTTTGGAACATGGCGTATATCAGGCGTCCCCCGAACCAGTCCCATTGAGCCCCGTT
>Ga0180434_10007460_pt1 | contig 12299 bp, 11 predicted proteins | sample SS_ome_7_FD_132453 | JGI IMG/M metagenome (GOLD analysis project Ga0180434, IMG submission 132453) | Hypersaline lake sediment archaeal communities from the Salton Sea, California, USA - SS_1_D_2 metaG | ecosystem: Environmental > Aquatic > Non-marine Saline and Alkaline > Hypersaline >... | reverse complement strand
GGCTCAGAACAGGTGACCCAGCCCTGAGCCCCGAGTAGTTCGCTTGGACTTGTTGTTTAGCGCTTGATGATATGAACGTTCCCGCTGAATGTCTTGACCTCTATGTCAGCTCCTCCGCCGTTTACAGTTCCGTACAATTCTTTTTTGCTGATCTTACCTGAAATAGTGATATCAAAGTCACTATCAATGCTGCCGCTGAATGTCTTGGCTTTCAGGTCAAACGCTGAATTTCCCGGTATGCGCAGATAAATCCCTCCGCTGTGAGACTTCAGGTAATAACGTCCGTCTCTGTTTATATCACCGATGTATTCGACTTTTCCGCTCAAAGATTCCGCATCCACTTCCATGGCGCCTTTTACATCGATCAATTCAATCCCTCCGCTTACGGTTTCCGCGTCGATATCTCCGCTATTAATATTCTTGAGACTTATATCTCCGGATACGGTCTTAAGGTCCGCATTCCCCGTGACATTCTCCACATCTATATCGCCGCTTACGGAATTACAGTCCACACCATTGGAAACGTTGGATGCCGTCACGTCACCGCTTACGGATTTTCCTCGGGCAAAACGGGAAGCACCCCTGATCTCCACATCTCCGCTCACGGTTGTCGCTTCAAGGTCTCCTCCGATCTTTTCAGCATACACATCTCCGCTTACGGAACTGACATCAGCCTCGGCCTGTGAAGGGATGACCAGCCAAAAATCCACGGAAAAGTTTTTGATTTTTCTGCTTAAAGAACGTTCCTCAGGGTACTCTGTCTTTATTGTGAGGGTGTTCCCCTGCTTTGAGACTTCAATTTTAACAAGACCAAATCTCTCTTGAGCTGTACTTTCCGAATCCGCTCTGGTTGTCTTAACGGCCTTTATGGAGACTTCTGCTTTGTCCCAGGTCTTGACTTCAATATCACCGGAGATGTTTCTGAGTAAAACGCTTCCTGTTTTGGAAAGAGCCATTGTTTTATCAAATTTCTCCTCATATTTCTGATCAGCCAATGAATATTTCGGGGACATCCCGATGAACAAGAGCACTCCCAAGATTACCAATATCGAAGAAATCTTTTTCTTTTTTATCATATCCTTCCTCCTTTATATTTTATTCTCTGATTCTCCCTTTTTAGGAGAATAATCCTTAACGTTTAAAAGATTATAGAGCAAATCCGCTTTCTCCTTGTATGAAGCGAGCAGGATGTTTCTGGAATCAATGTCTCTGGGATCGTTGAGAACGGCTTCCCTGCAGGCGGCAATAGATGAATCAATCAAATTCAAGTTGACCTGGAAAACCTCTGCCACTTCAGGGTCCATTCCATTTTCCTGCGCCTCCGCTGCTTTTATCATGGATTCAATAGCCAGTTTGTAGTGTTTTTCTGCTTTCTTTAAATTGGCGATCACGTCATCCTGCCGCTTAAAAGGACTTAAACTCTTTTGATTTCCCATATAATAAATGCCGATCACTACCGCTCCCACAATGAGAAGAACAGACAAAAAGCCCACAGCGTATGTAAGCTTTGGAGACCAGCTCCATGGGCGCCTTTTTGCTCCTTCATACGATGGAGTTGATGTCTCTAATCTCTGTTTGATCCGGGTCCAGACGTAAGGAGAGGGAGAACCTGCCTCTAATTGTTGCGCGGTGCTCGTAATCCTTCTGTAATCTTCCAGGATTTTTCGGCATCCCTCGCAGCTCTCAAGATGCTCCTCCAGAGAAGAACGCTTGGTTAAATCCAGTTCGCCGTCAACATAATCACTGATCAATTTTTTTGCTTTTTTACAGTTCATTTTATTCTCCTTATAGGACCTGTTTAGCACAGAGCTTTTTCCTGAGCTGTTCCCTCGCTTTGAAAAGCTGTGATTTGGATGTGCCTTCTGAACAATCCAAGATCTCGGCCACTTCGCGGTGCTTGAATCCTTGAACATCATGAAGAATGAAAACACTTCTCAGCCCGGGCGCCAGTTCCTCCAGAGCTTCCTTGATCGTTGTTTTCTTCATGTCTTCATACTCCCCGCTTGTGTCTTCTCCAACAAAATCCTTCACGCTTTCGAGAGATACTGACTTCTGAGTTTGCTTTTTTGACTTCCTTAAATAACTGATGCTTGTGTTCACAACAATCCGGTAGGACCAGCTCACAAAAGCCTGGTTATCATCCAAACGGTGCAAATTAGTGAATATTTTAATAAAAGCATCCTGAAGGATATCCTCCGAGGCAGCCTTGTTTTGTGTGTACCAGTAGGCCACTCCGAAAAACTTCACTTTCAACTGCTCATAAACAGCTTCCATGGCGTCATGGTCGCCCTTACGAGACCGGTCAATAAGATCAAACGGTATCAGACTTTCTTTATGAGCTTCTTCATCCATCACAGGTACCTCGATTTTTACCCCTATTCTATCATATTCCTGACATCTCGTGCTGAGACTGTAATGGAATAAAGTTATTTCTGCGTTCATCTTTGGTCACACTCAGTGTTAAAGATGAAATTGAGAGCAAAAAGGTTGCCTTTGGATTTTATTTTTTTGCCAGATAACCTCAAGGAAAGAAAGGGAAAATCATACTCCCCCCTTCTTGTCTGTGACCAGGCGGCGAAAAATTAGGAACGACTTAAGCGCTACTTAAATAATTTGATGGTCTCGTCATTAAAAAGGATGACCAGCGAATAGATCCCCAGGGCTGTCCCAAAGGGAAAACACAGCAGATTGAAAAAGGCTAATGCCAGAGTCAGCAGCCTGCCCCATTCTTTTCTTTTTAGAAGCGCGGTCCCGGCTATGATATCAGGAATAGAAAGAACCGCGATAAAAGCCGCCACCCAGATAGCCACGGTCCTCAGTATGATGGGGGCTTCATATCCGATATCCGGAAGAAAAGATATTCCGAATAAAATCCAGAAGATAAAAAACGCCCAAATCAAACCCAATGCACCGGAGACAATCCATAAAACCGACACGATTTTTATATGTTTTTCCATTTCACCCTCCATTTATCCAAGTTCATTTTAATCATAACCGGGATTATTGACAACCCCCTTTATCAAGTCTCCCAGATTCCTAATGTTGTGTATATCTTTCTTACATGATCGCAGTGTTTCTCAATAATTTCTTGCATTGTAGGATGCCAGCGGCTTCGGTCTTTCGGTCCTGTGGACTCATGGTATATCCTGCGGGGCAGAACATAGGAACGGTAACCAAGCCTTAATAAATCGAGACAGAAATTGACCGAATAGAGATACCACCCTTTAATCACTTTCTCATCGAACAAAACGGCTTTAAATATTTTTTTAGGTATAATCATCAGACATCCGTCAATGGTTTGTACCCTTATAGGACAGAAGAACCTTTTCCTGTTTATTTTTTTCGGAGGAATACCATGACGCACGGCAGCAAACAGCCCTATCACATTTCTTCCTGCCACTCCTGCTGCTCCAAGCCTGGGTAAGAACCTCATATCCCTCTGCGCATCAGCCAGCCATGTCTTTGAACACAGTGATACATCCTGGTGAACGAACATTAGGTATTCATACGTTGCCTTTTTTGCGGTCTGGTTCAAAATAGCTGGGGCGGACATATGCTTTCCCGCTGTATTATCGATGGCAAGAAGCTCAAATGCAGCAGTCTGTTTTTCCAGGCTTGGGATAAGGTACCTATCCAGCTTCTCAAGGTTGTTATAGACACATATTATGGAAATGCCGGCTCCTCTACCCACCCTATTAGACAAGATGCCTCTCACCCTCTGCAGCCCTATCTGGATTTCTCCCCGAAATATAATTGCTGACCGGACAGTTCCATAACTTCCCTATATAATTTAAAATCGATACGTTCAGAATCGTAACAAATGTCACTCATCCGGATTTTTTGATCTTTTTTAACAGCATCATTAAGAGTAATATGATCGGCCAGACAGATCGGAAGGCCAGAATTGTCTGTATTATCTCCAAGGTTTTCAATCATACCATAGCAGGTATACCCACCCACGCCGTCCAGCCTGTCGCCCGGATGGAGGTCACGCTTTGCAAAGGCATATACATTGGTTTGCATGCCGTAATCAGGAGTAAGGAATACCCGGTCTTCGGATACAGCTTTAATAATGGTATCCATGGCTTCAATATGGCAGAGATGATAGGGGCGGTAAAAAATATAGAACGGGCCCTCTCCCATTTTATAATACGACAGCATGTCCTTCTGATATGGATTATTGCAGTATCCTATGACAAAAACTCCTCCATCCGGTTCAGCACCGAGGATATAATCGACAAACGGCCTGCGGTCCTTCCATAGTTGATTGAAATCAAAGTGTTTGAAGACATCTCTCACATGAGCCGCTTTCGGGCCCTGCATACCGGGCTCCAAGGTAAACATACCGCAAGCATTGGCGATCAGTGCCATCTCGATGTTCAGCTTTGTCCCATCCGTATAGGCAGTGCACATCCGGTAATCGAGCTTCCGTTTATCAGCTTCTGGAATAATCTTCGTGGGATTTGAATACCTATCCAAAAAACCCTTGATATTTCCCGCCATCACCAGCTCAAAACCCCAAAGCTTTATGTCATCTATAAGATTCTTCAGTACTCCGTACTGGTCGCCGTCGGAGCTGGTGCATACCACTCCGTTTTTCCTGGCGATATCTGAAAGGAGGGGACCGAAGATGAGATCGATCTCCGAGTTCATCAAGATCAGATGCTTTCTGTAATTCAAAGCGTTAATCGCATGACAGGAAGCAGGTATAATAGAGCTGGAAGCCTCGACAACCGCATGAAGCGAGCTGCATTCTGAAATCCAGTTCCCGTTTTCACACACAGCGACTTTGTTCCGTAATATTGCCCTATCCATTTCACAGGCGCTGCTTACCAATTCAAACGGCAATTGCATCATGTTCAGTGCATCGATACATTTTTGAATATCAATATCACAGACTGCCACACACTCAATCCCGGGAGTAATATGGCTCTGGTAGAGAAGTCCCTTTCCCATAGAGCCGATCCCGATTATTCCGATTCTGATATTATTCATAGTTCAGCTACTGGAATACGTCACCGCTAATCCTTAGAAAACTGAGAAAGCGTCTAATTTATACTTTTTTAGGTAGGATTGTCAATCAGGATCCAAAAGAAAACATTTTTTAAAAAAATGTGCCACAGATGCTTGTTTAGGAACAGTCCGGGTCAATCATTTTCCAGTATATCCTCTATCTTAAAATTCATATCGCTGTGGTGCGTCCCGGGCCAGAAGACCCGCCCGCATTTCGGGCAGAGAGCGAAGGAGTCGGAGCGTTCATAAACAAAAGGCGCCACTAAATTTTTGGCCTTTTTCTTGGATAGGGGCTTGAGCACCACATTGCATTCAATACAGCGTGAATAGGGTTTGACCTGCTTTTTTATATCCAGTTCATCCAAAACCTGTCGGACCTGGGATTTCCAGTATTCACTTTGGATAAAAAGCACTTTGATTTGGTTGGCCTTTTCAACAATTCCGGTATCCCTGGTCAGGAGGATGCGGTCCTGTTCCCGTGCGATTCGAATGAGCCGGTTATCCTCAGCCTTGGAGAAAAAAAGCGTATCAAATCCAAGGATCCTCAGCCATTTGGCGCACTTTCCAAGCATACAGTCAACCACGAATTTCATGATCCACTTCTTTTCCTATAATACCACAAAGTGTTTCTAATCCAGGCTGACAGGGATTTAACTTTATCCATAGAATCTAAAAAAAGGTTTGCCAAAACAATGATTATGATATATATTGCATTCAAATTTGGAGATAAAAATCCAATATATGGAGGAGAGCGTATGAAAAAAATCCTGATTGTCTTATTGATTGGTCTGTGTGCAACGCCCATGGTTTTTGGGAGCATCGTGACGAACACCAATCAGAGCATATTATTTGTTCGGTATCCGGCTCGGAACGCATCCACAGATATCGACGCTGCGTATTACAATCCTGCGGGCACCACTCGATTATCCGATGGGTGGCACTTCTCATTGAACAACCAAACCATCTTTCAAGAAAAAACCGTCATCAATGAATTTCCCACTCTCAACAATGACACTTTTACCGGTGAGGTGATGGCGCCCTTATTTCCCAGTGCTTTTGTGGTGTATAAGAAAAACAGACTGGCATTTTCTTTTGGATTCGGCCCCAATGCCGGAGGGGGATCAGCTGAGTTCAAAGAAGGCCTGCCTTCCTTTGAAACATTAATCTCTACACTTCCCTTGCTGGTGACCGGTTATGGATTCCCAACAACACAGTATTCAGCAGATATCAGCTTCAAAGGAAGCTCCGTCTATTTCGGCTTTCAGCTGAATGCTGCTTATGAAATTAATGAGATGTTCTCTGCTGGAGTGGGCCTGCGCTATATTTCTGCCACAAACACCTATGAGGGATCTATAGAGAACATTATGATTAATCCCTGTATACCGTTTATCAATCCCGGCTGTGACATGATATCCGCTTATCAACTTTTTACTCTGTTTAACATGACTAATGAGGCCGCAATGGTTTCTAACAAATCTGTCGATGCCAAGCAAACCGCAGCCGGATTCACTCCCATCTTAAGCGCCCACATCTCTCCGATTGAAAACCTGAATATCGGCCTTCGTTATGAATTCAACACCAAGCTTGAATTTGAAAATAAGACCACTACAGATGATACAGGCTTGTTCCCGGATGGTGAAACATTTCGAAGCGACATACCTGCCATCCTTGCCGTGGGAGCCGATTACGTTATCATACCTGACCTTAAAGCAGGCGTATCTTTCACTATGTGCTTTGACAAGAACGCAGATTGGGAAGGCCGGGAAGATTTCGTCAATTCCAATTCTATAGAGATCTCTCCTGCCTTGGAGTATGGCTTGACTGATAACATTAAATTGAGTGCGGGCTATATGTGGTCTCAAATCGATGTTTCTGATGATTATCAGACTGACCTCTCTCATGAATTGTCCAGCCATGCTCTCTTTTTTGGAGGCCGGTATATTCTCAATGAAAATCTAAGTTTTGATATCGGCGGCACCTGGGTCAACTATTTGGATTCAGAAACCACCATTGATTATGGCCTGTTGGGTTCCTATGGAGAGAATTACGAGAGAACCACATGGGCTTTTGGAATCGCTGTCAACTACCATAAGTAAACAGAGACAGCATTACCAGAACGCAGAGCTTTTTCCGTTTGGCGTTCAATCAGGTTTGTGTGTCTTTCATTTTCCGGATTGCCGCTATTTGTGACGTATGTGATTGAAAACACAAAAAGGCATGCGTTGGGTGGGATTTCATTACTGGTTTGAATGGCTGTAATAAGCGGTTAATGTAAAAGACTGGTGGACGGTAGGGGACTCGAACCCCCGACCTCAGCGTTGCGAACGCCACGCTCTCCCAACTGAGCTAACCGCCCACGTCGTTATATCGATGATCCGCCCTATAATTTACCATAAAAAACAGTGATGTCATACCTGTTTACATAAATTTTTTTTCCTGGTCCCCGTCTCCTCAAGCTCAGCTATCCACAGCAGCTGAGGGAACATTTGGACCGGACACTGCGAAGCTAAACGGATCAGACGAATGATTACCCTCAGGAAATGAAAAACTAAATTGAATCTTTCTTCCCTTTAATCTTGACAATGCGGTAGTTCGCTCCTATATTTTGGACACCCCAATCGGAGGTCCTTTTTAATGGAAAAGAATGAAACCTTGAAAGATGGGAAAAAGGTCATAATCAGGGAGCTTCAAGAAAAAGATCTAGAAAAGTTGATGAAATTTTACTCTGAACTTCCACCTAAAGACAGAAAATATTTAAGGATAGATGTAACGAATAAAAAGATTGTAAAACAGAGGATCAAACTCATAGAAACGGGCCGTGTTTTTCGTCTTATCGCCCTCTATAAAGAAGATATTATTGCTGATGGAGCCCTTGAATTATCCACAGAAGATTGGCAGAAACATCAAGGAGAGTTAAGAGTCATTGTAGCCAGGCCATATCAAAAAAAAGGTCTCGGGACCATCATCGTGAGAGAGCTCTATTTTCTTGCGGTTGAGAAGAAAGTGGAGCTGGTGGTTGTCAGAATGATGCGACCTCAAGTCGGTGCTCAGCGGATTTTTCGGAAACTTGGATTCCGAGAGGAACTTCTTATCCCTGATTTTGTTAAAGATCAGGAAGGAAAAAAGCAGGATTTGATCGTCATGACCGTTAATCTCAAGGAATTGTGGAAGGAACTTGAGTACACCTACAGTGATTCAGACTGGCGGCGCTGCCGATAACCACATTCCCTAAAAAGCAGCTCTTTTCTTGTCAGAACACAATTGATTTTGTAAAGAGAAAACTTTTATCCATCCTGATAATACTCCTCCTTAAAGCTTTATTCATAACGAAGAGTCTCGACAGGATCAGAGCTTGCAGCACGGAAAGACTGCCAGCTGACGGTCAGCCATGCGACCACCAGCACGCCAATACCTGAAAACAGAAACGGCCAGAGTGTCAGCGGTACACGGTAGGCAAAATTTCTCAGCCAAACCTGCATCATCCACCAGGCAGCCGGCCAGGCGATCAGGTTAGCCATGCCGACCCATAACAGAAAATCCTTTGAGAGTAGGGCCACGATCCCGGTTGTGGACGATCCTAATATTTTGCGTATCCCGATTTCCTTGGTCCGCTGCTGGGCCATAAAAGAGGCCAATCCAAAGAGTCCCAGGCAGGCAATAAATATGGCCAGCCCTGTTCCAGCCTGCACCAGCTTCCCGAATCGCACTTCAGTACTGTAAAGCTCATTGATCTCATCGTTCATGAAGCGAAATTCAAAAGGGTAGTTTGGTGCATGGGTCTTTATAACCTTTTCCACAGCAGCCATTGTTCCGCTCAGGTCGTTTCCATCCAACCGGATGTAAAGATCGGTAATCCAACCGGGAGCGATCACAAGGATCAAAGGAGCGATCGGTTCATGCAGGGATCTAAAGTGAAAATCCTTAACCACACCAATAATGCGGCCACTCCGGTCAGGATCAAAAGGGAGAGGAAAGTCAAAACGTTTGCCAAGAGGATCCTCGATCCCCATTCGGCGGACAGCTGTCTGATTAAGGACGATCGCCTCTTCTGCATCTGTGGAGAATTCCCGGGAAAAATAACGGCCCTCTACCAGTTCAAGACCAAATACATCATCATATTCAAAATCCACAGCATGGATCTCCATATTAATTTTTTCTTCCGGCTTACGTCCCTCCCAATCAGCATCATCTGTGGCGAATCTCTTGTTCAGCGACCCATTGGTGATGCAGACAGCCTCGACATGAGACAAACGGAGCAGTTCCTCCCTTATGGCCCGGTAGTTTCTGCGAACTCCGCCGCGGAGCTCCATATTCACAACATATTCGGTGTTGATCCCCATGTCATGTCCGCGCATGAAAAGGGACTGCTGCAGGACCACTGCAGAGGATATGATCAGGAAAATAGATATCGTGAACTGAGCCACCACCAAAATTTTGCGAAAAAGAGGATTTCCGCCCCGCGAAGTGGAGGTGCGCCTGAGCACTGAGGCCGGACGGAAGCCCGAAAGTTTAAGAGCCGGATAGAGACCGGCTGCCCCCCCTACCAGCAGAACTACAGCTAGCATCCGCAGCCCGAGAGTCCCATCCAGGCCCAACGCCAGCGACTTGCCGCTTACAGCATTGACCGCAGGAAGCAAAAGCCAGATCAGCAGCAATGATCCTACAAGCGCAATTAAAGTCAAAATCGTCGACTCACCCAAAAACTGAAGTACCAATTGATCTCGCTTGGCTCCGATTACTTTACGCATACCCACCTCACGCGCCCTCCTGGCTGAAAATGCAGTGGTCAGATTAATAAAATTAATACAGGCCATGGCCAGAATGAGGATTCCTATCACTGAAAAGACTAAAACATAAGTGACCGTCTTCGCTCCTGAAGTACTGTAATGCAGATGAAAGTCCTTGATAGGAAAAAGTTTCACATCTGATTCCCACTCCGGAACATGCTCCCGCATAATTCCTGAGATCTTGGCATTTAATTGATCAAGATCAGCATCCTCCCGCAGTCTCACATAATTTTTATAGGCTATCGCGTCCCATGTGTCGACTGTCATCCCGGACAGGGTAACAAAATCTATAGGCAGCAAATAGTCGAATTCCAGATGGGTGTTTCCGGGCAAATCCGCAATAACAGCCGTCACCCGGAAATCATGCCAGGTTCCCCACCATTCAAAATTCATGACTTTTCTCAGAGGGTTTTCATTTCCAAAATATTTCAGGGCTGTACTCTTGGTAAGAACAATAGAATCGGGCGTGCTCAGCGCACTCTCCGGTGAACCATGCAGAAAATTAAAACTGAATATGTCAAAAAAACCGGGATCCACTCCGGATACATCCCCGCTGAAGGCCTTGTCCTTATAGCGCAGCGGTGAACTCACCGGGCCGAAACGCCTAGAAAAATGAGTGACCTCAGGATATTGATCCATTAAAGCCGGGCCGATCGCCCCGCACCCATAAATAGAAAATCTCGAAGATCCCGGCTCTGTGAAAGTAACCATATAGATGTTTTCAGCGTGTTCGTGCCAGTGGTCATAGCTGAGTTCATCGCGCACCCACATTGTTATGATCAGGAAGCAGGCTATGCCCACAGCCAAACCGGCAATATTTATACAGGAATAACCTTTGTGCCTTTTTATATTCCGCGGGGTTGTCTTCACATAATTTCCAAACATGATAGCCCTCCAAATGCCTGACTTTATGAAAAATGCACCTATTATAATAAAAAGAGAGAACAGCCAGTTTGATACGGCAAAAAACCGGCTTTTGTTCTTCCTGTTCCAATCATACTGCTCCTCCATATCATCGATTATGGTCTCCCGCATATGTTCGTCCGCAAATAGATCCAAACAGAATCGGGAAAATCTGGTTAATCCATACTTTTTTTCATTCATTTTTCATTACTTTTTTTAAATCCGGTATTCCCTCCCAAAGAGACCTGGTGACTTTCTGAACAGAGCTCAATCTATCCAACCCGAAAGGCGTAAGCCGGTAATAGATCCTGGGCCGTCCGCCTTTATCTGTGGATCTTTCGGCTTTTATGGATGTAACATATCCCTTGTCCTTAAGCCGGCTCAAAGGCGCATAGATGGCTTCAGACAACCAGGAGATCCCGGTATCTTTTTCCACCTGCCGGCGGATAGCAATGCCATAAGCCGCTTCCTTTAATTTCCAGATCGCCAAAAGCAGGATCTCTTCAATTCTAGATAGAAATGTCATTTTTCATCCCCCTATGTTTTTTTAAAATGGTTCTTATCAAACTATTCATATTAATATATACTGAAAATCAAAAAAAAGGTTGCAAAAAAGGTTAATTTAATCAAAAAGAAAATAAAGAGAAAATCTTTGAGAGCGAGAAGGTCTTGGATCCTTATTTTTAAATACGGTTGGTCTTGAGTTTGATCTCCGGATAATTTTGAGAGACTTTTTCTACAGACCGGCTCATATTTTCTTTTAGATACATATCAAAAAAAGTCACAACACAGTCGTTCAGAATCTTAATAAACCGCATCCCATCAATACTTCCAAGAGCTCCTTCAGGGACCAGAGCCGCTTCAGAAATTGCCGGGAGCGAAAAATCAGAAAAATTATAGTGACCGCTTCCCTCTATGACCATGAGATAGGCAGGCCCCCGGGCACGCTGAAAGAGATGCTTATTAGGGGTTTTATTGAGTGCCTGCAGATTATCGTGGTGCATGAAAAAAAAAGGTTTTTCAATGCTCATATCGATCATGTCTCCGACCTGCAAACCGTCCATATTGATACCAGCGGTTATTCTTGCATCACTCAAGCAGGCCTGACCCGAGGCCGCCCCTCCGAACGAATGGCCGATCACTCCAATGTGCTTGAAGTCCAGTTTGTTCTGAAAATTTCCCTGCTCTCTGTTGAGTCCCTCTAATTGATCGAGAACAAAGCTGATGTCATCCGCCCAGATGGCAAAGCTTTCCAACATCTTTGGCCGGGCTTTCATTATTTCATAAAACAGGGAATCAAGTTTGTCAGGATCCAAAGTCTGGGTGAGGGCGTGTTCCAGGTGGACTGCTTTCTGGCGTTCTTCATTCCTCAGTTTTAGTTCTGGATTCAAAGGATCGTACCGAACAAGGGTGCCGTCCGGTTTTGTCACGCTGTTTGTTTCAAAGGAATGCCCGATACTTGCCGCAAAGTAGCCGTGACTGGCCAGTTCCTCCATCAATATGGTGCTCTGGTTCATTCCCTCCCAATAACCGTGTGAGTACAGCACTATAGGAAAAAGAACAGGGATTTCCGCTGCCGGTGCGTTTCTATATGAG
>Ga0180434_10007459_pt1 | contig 12300 bp, 12 predicted proteins | sample SS_ome_7_FD_132453 | JGI IMG/M metagenome (GOLD analysis project Ga0180434, IMG submission 132453) | Hypersaline lake sediment archaeal communities from the Salton Sea, California, USA - SS_1_D_2 metaG | ecosystem: Environmental > Aquatic > Non-marine Saline and Alkaline > Hypersaline >... | reverse complement strand
TCGATCAGCATCGCCGGGGCCAGGAAGCACGTGCCCAGGCATGCGACGGTCTCGAGATAGAACAGCATGTCCGGGGTGGTCTGGCCCTCGTCGATACCGAGCGTCCGACTGATAACACCCAGCACCCTCTGGCCGCCGCGAACGTGGCAGGCAGTACCGCGGCAGCAGCGTATCGTGTGTTTTCCGTGCGGCTCGGTATAGAACTGGGCGTAGAAGCTGACCACACCATAGACTCGACTCAGCGGGATCCTCGTCCGATCGCTCACGCCCCGAAGCGCCTCGACCGGAAGGTATCCCAATCGCCCCTGGACGCCCTGGAGTACGCCGATCAGGTCCGAGCCGGGCCTGACGTCAAGCTCGTCGAGCACAACCACGACTTCCGCGGGATCGACGCATGGTTCGCACAAAATTTGGTCAGCAGTCTCCCGCGCCATCGCACAGGCCTTTCAAAACGAGCCGTCGAACTTGCACCGCAGCGACAGCCGCAGACATGAATCGGCGAAATCAATTCTATATTACATCGCCGGATTATAGCATCTCGTCAGACCGGAGGCAAACCCCCGCCAAGACCGGAATCAGTCTTCCCACGCCGGTCTCGACCCGTCCGATCGGTCCATGTGCTTGAAGAGTTCAAAGTTGCAGATTCTCACCGCCGGAATGCCCTGGTCGTCGGTAACCAGTCGCCCGGAGCGGTCCAGCGAAAGCAGCAGATGGCTGCCCCTGAGATTCAGGTCTTCGATTCCCGCCCTCGCGAGCCGCCGCCCGGTCTCTTCGACAACGCAGGTATATTCATCTTCGGTGATCCGCCCCTGCCCGTACGCCGTCAGCGCGTCAACCCCCTTGTAGATTTCTTCGTCTTTGGCGGCCAGCAGTTCATCGGGACCGTTCCAGTATCCCCAGATGATTATATGTTCGTGATGCCTGCCGAGGATCGGATGCCCGTGGGGAGTCTTCAGGCCCTTGTGGCTGTCATACCTGCTGTTATCGACAAGATCCGGTGCGATTTCAGACTTGTGCCCCGTCATGTAGATGGCCCGCGGATAGACTGTTTCCACCCCGCACCTGGTCAACTCCATACTAAGGGAGACTTCCTCGAATGGGCTGTTATACCCGTAGTCGCCAATGGCCCTCTCGTCCACTACAAGCGGATCTATATCCGGTTTCTTCCCGACGCGCGAGATGCGCCAGACGAGATGTATACTGTCCTTGGTCACGGTGTGGTAAACGTGATGAGTGGCCGAAAGCTCTGTCCTCGGTGTCTTGCGCCATTTCTCAGGGAGGAAATACTCGAAGAGCGCCGCGTCCTTTCCCACGACCCACAGCCTTCCCCCCGTGCTCTCGACCTGCCCGTAGACGTAATCCACTCCCATGATGTTGACCGCTGTCAGGTCCGGAGGGAAGTTGTTTTCGGCCTCGAAACGACGTGCCTGCTTTACCAGGTAGGTCTTGCGCTTTGACATCCTGACGGTCTGCTCTCTTTGAGGTGTCCGTTCGAGAAGTTCAAAATCGACCATGGCGTAAAGGATATTCCCCTTGGCGTCCCTTAACAGTTGCCCGTCGCTTCGCGGTCTGACGATTATGTGGTGCGGTTTGCTGTCTCGAACGAAGAATCCCTTGTGCTCCATCTCCCGATTTGAGCGAAGTATTAAACCCCTCATGGTTTCGCCATCAAATAGTCCCGCCTTGAAAGCCTCGGCGGCGTCCACGCCCTTTATCCACTCGTAGATGACGGCGTATCGCCTGTTCATATCCAGCGTGATCTGCTCGTGGGCTTTCTGAACCGCATCGAGTATATACCGCTTTCGCCCCATCCTCTCGGCCTCGACGTATTGCCGCGGCACATATATGCCCAGCGGCTTGTGCGTGTAAAGCTGCCCGGGCGTTTCGTAGCGCGTGTTCCGCAGTTCGATGACGAGGCTGAACTCCTCGAAGGGGCTGTTGAACTTGGCGCCGGCCAGGTCAGACGCTTCAGTCTCACCGGGGATGTCCTGCCCCATGCGATTCCATTTCAAAACAATGTCCTTGGAGATTCCCGCAACTTCCTTGGTCCGGACTTTGTAAATAGCGCTCGTCCCGTGCAGCTTAACGCGGTGTGCGGTGAACCAGTCTTTATCAGCCCAGTGGTTCTCCGGAAGGAGGTGCCCGCTGAACGGGCGCCCGTATTCAGTCAGGTACAGGTCGCTCCCGTCTTCGAGTTGCAGGTGCAGGTACTCGACTCCCATGACGGCAATGCTGGGCCTCAGCGCCAAGTGTGCGGCGACGGCGTCGAGTTTGTCAGTATTGGAGATCACCAAGGCATTGTAGTTGTCTGCCGGGATGACTTCAATGGGCTCGCCCCATCAACGTGGGAAGTGCCCCGGACATCGCACCCCACTGGTGGCAATCGCGGCGGAAGGAAGTGTTGCGGGCAAAGCACTTAAGCAAACAATCCGGGAACTGAGGCGAACGGCAAACGGAGATGCAGACACTTATTTGGGTAAAGGCGGTCTTGACCGGACCGGCGGCGGGTGTTAATTTCATGGTTTGCGATTTCAGGAGACAGTCATGACCGCAGAAGAACTTCGTGAAGCGATTCAAAAGCAGACCGTCGATGGCAAGGTCGCCTGTAAGGCCTTGCTCGATCTGGCCAGCGAGAGCCAGACGCCCTCGCGGCAGATCGCTAAAATTTGCAACGAACTGAAGATCAAGATCTGCGCCTGCCAACTGGGCTGCTTCAAATGAGCGACACCTCAGACCAGCCTGACGGCCTGATACGGGACTGCCCCATCCGCCGATTCGAAGACGGGCAGGCGAAGGCGATGATCGACAGGGTCATCACCGAAGCCAGGATCGAACTGGATCTGAATGACGCCAGGCACAACATCGCGATGCTCTGCCTCCCGGCGGACCTGGAGTCGCTGGCGGTCGGATTCCTGGTTGGAGAAGGCGCCCTGCGCGAGCGGTCCGCACTGCACGATATCCGCGTCAACGTAGAAAACAACAAGGTCTTCCTGCACGGAGACTTCGACGAAGACGCCCTTGAAGCGATGGACAATCGCTGGACCTGGGGAACCGGGTGCGGGTCGGGCGGTACGGGCAGAGACCTGGACTCATCGGCCTTCGGACGAGTGGGACATGGCCTGACCATAGGACCGGGAAAGCTGATCGAACTGGCCAAAACGTTCACCGGAAAGGCCGACATGTGGAAAGCCACCGGCGGGCTTCACGCCTGCGCGCTGGCGGATAACGAGAAAATCCTCCTGTTCGCCGAAGATGTCGGAAGGCATAACGCATTCGACAAGATCGTGGGGCGGGCGTTCCTGGACGAAATTGACGTAGCCGACAAGCTGGTCCTGATGACCGGACGCCTGTCGGCGGAAATCGTCTCCAAAGCCGTCGCGTGCGGACTGTCAATGCTGGTGTCGCGTTCAGCCGTCACCGCGCTGGGCGCAAAACTGGCCGGAAGATTTGGCGTGACACTCGTGGGTTTCCTGCGAGGAAAACGCCTGAACGTGTACACGGGCTTCGATCGGATCGTCGCCGACTGACAAAGCAGGGGAATTCAAGACCTCGGCGCAATCTACAAGACAAAACCGAAACCCCAAGTGCCCCGGCGGTCGTTGTTACTTCGGGGGCGTGTATAGTTCGCGGTGCGATTTTGCGACGGCCTTCGCGTCCGGTTTGACTATCGCCCGGTCGTAAGTCATCAGACCGTTGACCTCGCCTTCGACGTCGGTGGTCTGTGTATAAACGGCCGCCGCGAGCCCCTGCCCGATCAGCGGGTGGAGTTTGCGCATGAGATTCACGTAGGCGGCGGTCAGGTCCTGGCGGGTCTTGAAGTTACGATATCCCCAGTTCTTCTTGTCCCACCACAGATGCCCTTTGACCGGCAGGCCCAGCCCTCCGAACTCGCCCAGCACAATGGCGCGCTTGTCTTCGAGTTTGGCCATCGCCGGGCCGGGATACTTGTGAATGTCCTTCACATCGCCGAAGCCCTTGTCCTTCCATCCGCTGGCGTGGTTTACCAGGCGGGTGGGGTCCATCCGCTTGATCCACGCGGAGATGCGCCCCGAGTCATGCTGCCCCCAACCCTCGTTGAACGGCACCCACATGACGATCGACGGGTGATTGCGCAGCGACTCGATCACGTTCTTCAGTTCGCGATCGAACGGAGAGATTACCGCGCGGTTCTCGTCAGGTTTGCCCTTGTCGCCGGCGCCCTTACCATTGGGCATGTCCTGCCAGACCAGCATACCCAGCTTGTCGCAGTGGTAATACCACCGGTCAGGCTCGACCTTGACGTGCTTGCGGATCATGTTCATGCCAAGTTTCTTGAGCGCCTCGACGTCGTATCGCAGCGCCTCGTCGCTCGGCGCGGTGTAAAGCCCGTCGGGCCACCAACCCTGGTCCAGCGGGCCCAGTTGGAATAGAATCTTTCCGTTCAGCAGCAGGCGGTTGACGCCTTTGGCGTCCCTGGCGACCTCGATCTTCCGCATTCCGAAGTAGCTCTTGACCGAATCGGCCGGTCGTGAATCCTCCGCGGCTCCCAGCAGCAGCACCTCGATATCGTAGAGATACGGATCGTCAGGCGACCACAGGTGCGGATTGGCTATGGGAACCACGATTTCGCTGTTCGTTTTTCCGCTGACGGACTTCAGTTCGGTCTTCCCGGATTTTTGGATCAGGATGGCGCCTCCCTTGACCGCTCCGGAAACGTTAGCGGTGACGCGTACGACCTGCTTGTCGACATCGGGTACGATAGTGAGCGACTGGATGTGGACTTTCGGCGCCGGTTCCAGCCACACCGTCCGCCAGATGCCCGTGACGGGGCTGTACCAGATACCGCGAGGCTTGGACACCTGCTTTCCCCGCGGCTGAGGGCCCTTGTCGGTGGGGTCCCATACGCAAACCGTCAATTCCTGCGGGCCCTCGGGTTTCAGGGCGCCGGTAATGTCGAATGTGAACGGGTCGTATCCGCCCCTGTGGACGCCAATGTCCTTGTTGTTGACCCGCACACGGGCCTCCCAGTCGATTGCGCCGAAATGCAGCAGCAGGCGCCGGCCCGCCCAGGCCTTAGGTATCTCGAACGTGCGGTGATACCACAGGCGCTTGTCCGCCCCAACGCGCTTCATCACGCCCGACAGGGCCGACTCGGCGCAGAACGGTACGAGGATCTTGCCGTCATACGGGGCGGCCTTGACGCTGGAGAGTTCGCGGATCGAATAGTCCCACAAACCGTTGAGGTTCAGCCATTCCTTGCGCACCATCTGCGGGCGCGGGTACTCGGGGTGAACCTTTTGCGGTGAAACGTCCTTTGCCCATCGCGTCATCAACGGACCCTTTGCCGGCGACCACTCGGGGGCCTCCGCACCGAAGGCGGAAGACCAATATCCCAACACCAGCAGGACAGATGCAGTCGATAAGATCGTTTTGTGCATAACATGTTCCTTTCGTATGGCAACATTGTAAAAATATACCGTACCGGTGCTGCCGCGAAGCCGCAAGGCGAAAACCCCGCAAGTCATTTTAAGATGTGGCGCGTGTTCCGGACCCTTCCGACTTGGCTAAGATTGCAGCGGCCCCTCGTATCTCAGATGACAAAGCGTCTTCGCTTAAGCGAGAGCGCTTCTATGGGCTTTCCGCATAAAAAACACCTGAACGTGTATACGGGCTTCGATCGAACAGCCGCAAACTTATGATTGACGAAAATCGCCCGTTCTTTTTCCCTTCCGGCGGGTTACTTCTTCTTGGCTGCTTGCTGAGCTTTCTTCTGGGCGGCGACATGCTTTTTGTACGCTGCGATTTGTTTCTTGCTGGGCTTCTTCTTGCGTCGCCTGTGGTGTTTGTTGTTCTTTTTTGGGTCTTTCTTGGGCGGGACGCGAATACCAAGCTTCTTTTTTTGGTCATCGCTGAGTATTCCAACTGCAAGCGATTGCAGTTGTGCTTCTGACCGTGCGGGAGAAAGGGACCCCTTGACGATACCGGCGCCGGCCTGCATGCAATACGATTTGAGTTTATTGACCTGGTCGCCCTTCAGCGCCCTTCCGAGCTTTCCGGTCAGTATTTTGTTGCACAGTTTGTATCCGAGCCTGGTGGCCTTCTGCTGAGGCGTGAGGGTGGCGAGAACCTGCGGTTCGTACTGCTTCTCGATTACACGGCGCTGGGCCTCCAGTTGGCGGAGTTGTCCCATTGTACCCGCGATCCTTCGCTTCTCTTCAGGCGAGGTGGCCAGTTCGACCGCGGTCTGGAGTTCGATGAGTTTTTGCCCCTTGGGCGTTGCGTCCCACGCATCCAGGGCAGTCTGAAGTTTTTGCCGGGCGGCTTCGAACTTCTCTCGCTGCTGGGGCGTGAAGTCCAGCTTGGCGTATATTTCATCGTCACTGAAGTATTTGGACTGACCGCCCTTGCCCTTCTTCTTGGGCGCCTTCTTCCTGGCGGGCGCCTTCTTCCTGGCCGCAGCGGGCTTCTTGGCAGCAGCTTTCTTTTTGGCGGCGGCCTCGGTCGCCGCGACAAAAACCATAATCCCTGCAACCGCCAAAACGCCACTGATAATCCACCGGTATCTTCTTGTAGATTTCATAAATGAAGACTCCTTAGACTACGCTTCACCGCCGCTTCGGACGGCATGGGCACAGCATGTATAGGATTGCGAACCTTTGTGTTCTTATTATAACCCATAGATGCGTTCAGTACGACAAAAAAGTTCCTCCACAGAGTGGATGTGTGTGCAACAGTATTTCCGCCCGAAAAGACTCTCTCACAACGGTCTACCCGGAAACCAAAGTTCGATAGACTTCGCCGATCTCGGTCATTGTACTTGCAATGGAGTATTTGTCCTGAGCTTCCGTTGCATTATACCGGCCCATGCGTTCTCTGACTTCCTTTGATTCGGCCAATTCCCGGATGTACTTCGTAATGGCGTCGATGCCTCCCGGTTCAACTATTCGCCCGTTAGGTTCCCTGATGACCTCCGGGAAGGAACCCACGGTCGAACTTATGATCGGCAGCCCGACAGCCATCGCTTCGAGGAGGGCGATCGGCTGCCCCTCACTATAGCTGGGCAACGCGAAGATGTCACTTGTTCGCAGGAGTCGGAACTTCTCATCATCCACCATTCCGGGAAACGTGATGCGGTCAGACAGACCGCAGTCGGCAACCATTTTCTGAAAGAACTCGACTTCCCCACCGCCGACCAGGACAAACTCCAGACCATCGATTTCCGGACAGAGTCTCTTGGCGATTTCGATCAGATCGAACCTTCCCTTTCTGTAACTGAGCTGACCGATATCGATTACGCGAATCGCACCCTCCGCCGTATCACTGTGAGCGTAACCGTCTGGCGCAATCAACTCGGCAGTATGCACCCCGTTGTAATCGACAGTACCGGCGTGTCGGTGAAGGTCGCGGTAACATCACGCAAACCATCGGACTGTACCGCGTGCATATCGGCCTTGTCCAGGCAGCGCCGGATCATCCTCCGCCTCAGAGTTTTCGGGCGTCCCATGAGACCATCAGTCACTTCAGGAAGTACGGCGCCTTCCAGTATGTCTCTTGAATGAACGAAGCCATCTACCGTTCTTCCTTCACTCCTTTCCCGAAGATCAGTTCATTGTATATTCGCACGATCTCTTTGGCGCTTTGGTCCCAGGAGAACCTGGTCTCGATAGTACGCCTGGCGCGCGTTCCAAGTTCCCGCCGAAGCGCCGGATCGTCGATGAGTTTCTTCATGGCGTTCCGAAGTCCGTCGACGTCGCGTGGTTCTATCAGCAGCCCGTTGACACCGTCTTCGATGACCGCGGGAACGCCGCCAACGGCTGATACGATACAAGGCAATCCGTAGGATGCGGCTTCGAGAAGTCCGATCGGCATGCCTTCGATGTAGCTTGGAAGAACGTATATGTCGGCTGAGAGATAGGCATTTTCTTTCTCTTGATCTACTACCGGACCAGATAGTCTGATTTGCTCTGACATCTTCATGTCGTGTATTCGGTCTCGGATTGTCTTAGCGTCCGGAGTATCGGGTCCGTAAATCAGACATTGAACTTGGCTATTGTTTTCGCATACGTTCCGAGCGGCATCGACCAGTTCCAGGATGCCCTTTTGGACATCGATTCTATTTAGAAAAATAACCGTGATCTTGTTCGTGTCGTGTCGTGTCGGTTGACCTTCGTTGCTTGCGTGGTTCCATATTGACTCATCGGGCAGGAAAACTGCATTTTCTATGATTCTTATCCTGTCTTTCGGCAGGCCGATGTTCAGGAGCGTTTCCCTCATTTGCTCTGAGAGTACAATCACGCGATGATTTACGCCGAGCAGCTTGCGGATAAACCACTTGCCCAAGCGCGACGAATTGGCATGGAAAACGCCAAAAGCTCCGCCGTGAATGTGGATCATTACGCGGCGGCCCAGGAATCGGGCGATTACGCTCAGAGCGCTCTTTTCGTAGAATCCGCCGAATGAATTTGTGCGTATATGAACCAGCACCGGTCGATTCCACACGATCCGCGAAATAAGCGTTATCGTCAGCAACACCGCGTTGGTAAGGTTCATTATCGTTCGCAGCAAACCGGTGTATCTTGTCTTTCCGATCAGGTCGCTCTTGACGTGTACTATATTGAAGGCCTTGGCAACGTCGGATAGCAGGTATCGTTGGACGTTGAACGCCATCCCGCCGATTGGCGGGGGAAGCGGACCTATGTGCAAGATGTTGTTCTTACGGTATTTCATGATCGTCAAGCCGCCTTGGCGACTGCTGCTTATCTGTGGATACCCGTGCATGCCAAGTTTCGCAACAAGAGCATCACCATCATAACCGCATGCCATGCTGATATTACAGTTTTGATCGATATACTTCCAAGAGCCTGTCGACTGATGCCTTCATCGAAAACTTACTCAGGGCTTGTTCCTTGGCGGCTTGGCGCATTTTTTTTTCGCAGGGCATCGTCTTGCAGGAGGGCTTTGAGGCGATTGGCCATTGCTTCATCGTCGCCAACGGGGACGAGATATCCGGTCACTCCGTCAATAACCACATCGCCTGTGCCGCCGTTGTCATTAGAGATGCAGGGCAGGCCCGCCGCATATGTGCTCATTCCGCCTACGGGAGGCGGCAATGGGGCTATGTGAAGTACTCGATGCGTTGGTTTGGAGTTCTGAGCGTGCAATGTTTTTCTTAGAGGGATTCTTTGCTGATTGGGTCAAGTTCGCTTTGGCGATCTCGATTGCGTCTACCGGGACGCTATCGTCCAACCATACGGTCCCATGTTTCCCGGAGCGATTCCCGCCAGGAAATCATGGGGCGCCAATCGGTTATATCTTGTAGTTTTGTAATATCACCAACAATACTCGGCACGTCGAACTTCTTGAACCGCTTGGGATCCTGTCGAACAACAACGGACGTCCCGCAGAGTTCTATGCACGCATCAAGGATATCCGCTATCCGTAACGAGCGCCCGGAGGCTATGTTGAAAATTTCGCCCTCGGCGCCGGCGGCGTTCAACAGCGCCCAAATAGCGCCGGAGACATCACGAACGTCGGTGAAGTCGCGGTATGTCGACGTATTTCCCACCAGTATCTCATCGGCCAGACCCGCCGCTACATCAGCGCACTGGTGGAGAAACGCGGCCGGAACGAGATCGGACGGTTGGCCCGGGCCGATAATGTTGAAAGGACGCACGCAGGTCACTCGCAAAGCGGCCGTATCACTGTAGGCCATCGCCCATTTTTCCTGCATTATCTTGCTTGCGCCATATCCGGTGGACGCCATCAGCCGGCGCGATTCGGAAACTACCTCGTCTCCGCCTGTTGTCAAACCGTACTGGGCGGCAGAGCCGACAACCAGGACCCTCGTATTCTCATCCAGGCCCGATGCCGCCGACAACAGATGTTCGCAGGCGCGCACGTTCACGTCAAACAGGGCCTGCATTCCGGCGCGACCGCTCAAGCCGGCGAGATGGACGATGGCTTCCGGACGGATTGTCCGCAGCGCCGCCTCGACCGAAGCCCTGTCGGTCAAATCGCACCGGGTCCACTCCACCCTGTCGTCACCGGTCTCGTCGCCAAGGCGGATATCCAGGGCTGCAATTCGCTCCGGGCCGTCGCGAGCCTCCAGCAGCAGCGCCAGCAAATGCCTTCCGAGGAATCCATCGGCGCCGGTGACCGCCACCGTTCTGTATTGTTCTGACGCCACCTATTGCGTGTCCTTGATATCAGCGTCGGCCAGGAATTCCCCGATCTTTTCGTTGGCTTTGGCGTAGTCATCCGGGCGTCCGATATCCAACCAGTATCCCGAGTGGGGAAAGCTCAGCGCCCTGCGCCCCTGCGCGATGCAGGCGAGCATGAGGTCGTCGAAACCAAACGCGGTGTCGTCCGGGACGATCTCCAGGAGTCTCCTGTTTACCAGGTAGACGCCCATGGAGACGCTGAAGTGATAGCTGGGCTTTTCTTCGAATCCGACGATACCGCGATTCGCGTCGACCTGCAGGACGCCGAAATCGATTTTGGAGTCCCGTTCGTAGGTCGCCACTGTTATATCCGCGTCGTTGTCAGCGTGGAACTTTTGGAACTTCTCGAAATCCAGGTCCGACAGCACGTCGCCATTCATCACGAAGAAGTTTTCCGGAAGGTCCTTTATGAGTTTGAGTGGAGCTATGGTGCTCAGGGGCTTGTCTTCGAGGCTGTAGTCGATTTTCAGGCCGACGCGCCCCCCTTCTCCGAAATACGCCATAATAAGTTGCGCGAGATGGTTGACTGCTATCGTGACTCGCTCCACGCCCGCCTTTCGAAGCTGCGCCAGGACCACGTCGAGAATCGCCCGGTCGCCGACAGGGACCAGCGGTTTCGGCAGCGTGGCGGTGAATGGTCTGAGCCTCGTGCCCTTGCCCCCTGCAAGAATGACTGCTCGCATAGTCCTGCTCCTAGACGTTGTATATTTCCGGTTTGTATATTTCCATATGTCCCCTTATGAATTCCGCGGTGCGACCCAGACCCTCCCGCAATGTAGTCGCCGGTTCCCACCCCGTCAATTCTTTGGCTTTGCTGTTGGCGGCGACCAACTGCATTACTTCGCTGGCGTCGGGGCGGACGCGTTCTTCGTCGCAGTGGATTTCGCCCTCCACGCCCATGATCTCCATGATAAGTTCGGCCAGTTCGCCGATTGTTATTCCCCGACCCGCGCCGATATTGATGACCTGTCCCAAAGTCCGCGGGCTTTCAGCGATCGCCATAAAACCCGCCGCGGTGTCCTGTGCGTAGTTGAGGTCTCTAACGGGCGTCAGCGAACCAAGCTTGACCCGTTTGCTTCCTGAGGCGAGTTGGCTGATGATTGTCGGGATAATCGCCCTTGCCGACTGTCTTGGCCCGTAGGTGTTGAACGGACGGATCGTGGCGACTGGAGTCTCGAACGACTTGTAGTAGCTTTCGGCCATCTTGTCTGCGCCGATTTTGCTGGCGGAATACGGAGATTGTCCCTGCATGGGATGATCTTCGTCGATCGGAACGTACTGCGCCGTACCGTAGGTTTCACTGGTGGAGGTATGCACCATCTTCTCTATATCCAGTTCGCGGCAGGCTTGCAGGATATTGAGCGTTCCGATGACATTGGTGGCGACATACTCAGCCGGCGCCACGTAGGAATACGGGATTCCGATAAGCGCCGCCAGGTGCATTACAACCCTCTGGTCCCTGACCGCCTCGTGACAGAAGAACGGGTCTCTAATATCGCCGCTGACGACTTCCAGGGAGTCCCGGACATCGGGGTCGAGCAGTTCGATCTGCCCCCAGTCATTGCGGCTGTTGTAATGCACCATCGCCCTGACTTTAGCACCGGCCCGCACCAGCCTTTCAGTCAGGTGACTTCCGATGAAACCACCGGCTCCGGTAACCAAAACGTTCTTATCTCGCCAAAAGTCCATCTTTCTACATCCTACATCCAATATCGCATCTTGACCTGAAGTAACTGCATCACCGTGCGGAAATCACTCGCATTCGAGGATTACGAAGGCGAAAAGACGGCGCAGCGCGCCCGGGTTTTTCCTGTAGTTCAATCGAATGTCTTATCGGTCATTTGCCTTTTCCAGTATACTTATCTTGAGAGGTTCATCCTATCGGATTTTTGCGGTAAACGGGACGCCAGGCGTCTCGATGGTCCGCTTTGCCCGCTCTTGGATTGCGAGTCTCTCTTGTATGGCATGGGCGATAGCGCCGCCCTTGGCGTGCCTGCAATTGGGCATTGTGAAGCACGGATCGGCATGCTGCAGAGCCTTCATGCGCTCCATTGGCTTATGACCGTCTCATATACCGCCAGAGTTTGAGCGGCGACATGTT
>Ga0180434_10007458_pt1 | contig 12300 bp, 29 predicted proteins | sample SS_ome_7_FD_132453 | JGI IMG/M metagenome (GOLD analysis project Ga0180434, IMG submission 132453) | Hypersaline lake sediment archaeal communities from the Salton Sea, California, USA - SS_1_D_2 metaG | ecosystem: Environmental > Aquatic > Non-marine Saline and Alkaline > Hypersaline >... | reverse complement strand
TGATAGCTCAATTGGTTAGAGCGCCCGACTCATAATCGGTAGGTTCCAGGTTCAAGTCCTGGTCGAGGCACCAAATCGAGGAAGGTTGGCAGAGTGGTAATGCAGTGGATTGCTAATCCATCGACCCTTGAGGGTCGCACAGGTTCGAATCCTGTACCTTCCGCCAAATTAACCGGAGCTAATACCATGCAAAGCCTGCAGCAACTAATCAAAACCTTGTTTGACGAATCCGGAGTTTCTCCTAGTATTGAAATCACATTTACCAAAAATGGCTGGCTCGCTAGTCTAGTATCAGACGATATGACTCTGCTATGTCCAGCTGGAGAGTTCTTTCTTAGCTCAGGCGGACACGATACGCCAGACGGTGCTCTAGCTGCGCTAGATCGCATAGCAAAAGACGGGTATAGTTTGATCAACAATAGTTGAGCTGATATCTGGTCTTAGACCACTACTAGAACAATTTAGTTGTTGACACTCCACGCTATTGCTTGTAGAATATAGTTTCTTTCAATTAGTGAGGTTCTCATGAATCTAGCAGAAGCCCAAGACATGTGTAATTACTATATCGACATGCACTTGCGTGGTCAAGGATGGACTATGACTTGGAATCGTCGCCGGTCCAGCTTTGGTCTGTGTTGTTACGCGACCAAGACCATAGAGTTATCTCGTCCACTCACGTCCATTGAAACTCAAGATCATGTCAAAGATACCATTCTGCATGAGATTGCACATGCTCTAGCCGGTCCAGGTACGGGACACGGTTCAGCATGGCGGGCACATGCTAGACGAATTGGTGTCAAAAATGTTTCCAGTCGATCTCCGCTGTCCAAGGGAGTAAAGCCCTTGGATCCCAAGTATGTTATGATCGACCCAGAGGGCAATATCATTAGAAGATACAATCGTCGTCCCAACGCCGGTACATATCAAAAGTTACCGTTTATGTACATGCCCGGGCGATACAACGAAACTCGAGGCCAGATTCGTATCATTCCCTACACCCAGTACCAGCAGTGCTTTGCCGAGGAGAACCGATAGTGAATAACACCCTAGATACTCGATATGGTCAGATTCAAAGTGGGACACGTGTAGTAGTTCAAGGAGGGTTTGGCACAGAACCTCCCTGCACCGTGACTGTAGAAGATGTCTCGGAAGATATCAAGAATGGTCGCCCGGGATTTATCTATACTCAAGGACAGTTACAGCGTTGGGCTTATACCACTCAGATCGTGAAAATTCTAAAAAATTAGTTGACAATGCTCAGGGATGAGCATATACTGAATATACTTAAAATCAGGAGTTGATCAATATGGGTCTTGATATGTATTTGTTTGCTGAAAAGTCCTTGAACAATCAAGAATCATGCAAGCAGATTCGCAGTTGTATAAGTCAAGCCATTAACACTGAACTAGGGTGTTCATTAGATCTTGAACCTAGTATCGAGTCTGTTACTCTGCGAATCGCATACTGGCGCAAGGCCTATGCCATAGATAGTTGGTTTAACAAGAACTCTGAATACTATTCCACGGACCGGGGTTGTTATGTATCTTTTGATACACTTGACCGATTGCATCAAGCAGTGACTTCTGTGCTAGCAGATCACAGTCTAGCCGATCAGTTGTTGCCTTCCCGAGAAGGAGATCACAGTTATAATTCTGTGTACTTTGCCCATCTTGAGTACACTCAGCAACAACTAGAAAGTATGCAGTGGTTACGTGGGAACAACGACTGGATGATCTACTACAAGACCAGTTACTAGTAGTTGACATGCTCAGGTAAATACGTAATAATCATTTCTGAGTTAACAAACAACGATACCACGGCGGGGCTGCCAGCGTTCTTTATGACTGGAGTTGACAGTCGGGAAAGACCGACAACCAATCCTCGGACACATGACCAGAATCGTTGTCCAAGATATTTTGAAAAAAGCTGTTGACACTGTTTGAAAAACAGCATAAACTAGCTACTCAATCACAGCACACAAGAGACACAGACATGAGCACACGATCACTGATTGCAGCACAACTCGAAGACGGAAGTTTTGTTAGTACCTACTGTCACTTTGACGGGTATATTAGTGGAGTGGGCAGCACTCTGTATCATAACTTCAACGACGCAGAATCAGCATACGAGATCGCCGACATGGGTTATCTGTCTAGCTTGTATCCTGATCTCTCCGAGAACACACTCGCAGATAATCATGCTAATCATGATGATCCAGTTTATTATCCCAGCTTGGATGATCTAGTCAGTGAAGCCAAAAACGGTATTGACTATGTTTATGTTTGGGACAATGATCTAGACGCATGGACTGTGTATTATACAGACGGACATCTCAACATGATTACTCAAGTGCTAGACTCTAGCGTGTGTGCTCAACCAGAATAGAATAATCGAAATCAGCCCTGATAGCTCAATTGGTTAGAGCACCCGACTCATAATCGGTAGGTTCCAGGTTCAAGTCCTGGTCGGGGCACCAGTTTATTAGACAACCTTCAACCAGAGGTTAAAGCCATGCACAATCAAGAAAAGCTCAACCAAATTGAACAAGCCGTGGAACGCTGCGTAGAGTCTTGGGACATGGATGATCTCGTAGCCTATGCTATTGACAGCCTCGCTACTTATATGTATCATTCGGCTTGTGATGAAGAGGTACAAGATCTTCTGGAAGAGTTTGGATCAGAGTCCTAATTCTGTATACACGGATCAAGTACGATCACCGTGTACAAAGCTCTCTAGCGCGTTCTAAGCGTATTTGATACAGCGCAGTACCTAGCTACTCAGAATCAAAATAAATTGATTACACGCTGTTAGAATCGCTCTCACGCTAGACACTGATCTAGTGTTTGACAAGACTAGATTGCAGACATATACTAGACACTCAGACAACAACACAGAGGTGACCCATGAAAGACCACTACTTTGATGATTACCATGTATACGGTGTAGATCCCAGTGACTACCCCCGGGAGCTAGACACCGAGTATCTTGATGACTATGAAGAAGACTACTACGAGCCTAGTGAACTCGATGAATGGCTAGACTTTGATCCCGACTGTTAATTCTTGATGACCAGAGGTGGTATAATGCAACAAGTAGTTATTGATCGCGGTGACTCAGATTTCTATCTGACCCTAGAACAACTCTCCCGATATCTAGAACTCAAAGGCATTGAGTATCGTGTGAACCAGCATGGGATCATCGAAACTCGCGAGCCGGTTGGCATCTGGCCAGATACTCGCCAATCAGATCATTATTGGATAGTGTTCACCGAAGACGAGATCGAGCGAGATGATCCTTGTTTGGTTCAGTTGGTTCAAGAAATGAACGATGCTGATCCGCAGTGTAATTACAAGGTTGTAGATATTCCCGACGGGGTAGACTATGAGATAACCAAGCACTATGATTCCGACGGGCACTACACGGAGTATGCGGAAGAAGTGCACAGAGTTTGGTACTAGACTTGCAAGAACCTGTTCACTCATATACAATACACATACGTTAAACAACAGCGAGAAAATATCATGCCTAACTGGAACTCAAACGCTATTCACATCGAAGGGCCGCGTGAAAAGATTCTAGCACTGTGGAATCAAGCCAAGCATCTTGAATTGCAAGACCAAGGACAGTGCTTGCTGGAAGCAATGGCTCCTATTGAGGTGTGGGACTACGATCAAGCGATTCAAACCTGGGGTGTTAAGTGGGATGTGACCTCAGAGGGTCTGGTATTCACTGATCTCGATGATGGTCGCGCATCAATCAGCGGATACGCAGAAACTCCGTGGGGACCACCCATAGAAGCATTTGAGTATTATGTGGCTGCCAACCCTGATGTGTTTGCCGAGATCAAATACTTTGAACCTGGCATGAGTTTCATCGGAGTATGGGACAGCGAATACGGAGACAACTGTTTCGATGATGTCTACTCGTTGTTAAATAATTACAACAACAATGAACCCATGGTCAATGAGTTGTTGGAGTACTTTGAAGCATGGGAGTACTTTGACACCGAGGAAGAACTGGCCTAGTAGTTGACTATGCTCAGGGATGAGCGTATACTTGATGTCTAGACTAACACAGTGAGACATAAAGATGAAACTTCAAAACACCAAACGACTTGAAGTAACTGTTTGCATCTGGGTTGATCAAGATGCTGACATCGAAGATGTTTCCTCGAACATGGACTATGACTTTGACCATGAATCAATCGTTGATACTGAAATCGTTGACATTCAGGAAGTTGACCGACTCTATTCGTTCATAGAGAATTGACAAGGGTAATTGTTGTCAGTGCATAAATAAACTATATTCACCGACAACACCGATTCATACTGTGTGAGTTGTCGGTGATTATTCCCGAATGGCAGATTGGTAATGCAGCGGACTGTTAATCCGTGCCTTGTGCGATGTTGGTTCGAGTCCAACTTCGGGAGCCATCCTAGCTAGCTAGTGAAGCACAACAGGTAGTGCACCTGATTTGTAATCAGGAGGCAGTCGGTTCGAGCCCGACCACTAGCTCCATTTTACCCGCAGTTTTATCACAGTTGATTAGTTGACAGCAGTCGGCATTTCGTATATAGTATCATCAGTGTTTGAGCAAACGAGGTCACTGAGATGAAACAATTAAATCGTCGTTTTTATCATGATCCTGCACACGGTTGGCTAGCAGTAAAGTTCAAGGACTTGTGTGAACTGGGTATCACCGATAGTATTTCATGTTTTTCTTATATGCGCGGACAGACCGCATATCTAGAAGAAGACTCAGACGCTGGTAAATATCTAGAGGCTGCTCGTGAACGCGGGCTAGAAATTCAGATACAAGATCGTCCACATCACACTGTATCACCCATACGTTACTATGAAAGATATGATGCCGATGTTGTTCGTGATCGAATGATCTTAAAAAACTTGACTCTCACTAACAAACAAGATAGTATAAGCGCATGAAACACGAAGCACTAATTGAACGAGCACGAGAAATCTACGGCGAATGTTTGGGATCTGCTCACTGTTTTGAGTATGTTGTCAGAATTCTAGTAGATGACTACAAGATATCCCGAGAGTATGCCGAGGATCTGGCCCAACAAGTCTTTGATCAATGGGTCGAAGCCTACGGCAAATGAAAAAGGTCAAGAGAATGCGAGCTAGAAATCTTGCAGCTAAACATGCCCGAGCTTCGGGTGCTGTTGCACAAGTTCACCGTGATCGCAAAAAAGCTCAGCGTCGCGGGTACAGCAAACACAAGAATCAGTTGGGAGACAGTTGATATGATGTTCTACCAGTTTTCAGATGCCGATCACAGTCCCAAGGATCAGTCAGCTCAGTGCCTGGGTACGGTGACTGAGGTCAAGCTAGATTGTTCGCACGAAGTTTATGTGGGCACCGGAGCATACTATCGAGTCGAGCTAGATCAAGGCACTCACATTCGAGTGGGTCCTTATAGATGGCGAGATTCTGGTCGTGAGCCTCGACAAGGCAAGGTTGCTTGGGCAATCACATACTAGATGTTGACATCTACGAGGAGAACTTATACAATGTCGCAAGAACTTCAGCGAAAGATAGTTAATCGAGGACTAGTGTTCATGAATGTTGACCGACAAACATTCAACGAATCCTTGTCTTGTTTGAACTCTAACTTGCACACCGTTTGTGAGTTCTGGGGTTACTTGTCTGATCGACGGTTCGTAGGCTGGATCTATGATCCCAGCTTTGACTTTTTTAACTTTGACATCTGGAGATAATCACATGGGTCTTGATATGCGACTTGAAGGACAACTCAATAGCTACCGCATGCCTCAGGGAGTTTCGTCCGCACTGTCATCAGCTATTTCAGAGATGAACGGCTTTGCTCTAGAAAGCATGATGTATGAACTAGCCTATTGGAGGAAAGCTAATGCAGTTCATAACTGGTTTAGCCAAAACATTCAGGGCGGAGTTGAAAACTGCGGTCGTTATATGGTATCTGATGAGATGCTTGAAAATCTCAAACAAGACTGTGTTTCGGTGCTTGAAGATAATGAACTAGCCGAGCAACTGATGCCATCTTGTTCAGGATTCTTTTTTGGCAGCACTGACTATGATGAGGGGTATATTGAAGATCTGAAATACACGGTCAAGGTTATCAACAAGATTCAAGAATCACCGTTTTACCAGCAGGGCTTGTTAGATGTATTTTATTCTGCTGACTGGTAAGATAAGTACACTGAGTAAGGAACAGTAACCATGACTCTGCTCTCTGCGATCCTCGATCAGACCCGCAAGCAGCCTGCATGTACAGGCTTGATCAAGACTCCAGAGGGCAGGGTCTATGAAGTTTGGTCAGATCAGACCATGAGACCAGCAAACGCTGATTACTGCTGCATTCCTTTCACTGAACTAGAGTTTAACCGACAAGGAGCTTGTGTTTCTAGCGTTGACACTCACAAGCAAGTCTGAGATAATAGTTTTTCACTAAACACGAGGGCACAGCATAATGCAAATGGTACGATTCTTCAACGGCAGATTCAACATCAACGGCCAGCCAGTAAGCGTAGACTCGCTAGAGTTTCCTCTAGTCAAGGAATATCATCGAGGCACTAGCGCAAACTATGTTACTGTAGACGGATCATATCAGCCAGGCTTTCCCAACAGAAACATACGTATTATCTGTGATGGCCCTGAGGATTTTGAGTATATCAACAACGAGGAGTGCGACCAGCAACATTCTACCATGACATCTACAACACCAACAGAAACCGACGAACAGATCGTCGAACGTCTTCGTAACCGTTTTCAGATTCTTGAAGATATGACGCGAGCTGCTAAACGAGGTGACGTTCGCGCTATGATCGTAAGTGGACCGCCTGGGGTCGGTAAGAGTTTTGGAGTCGAGCGAGTTCTTAGCAAGCATGATCTACTAGCAGACATTGCCGGTGATGATCGTCTTCGCAAATATGAGATTGTAAAAGGTGCTATGAGTCCTTTGGGCTTGTACTGTAAGCTATTTGATTATTCGGATCGAGATAACGTTATCGTATTCGATGACTGTGATAGCATACTCCAAGATGATCTCAGTCTTAACATTCTCAAAGCAGCTCTGGACTCTAAGAAAACTCGAACCATACACTGGAACACGGACAGTTACAAACTACGTACAGAAAGTATCCCTGACCGTTTTGAGTTCCGTGGTTCAGTAATTTTCATAACTAATATTAAGTTCGACCATATCAAGAGCAAAAAGCTCAAGGATCATTTGGAAGCACTAGAAAGTCGTTGCCATTATATCGATCTTACCATCGACAGTGAGCGAGAAAAGATGCTGAGAATAAAACAAATTATCGGTGACGGAATGCTTGATGCATATGGTTTTGGAACAGAACTGGTGGAGAGTATTACAGAATATGTAGACAATAATAAGAAGCGATTTAGAGAACTTAGTCTAAGAACAGTAATCAAAGTCGCCGATCTATGCAAAGCGTTTCCTGATTCTTGGGAAATGGTTGCAGAAACAACACTGGTCAAACACTAGCCCCGTGTTAGTTCAGTGGTTGAGAATAGCTAGAAATCTCTCCTTGCCCTCTTTCCTGGCTATTCAACGCTAGAAATATATCTAGCACATAGGGATCTTTTTTAAGGTCCCTATTTTTTTAATCTTTGGAAATATAAATGAAGTCAACAGATCTAAAGCAGTGGAGAATTACATACAAGTATGGCAGTAATTCCAATGATGTCATCGACCTTCGCGGGTTCTTTTGTGATAGTACAGATTCAGCAAACCGTTATTTCATGCACAGACTTAAAAAGCACTATCCTGTATATTGGAATAAGTTCGATCCCAGCAAACTGAATATCATTGAAGTCGATACATGATTCAGTTATTATCTTATACCCAGTGACTACAAAACATAAATATCTGAATGAATGATCAACAACTAATAAATTATTTATCACACAATTCGGTTACACTCTATAGTATACAACATGATTGGCAAGAGTGGCTTCAGATATGCGATCAAATCAAACAGCCTTTTGGTTCTTGGTTTTTGGAACAATATCCAGATCAACGACCTGAATGGACAGAGTTGGAGAATCAAGATAATTCATTTTCTGCCTATATCACCTTGATTAAAATGGTCACACCTAAGATCACACAAGGCCCCGCTACGAAACATAACACACACAATCAATCATGAGAGCGTGAGTACGTGTGAGTGCGCGTGAGTGCGTGTGAGTGCGTGTGAGTGCGTGTGAGTGCGTGTGAGTGCTAGACATGTATAACACACTTGATTTTCATAAATATCTAAAAAGGAATGATTATGAAACAATCAAGGAAATTTATAGTATTAAAAGGTGTTCAAGGCTGGGGAGACCGTACGCAGTGTTTACTACAAGCCATAAGATATGCAAGATCCACAGGTCGTACTTTAGTGATAGACTGGAGAGACACTGATTGGACACATTTACCTGAACGGGACATCAGCTACTGGTTCAGCGTAAAAGGAATAAACACATGGCCATTAGACAAGTTTCTAAAGTATTGGAAAAAGCGAGGATCCAAGCTAAGCATAATACCTGAATCATGGCGGGAGTGCATGGCTGATGTTAATTATCAGCACTGGGTATATGATGCTCGATACCATCTTCCCAATGAACAACGTGATCTCGAAGAAATACACAATGGTCGCGAAGACTACCAACAAGATGTAGTAGTGTATCCCGGAGTACGTTATAGAACCTTTGAGTTCTCGGATCTCGGGAGTATAGAACTTTCAGATCACGTAAAAAAGAAAATACAAAAGGATCTACAAGACCTCAAGCTCTATGATCGTAACTATGATGTGGTTCATCTCAGAGGTGGTAGCAAGTCATGGGCAGGAGGCAAGGTTCCGCTTGAATCTCTGAACCAAGAGATACACGAAAGATATCCAACTCAAAACTCTTATTTTATAACACTGATGTCACAATACATGCAAGTGCGTGAGCAGTTGCCTGAGCGCGAACTTATAATACTCACTGACCATAAGCTACTAGGTTCCGAATGGCTTTCGCAGATGAAAGTGGGTAGAATGCTGCCTACCAACAACGAGTACTTTGCCGAATCAGGCACACACAAACTCACACCCAAGCATTTGAAACAGATCGAGATCTCCAAAGATGATCTAGTCTATGAAACGTTGCGAGACTTTTGTATCATGCTCAATGCCCGCTCATTGTTCAGTGATGGTATTTCTGTGTTTTCCAAACTAGCACGTGGTTGTGCATTAGCGGAAGTAAGTTGGGTATCTGTACCCAATCCCAATCCAGAAACCGATTCCGAAACCAATCAAGGTTCCAAAACCAATCAAGGTTCCCAAACCAATCAAGGTTCCAAAACCAATTAACTCAGTGATAGCTGACTCCGTTGCCTTCTACTATTATATAGAGCAACGGAGTTTCTTCCGTTTTTCATGACCCAAAATAATTCCATATTTTTTTCAAAAAACTGTTGACTCGCCAAACTCTACTGCATATACTAGACACTCATTCAGCAACACAGAGAAACAAACATGACTACCAAGCGAATCGTTCGTAGCATTGACGTTGACAGCAAACAGTCTCCCTTCATGATCATTCGTGATCTCGAAGAGCGCAATGCTGCCAATCGCAAGAATCACAGTGCTGAGACCGAACAAACTGCACGAAGCCTTCGCGTTCTTGCTAGCGAAGCATGGTTCCGCAGTCGTGTATTCATGAACTTTCGCAAGGAGTTTATCACGATCAAAGTTGATCGCCCGCAGACCTTGGATCGCATGAACGTCGCGGATCAACTCAAGCTCGAACGCTTTCTTGACGAGAACGGCATCGAGACTGTGAAGACTCGTCGGAACATCGTGTATCGCGTGTATTAGTAGTTGACAGCACTCAGGGATGAGTGCATAATATACTCTCACTCAACGAACAACGAGGTGTAAGATGATCTGTGTAGTCAGTCGTGATGTAGCTAACTATGCCCACGAGCAAGGCGAACTTGATAAGTATGACGCTGCTCTGGAGTCTGAGATCGAAGAACTCATCGAAGAAGAGTTGCCAGAACTCACAGCACTCTATGACAAGCTCCCGGTCGAGATCGTTTCCAAGATCGAAGATGTCTTGAGTGACTATCTTTGGGAACGTGCAGATCATCGTCTTCAGGAAAAGATCGAGAGCTGGAACGAGCCTTAATCAGTAGTTGACAACGCACAGGGATGTGCGTATACTATGCAAACTGTCTCAGCAACGAGTAACCATCATGATCAAAGCAACTACATCTATGCAACAAGCTGTCAAGACTTTGCCGAGCGAGCGTCGTCGAGATGCTCAGCGCCTTGCTGAACGTATCTATGTTTCCTATCGAGCTACACTAGAGCGTTTTGCTCAGGAAGACAATCTCACTGATGATGATATCCACTACATCAGCGGCGAAGCAGCTGCTGCCGAAGTCTTGTATCGCTTTTCTTGATAAAGGAGATTCAACATGAGATTTTTCAAAAAGTACGAAGACATTATTGATATTCGGGACATCACAGATCGGGTTGAACATCTGGAGTGTCTTCTAGGCAACGAAGAAGGCACGGATGAAGGGTGGAAAGGCACCGATGATGAATGGGATGAACTCTCAGAACTTCAATGGGTATTATCTAACCTGAAAGGTAACGGCGGAGATGAAGAATGGCGAGGGGATTATTATCCCAATCCCTTGATCGCCGGTGATAACTTCGAGGACTATGTTATGGATATGCTGTCGGATATAGGTGTGTTGCCTGAGGAAATTCCTTATTATGTGGTCATTGACACAAAAGCCACGGCTGAAAACATTCGCGTGGATTATGACTGTATCGAAGTTAATGGGTTTGAGTACTGGTATCGCAATTCTTAGATGTTGACAATGCTCAGGGATGAGCATATACTAGACTCTCAATCAACGAACAACGAGGCATCTCTGATGATCAACGACTTTCCCAACATGAGTTACTGCATGATCGAGAACACTGCTAACGCTATGGAGCAAGTGCTTGACGCTATAGGCGACATGGACGAAGAGTTCGTGGTCGAAGATCTCAACCAGTACGAGCGTGAAAACCTCCCTCGACTACTGCGACTCTGCACTGACATCTTGACAGAAGCACGTCATCAGGGCCTCGACCAGAAACTGGATCTGTGTCTGGACTAACTCGATAACATCTAGTCACGCGCATGGACGCGCAAAAAAAACAGTTGACAACGCTCAGGGACGAGCATATACTAGACTCTCAATCAACGAGCAACGAGGTTGTTATGAAACTCATCGTAGACTTTGCTATTCCTTTCCGTAATCGTGTCATTAACATCACTGCACTCAGCGTTCGGAGCTATACTAACTCCAATTACGGAGAACTCAAAGCATACTTTGACACTGAATCTTGGGACTATTCTAGCGATGGGTATATCTATGGCGAGCAGGAGTTTTTAGATGCGTTGTGTGAACACATGTCTGCTATGGACCTGGATGTCAGCTCGGTTGATTATTCTGAAGCCGGAATGCAAGGCTCAAATTATGTGAGCATGGATGTGGACTCGTTGTTCATTGAATCATTCGTTAAGAATCAGGACAAGATCATCTAAACGCTCTGAGATAGCAGCATAGACGCTGCTATCTCAGAGTCTAGTATGTTTGAGATATCGCAGCACGCCAGCTCTCAGAGCGCAGAACCAGGGGATATACATGAATCATTTACTAGCTAGAACGCTGTCAGTTGCGCTAGTTACTGCTAGCTCATCAGCGTGGGCACTCTCGGATGATCAGGAAACTGCACTCAAGTTTTTAGGCGGAGTCTTTATACTGGAAAAGTTTTCAGATTATATCACGCCCAGCCCTGCGCCCTACTACTCGCCGGGAAGTGACATCGAGCTAGAGTACCGACGAGGCCGGCTTGATCGCGAACGCCGGGAACGCGAAGACGCCAAACGCCGAGCGTATGAATGCGGTTATACTGGTCGCTGTCGTTGACACTTACACGAACTTGATATATAATCATGTTTTATCAATCAAGAGATTAGAATCATGAAGATCCAAAGCATCGACCTTAGCTTTCTAGACAAAGTGGTAGTTACGCTAACGGCGTTTCTTACTGCAATGAAGATCACGGGACTATCTGCCAATGAACTCTCGTGGTTGGATGTGTTTTCACCCATGCTGATTCTTGTCTCGCTAGCTCTGCTGGTGGGTTTGATTCGCAACGCTATTAAAAAACAGTGATCAGATATGGAAGGCGCAGCTTTGTTAGTTTCGGCACTAGCATTGGTAGCACTCGCCCACGACAGCGAACG
>Ga0180434_10007456_pt1 | contig 12304 bp, 14 predicted proteins | sample SS_ome_7_FD_132453 | JGI IMG/M metagenome (GOLD analysis project Ga0180434, IMG submission 132453) | Hypersaline lake sediment archaeal communities from the Salton Sea, California, USA - SS_1_D_2 metaG | ecosystem: Environmental > Aquatic > Non-marine Saline and Alkaline > Hypersaline >... | reverse complement strand
CCCCCTAGTAGGCCAGAGCTTCGCCGCCCGCGAGATCCAGCTCGACCCCCGGCGACTCGGTTTCGGCGTTCCTGACGCGCGCTCGGCGGTCGTCGAGTTCGATCTCGATCCGTCCGCCGACGTTCGCGTCCGTCCCGCCGCCTGCGATGAATTCCGACGCGGCGCTCGCCGCGAGCCCGATCGGGGTCGCCGCCGCGACCGTCGTCACGACCCCGCCCGCCGCCGAGAGGAGATCCCGAACCGGCTCGGGGATTTTCGCGATCAGCTCGCGCGCCTTCGTGATGATCGAATCGATCGCCCCGGTCACGGAGTCTTTGATCGAGTCCCAATTCGCGGCGATCGCGGACGCCGCCGCGCCGATCCCGGCGATCGCGAGCGTCACGAGCCCCGCCGTCGAGGCGAACGCGGCGCCGAGCGCCACGACCGCGGGAACGACCGTCGCCGCGAGGAGACCGCCGAGGATGATCGCGACCGTCCGGAGACCGCCGATCCGCTCGACGAATTCGAGCGTCGGAGGGATCACCCGCTGAAGGACCGCCCAGAACGAACGAGCCCCGTCCGCGATCCGGGAGATCGCCTCCCCGGCGCGGAGCTGGATCACCTCGCGGTTCGTCACGAGGAACTCGGTCACGGAGTCGACGAGCGGACGGAGAACGGGGATCAGACCGGCGGAAATCTGCGTCACGAGCCCGCCCGCCGCTGCCTTTAGGTCCGTGATCGAATCCTGAAACTCCTCGCTCGCGCGGAGCTGATCGCCCGAGAGGATATTCCCGAGCCGCTGCGCTTCCTCGCGGAGATCCGCGATCCCGTCCGCCCCCTCGTTCGCGAGGCGGATCATCGGGAGACCGGCGCGCGAGAACGCCGCCGCGGCGAGCGCCGCTTTCTTCGTCGGATCCTCGATCGAGGCGATCGCCTCGTTCACGAGCCGGAGAGCTTCCTCGGTCGACGTGGTCGCCTTCAGCTCCCGGGCGAGGTTCGAGTCCCCGAGGAGCGTCGAGAGCGCGCCTCGTCCCGCCTGTAGCTCGCCGACGCGCTTCGATAGGGCGCCGACCGACTGACGGAACGTCTCGACGGACACGCCCGAGCGATCCGCCGCGAATTCGTATTCCTGAAGCGCGTCCGTCCCGATCCCGACCTGACGGGCGAACTTCGCGATCTCGTCGCCCTGATTCGTCGTCCGGATCACGGCGGCGCCGACGGCGCCCATCGCGGCGACGCCAGCGATCGCGAATCGGGAGACGGTCCGCCCGAGCCGCCCGAATGCCTGCCCGAGCTTCGGGAGACCGGACTCGCGAGCGAGGGATCGGAGCGAGTTCCGAACCTTCCGGATCGGCTTCGTCATCGCCTCGATCCGCCGATTCACCTTCCGAATCGGCGCCGCGGTTCGATCGACCGCCGCGAGGACGAGTCGGAGCTTTTCCTCTGCCGCCATGTTCGCCGCTCCTACTGATTCCGCCGGAGTTCCGCGACCCTATTCGCTTGCGAGAGCCAGAATTCGAGATCCCGGATCGGGATCGCCCATAGCTCGCTCGGGGGCCATCGGAACGCGACCGCGAGAGCGCCGAGAACGTCGCGCCACCCCCGCGGAGCGCGCCAACGTCTCGGCGCTAGTCGTTTCCCTCGCCGACCCGCTCGCCGAGGATCTCGCTCGCGATCTCGTTCGCCTTCGCGCGGTCGTCGAACGTCATTGACTGAAGAGTCGACGCATGTAGTCCGGTGAGGTGTTCGAGGAGAACGAGACCCGTCGCGACGACCTTCGATCGCGATTTCGCGTGCGCGTTCCACTCCTGAGCCTTTTCCAGCTCGTCGAATAGCGCGGACGTGGGTTCGAGGAATTCCAGCTCGACGATCTCGCGGTCTGCCTCGTGAAGCGGACGCGAGAGCTTGAGCGTTCGGAGCGGCGATCGATCGGGCATCGTTCGCTAGACCTCCTTCGCGGTCGGTCCGACGAAACGGACCGTAAACTCGCCCTCGTCGGTCGACGCTTCGATCAGACCGACGACGCTCGCGTCGTTCACGACGATCGTCTTCCCGTTTTCGAGCTGCACCGTGATCGTCTGTTCGGTCAAGCCCTGAAGCTGACCGAGATCGACGTCGTCCGCGTCGACCGAGACGACCTCGACGAACGCCGCCATTCCCTTCACGGAGAAACCGGCGAGACCCGTCGGACCCTCGACCGGCTCGCGAACCTTCCCGCCGAGCGCGTAGGTCACAGTTCCCTTGATTCGGATCGGATCCCCGTTCACGCGAACGGCGACCACTCCATTCTGAGGCGTTGCCATCGTGCCCCCTCCCTATCGTCCGGCGCCTAGAGCCGGAACTGAACGAGCGTCGCACTCACGCGAAGCTGATTGACGAAGTTCGGCGCGAGGACCGCGTCGATTCGGTTCGGATCCCCGCTCGCGATCTCGACCGTCGAGTTCGCGGCGAACCCGTCGAGATCCTCCGCGATCCCGGCGTCGACGAGTTCCTGATAATGCGAGACGCACTCGGCGAGGAAGACCTTCGGAGTCACGAGCGCGGTTCCCGAGCTCGGGGGCGTCCCGCTGTCTCCGGCGAGCTTGTGTCGCGGGAATCGGTTCGCGATTCGCGCGGCGAGGCTCTTCCGGTAGAACGAAAGCGAGAGCATCAGATTCACGTCGAGGAACGCCGCGGACGGCGCTCCCGCGTCGTTCGTCTGATAGGTCGTGATGAGTCGTTCGACCCGAACCTGACCGACCCGGTCCGCCGTGAGCGTCGAGATCCCGTCGAAGAGAAGAAGGTTCCGCTCGTTGAGGTCGAACCGATCCTCGACCGCCGGAGCGAAGCCCGGGAGTTCGAGGGTCTGGAACGGACGCGCCGGATCCCGGCTCCCGTATTTGCAGACGAGACCGGCGACCGCAGCCGATCGCTCGATCGCGTTCCCCGGGAACGACTCCATTCCGACGATCGTCGAGTGAGCGGAGTTCCGAGAGTTTCCGAGCGCCCCGAGAACGCCCACCGCTGCCTTGACTCCCGTGAAGGCGTGCCCGGGAATCGCCTGCATCGCATCGGCGCGCGAGGCGAGTTCGGTTTCGAGGAGACCGAGACCGGCGCCGGTCGGGTCGTGATGGGCGATCACGTCATACTGAACGCCCGCGATCGACGCGATCGCCGCCGCGTAGTCCAGCTCTCCGGCCCCCGGCGTCGCCGAGGGCGCGAACGAAAGAGCCACGCCCGACGGGATCGTCTCTCCGTCGGCGTAGGCGGCTCGGAGGTCCGGACCCGACGCGGCCCAGATTCCGCCGCACTTCGCCGTCAGCGTCACGACGCCGAGCGCGCTCGACGCCGTATAGCCGGAATTCGCGTTCGCCGTCACGAGCGCGGCGAGTTCCGAGGCGCAGGCCGCGACCGTCTGATTCGTGTCGACGACGTAGCGGTCGCCGTCGATGTAGATCGCGACCGACCCGACGACCTCCGTCGTCGTGAACGTCACCGTCGCGACGTTGGCGGTCGTGCCGTCCGCCTGCGCGACGACGTCGACCTCGGATTCCTGGTTGACCGCGAACCACGCGATCGCCATCCGGTGAAGAAGCGACCCGTTCCCGGCGAGCGCGCCCACCTGTTCGGCGGACGTGACGCGGGTCGGCGTGTTGACCGCGATCGACGCGGCGTCGGTCTTCGGCCCGATGATGAGACCGCGAAGCGGGAACGTCCCGACTCCGACCTCGGCGAGCGAGGGATCGATCTCGAGGAACGTACCGGGCACGCGAAGCGCGCTCGGGATCTCGGAGAAGGAAGGCATTCGGATTACTCCTCGGCGTCCGCGCTACGATTGCGCGCCGCCTTTTTCGAGGGCGCAGACTTCGACGTCTCGATCGTGACGTCGCCGCATCGCACCCGGCGAAACCAATAGGACGAGGGCGAGAAATTCGCGCCGTCGTCGGGAATGACGCGACCCGTCTCGGGATCGCGCACGCGGCGACCCTCGGCGGGTCGGACTCGGATCGTTTCCGGCATCGTGAAGACCTCCGCCCGCTACTGCGGGGGCTGGACCGTGTCGGTCGGATTGTCCGCCGTGGCATCGCCGACGGCGTGTTCGAGGTCGGCGTCGGTGAACGCCGCGTCGGTCACGGGCGCGACCTCGCGCCCGTATTCCAGCTCGTATCGGAAGACGATCGACGCGGTAGTTCGCGTGCCGTCAAGCTCGACGACGACGTCCGTCGAGCGATAGCGCGCCTGACGGGCCAGCCCGCCGAAGCGCGTCGTTTCGAGAGCGTCGAGGGCGACCTCGATCGCCTCGGCTGCGGCGTCGAGTTCGTCCTCGGGAATCTTCGCGTCGACCTTGTAGCGGGCGACGTACTCGACGACGAGTTCCGCCTCGACGCGATACTCGCGCGGGCTCGTCGTGATGAGATCCGGCGACGTCTCGCCCCGGATATAGATCAGGATCCGCGGGAGTTTCTCCGGGTCGAGCGGCGGAACGCGGCTCGCCTCGACGGTCGGGACCGGAACGAGGGCGGCGATCGCCGGAGAGCCCGAAACCCCGGCGACCGCCGCGTCGCGGAGGAGTCTTCGCGTGTGGGCCATCGCCTAGACCTCCGCGAGATCGACGCGCGCGAACGCGCCGTCCTCCTCCGCGACAATCGATCGCGCCATATAGGATCCGACGCCGGGACCGTCGAGGATCTCGACCCGGTCCTCGACGTGAAATCCGGTGATCGACTCGGACCGGACGAGAATCGATGGCGCCGGTTCGAGTAGATCGAGTTCGGTCACGACGCCCGGGATCTCGCGCGTCGGGGAATCGTAGAGCGCGACGAGTTCGATCTCGCCGCATGAGGTCACGAGCCGCACGGCGACGCCGAAATCGTCCAGCATCGCCGCGCGGTCCGTGGAATCCTCGACCGGCATCGGCTAGTCCGACGCCTCGGCGGTCTCGCTCTTCGGCGGTCGACCGCGACGCTTCGCCGGGGCCCCGCCGGAGACCGGCGTTCCCTTGCTCGACTTCGTGTCGTCCGTGACGCCGTCCGCGAGCCCGTTCCCGATCAGGCGCAGAGCTTCCTTCGTCGGCAGCTCGACGATCGCGCCCGCCTCGAAAATCTGAAGCTCGCGCTCTCCGAACGGACGGAGTCGTCGGGGGTGAAAGAGTGAGACCTTTCGGCTCTCGGGAGCCTTCTCGTCGGGCACGATGCGCCCTCCCGTGTGATGCGAGGAAGGCGGGACGGGGCCACTCGACCCCGTCCCGCGATCGTCGCGCGATCAGCTCTCGCCGATCTAGTTCGTCGGAACGAACGAGGTCGTCGCGAACGCGCTCTCGTGAGCGGCGGCGACGTCGACGTCCTGAAACGCCCGGAGAACGAGACCCGCCTCGTCGGCGTTCGTCACGTTGTCGGGCATGAGGTCGAGCGTTCCCCATTCGCCGATGTAGAGCCAAGGCCAGTAGCCCGCGATGATCGGGTGCTCATCCGTCCCGCCGCCGAGGTTCTTCGGGAGCGAGTTCGTCACCGTCGCGAGGTAGCCGTTCAGCTCGCCCTCGTTCCGGCTTCCGGTGTAGATCGGCTGACCCGCGCCGGAATCCTTGAACGTACCCTTCAGCTGTCCGCGGACCTCCGGGGTCGTGACGTAGCCGAGCGCCCCCGCGTCCGCGTTCGCGACCGCGACGAGCGTTTCGAGCTGGATCACGGATCGGAACTGCGTCGTTCCGTTCGTGCCGACCCACGTCCCGGCGCCGACGCCGCTCATGTTCAGAACGCCCTCGGGCTGATTCGGCGCGGCGGATCCGGCGAGACCCGCGAGGTCGATCCCCTTCGCGAGCGCGATCCCGAGCGAGTTCCGCATGAGCGTTTCGACGGCGGGCGTCGACTGGAGGAGCATCCGTCGCGTAATGTCGACCCGCGAACGGATCGTCTTCGGCGACATGCTCACGGCGTCGAAGACCGGCGTCGATTCGCCGGATCCGCCCGTCTCACCGACCCACCCGGTCGCCGGGTCGGTCGTCTGCCGCGGGAAATCCACGTTCCCGACGAGTCCGGGAATGATCGTGGCGCCGAGCTGACCGAGAACCGAGCGGTTCCGAAGAAGGTCGATGAACCCGCTCGCCATGAGATCCGTTCCGACGAGGGCAGCACCCGAGCCACCTCCGCCGACCTCGATGTCGCGGGTCTCGATCTCGCCGGTCCACGCGGACCGCGAGAGGACGTCGTAGGGAACGAAAAATCCCTGCGGCGACCGATCGAGGCGCGACGCGATCTCGTCCGAGCATTCGAGTTCGAGGCTCGACTCGCCGACGCGACCGTTCCGGCGGTCGAGGACGACGCGAACGGCGTTCAGAATCGAGAAGCTCTCGCGCTCGTTCCGGGAGAGGTCGAGGTCGGTCGGGGGCGGCGTGAGAGCCTTCCCTTCCTTCGCCTTCTCCATGCGGAGGACGCCGAGGAACTCCGAGGGGGTGTGTCCCGCCTCGACGCTCGCCCGAATCGTCTCCTTCGGCGCGCTGAACTCCTGACCGATCGTCTCGATCTCGTCGACGCGCTTTCGCTCGTCGGCGAGAATCTGATCGCGGCTCGGAGCCTCGTTCGATCGCTCGACGACCGGAGCGGGCGTCGAATCGGGGGTCGGCGCGGGAGGCGCCGGGGTCGCCTCGACGGCGCGGACGTAGGTCTCGCCGTCGAGCTTGTCCTCGTCGATCTCGACGATCGTCCCGGACGGGGTGTGCAGAGCGCGAACCTTCATGGGTTCCACCTTTCTGTGAATCACGGTCTCGTGACCGTCCTCGTCCGCGCCTCGCTCGATTCCCACTGTAGGATCGGCGGGAACGGACACGATCGAGACCTCGAAAAGCTCCCAATCGGTGACGCGGTAAAGATAGCCGTCGTCGCCCGTCTCGATCAGAATCATTTCGTGGACTCTGTAGCCGAACGAGACCCCTTGTCGGATCCCGTCGACCACGTCCTGAACGACGTCGCGAGCCGCCGCGCTGCGGCTAAACCGGACGCGCGCACGCGCGACCCGATCGCTCCCGATCGTCACGGAGAGAACTCGTCCGACCGTCTGTTCCCAGACGTGATCGGAGAGGAGAGGAACGACGCCGTTCGACACGCGGTCGAGGCGGGCGGCGTTCGAGGAAACTTCCAGCTCTTCGGAGCCGAACCATCGCGAGACCGGAGTCTCGCTCGCGAACGCGAGGTCGAGTTCGAGATTCTCGTCCTCGCCGTCCTCGTTCCGCGTCAGCGTCACGCCCTCGACCGAGATCGGGAGGACGCGCGTCACGGTCCCGAGAGAGACTCGTCCCTCGTTCGCGCCGTCGTCGAGGAGTCGCTTCATTCGTCTTCACCTCCCGGCGGATCGTCGCCGTCGTCGTCCGGATCGTCGTCCGGATTCGTCGAGCTCGGGGCGGGAGCCGCGTCGGTCGGGTGCGGGATTCCCGCCGCCTCGAACTTCGCGCGCTCGTCGACTAGCGCGGCGAGGTGTTCGTCGAGCGTCCGGCCCGACGTCTCCGCCACTATATCGCCGACGAGCTTCGCGCCGAGCTTCGTCGAAATCTGATTGCCGGTCCCTTCCTTCGCCGGGTCGACCCATTGCCACCCGCGAGTCTGCCAGCGCACGCGCGCGAGCCTATCGAGTTCGCTCGCGTCGAGCCGGATCGCGCCGGACGCGATCGACCATCGGAGCCAGCGTCGATAGAACTTCTCGCAGACGGTCTCGATCACCCACGCCTGAAGCGAGCGATAGAACGCGCGATCTTCCAGCGCGCCCGCGCGCATCGACGAGAACGAGACCGATTCGAGGTCGCTCGCGATCACGTTATACCCGGTCCCGAGACCGGCGGAGACGGAACGCATCATCGCTTTATTGAACGACTCGAACGCGGTCGACGGGTGATCCGGATCGAAGGTTTCGACCTTATATCCGGGCGGGACGATTTCCCAGACCCCCGCCTCGCTCTCCTGAATAAACTCCTCGTCGTCGACGTCGGAGTGATCGCCGTTCCAATCGCCGGTCTCTCCGTCCGGGATATAGAATCCCATTTTTTCGGAGCCGATCCGCGCGGCGACCGCCTCCGCCTTCCGGTAGGCGTGAAGCTGATAGAGCGCGGGCCCGACGTTCGCGAGCCACGTTACGGCGCGGGTCTGACCCGGGCGCATTCGCGAGGCGAGCGCGCAATGAATCACGTCCTCGGCGGGAACCCGACGACGCTCGACGCCGCGGCGCGAGTTCGTCGGATAGAGGTAGTCGCCGGGGGGCTCGGTTAGGAAGTGATAGGCGACCGGGCGACGGAAGCGGTTCAGCTCGACGCCCATCCGGACGGAATTACCGTTCGGCAGATTGTCGGAATACGTCTCGTCGAGGAGATCGCTCTCGATCACCTCGAACGCGAAATCGAATCCGTTCCCCGCCGTCGGACCCTCGATCATCACGAGGAAAAGCTCGCCGTCGACGCCCGTCGACCGTAGGATGCGCCTCTCGAGGTCGCGGAACGAGTAGCGCCCGCAGACCGTCGCGCTTCCCGCCTTCGCCCATTCCTTGAATGCCTCGGCGATCCGGCGCGCGGCGAACTCGTCGAGCGTCTTCGCGTTCCGCTTGCTCGGGGGCTGCGGAACCGGAACGATTCCGGACTCGCCGACGACGTTCGACTCGACGAGCTGAAAGAATCGCCCGATGTAGGGATCGTTCTCTTCCAGCTCGCGAGCGCGAGCGCGTAGCGGACCGAGCGCGTAGCGGATCGTTCCGTCGGCGGTCGTGGTCGTCGTCTTCCAGCGCGACGCGAGGCGGTCGTCCTCCGCCATATCGAAAGCGCGTTTTCGATTCCCTCGGACCTGACGCCGGAGGCGGTTCAGGTTCCGATCCGAGAACGGATTCTCGGCGGGCGTGGCCGCGACGCGCTTTCGGCGGAATCGGTCGAGGAGTCCCACTAGCGAAGCCTCACGGCGACCCGCTTCGGCGCCGAGCTGACGCCCTTCGCCGCGAGTTCGCGTTCGAGCTGGACCCGTCGCGCGTAGAGGTCGCGGTTCGTCCGAAGCTCTTCAAGCGTCATGCGTTCGAGCGAACGCCCGTCGATCGTGTAGGACCGATGCGCCTTCGACGCGGTCCCTTCTAGAGCCGCTTCCAGAGCGGCGAGCATCCGTTCGGCGTGCGTCGTGACGTCGCCGAGCCCGGTCTGATCCTCGGCGTTCGCGAGGACGCGAATTCGTCCCGTCGCGATCCGGCATCGCTCGGTCCCGTCCGTCGCGACGGCGGTCCACTGGTATCCGCCCGCGACGTCGAACGTCGCCGAGCCGATCGAGAAATCCCACTCGTCACCGTCGGCGACGCCCTCGACGTCGACCTCGGCGGGCCCTCGGAAGTAGTAGGCGACCGCCCATCCGTCCCCGGGCCGGAACTCGGAGAGGTCGAGGGTCCAATCCGCGGTCTCCGCGATCGCGATCTCGATCGGGGGTCGAGTGTCGACCGACACGCTAGGACGTCACCATATAGACGGCGAAAAAGCCCGAGACGAACCCCTCGCATACGTTCCGGATGTGCGTCCCCTGAAAACAGCAATCCGTGAACTCCGCGGTTCCGAGATTCGACGGGTCGACCGGATCCGCAGCCGAAACCGCCCATCCGGGACGGAACCACGTCGTCCCGCCGTCGGGCGAGACTTCGATCGTCTGCGTCCCGGGATCTCCTGACGTCAAGAGCATAAACGACGCTTCGACGTTTCCGGGCGGGAGTTCAAACGCGGGACCGTTTTCGCTCGCGGCGCCGACGTGAAGAAGTGTTACCGGCATTAATCGACCCCGACCCAAACGGAATAGGTTCCGGTGACGCCGGTCGTCGACACGCGAAGAAACGAGCCGCCGAATCTTTTCACGAACGAGGACGACGTCGGGAAGTAGGGCGCCGCCGCCGTGAGCGTGGCGACCGCGAACCACGGAGAAACGCCCGCCGGGTTCGGGCAGATTTCGACGTTCACGGTCCCGTCCGAGCCATCGAACGCCGCCATAATGTGATTCAGCCCGCCGTCGAGGGCGATCTCGGCGCTCGTGACGTTGCCCGTCACCTCGTCAAGAATCTTCGTGATCGCCATTCGATCCCCCTAGCGGCGGCGGCGGCGCGCGCGCCCGCCCCGTCCGCGTTTCTTTCGCTCGCGCAATAGTCGAGCTTCCATTCGATCCGCCGTCGTCGGCTCGTCCGGATCCTCGACGGGTTCCGGCTCCGACTCGACGGCGTTAGGCGCGTCCTCGGGCTCGGGCGCCGTCCCTCGAGATCGTTCGAGAGTCTCCGCGACCCGTTCCCAATTCGGCGAGAGAGACGCGACCGCGGCGGTCGCATAGTTCCGGCAATCGAGAGCCTCGACGCGCGGGTGAATCTGTTTCCACAGCCGAGCCTGACGCCGACCCCGAACGTATTTCGCGGGGGCCGGAGCCTCGCCCGTGAGCTGCAAGAAATATTCTTCGTCGTAGACGTCCGGTCGGTCCGGGAAGTGACAGAATCCCGGCTTATCCGGATCCGTGACCGCGAGCCGGTGGAAGAGCTGACTCTTCCCCGTGTCGACGCCGACTATGTGAACGCCGACGCGCCCGACGCCCTTCCGGCTCGACCGCTTCGACCGAACGGGCCAGAGCGGAACGCCCTCGCCCGCCTTTCCCTTCACGGCGTAGACCCGCCGCGCCTGCCGGAGCTTCGCGTAGCGGTAGACCGCCTGCGTATGATGCCCGCCGGAGTCGATACACGTCGCCGAGATCCGCATTCGGACCCCGTCCTCGCGCGTGAACACCCGAGAGAGTTCGTCGTCGAGTCGCCGGTCCGCCTGCGGGTCGCGCGGATCGAAATCGAGGAGACCCTCCGGATCCCCGTAGAGGACGCGATAGTCGACCGACCACGTCTCGCCCCGCTTCCCGCTCGCGAGGATCTCCAGCTCTAGCCGGTCGTCCTGAACGTCGACGCCCGCGGTTAGGACGAGCGCGCCGACCGGGAGTTCCGGACCGTAGGGCTCGCGGCGACGGAGAAGTTCATCGACATCGACGTCCGACGTCGCTTCCTCCCAGAGTTCCGCGAGCCTCGTATTCACGAAGACTTTCAGAGCCTCGGGGTTCCCCTGAGCCTGAAGCCATTCGCGGACGAGTTCCTCTAGTGTCATCCACGGCGAATAGAGCGCCGAGAGGTGAAAGCCTGCGACCGTTCCGGTCTCGCGCCCCCGGCGCCATTCGCCGCACGAGATCGCCTCGTTTCGCGCGGCGTCGTCCCATTCCGAACCGCATTCGTCGCAGACGTAGCGCGCCGTCGCGGGTCCGGTCAGCTCGTCGCCGCCCTCGTCCCACTTCACGCACGCCCATTTTAGGGTCTGACTCTGGCCGCAATCCGGACACGGAACGAAGAAACGCCGCTGATCGGAGAGATCCCAGAGCGCCCAGATTTTCGACTCGCCCGCCGTACCCGGCGACGAGATCCATCCGTGAATGCGGTTCCAGTAGGTCGAGGTCCGCTTTCGGGCGAGTTCGACCGGGTCGCCTTCCGATCCGGCGGACGGGGGCCAGCGATCCAGCTCGTCGCCGAGGACGACGCGGCGAGGACGACCGGCGAGACCGCCCGGAGAGTTCGCGCCCGCGATAGCGAGCTGCCCTCCCGGATATGCCTTTTCGAGAATCTCCTGACCCGTCGTCTTCGCGACCGGGTCGCCCATCACCTCGCGGAGCGCGGGCGTATCGCGCAGCATCGGAACGAGGCGGAGCTTCGACCACGAGCTCGCGAGAGATAGCGTCGGCTGAATAAACAGAATCGGACACGGGTCGCGATGGATGTAGTAGCCGAGGACGTTATTCAGAGCCTCGGTCTTTCCGAGCTGCGACCCGAACACGCCGACGACGTCGGTCAGCTCGGGATCGTTGAATGCGTCCATGAACTCGCGGAGATAGGGGGTCCGGTCGTTCGTCCAGCGACCCGGCTCCGACGACGCCTCTCGGGATAGGACGCGCTCCGCCTCTGCCCACTCCGAAACGGTCTGGCGCGGCGGCGGCTTCAGCGCGCGGCGAATGACGCTATCGACCCGCCTTCCGAGCGCGGCGCTCCCGCTCGCGCTCTGTTGCTCCGGCGGCGAACTCGTCTCCGGAGCTGAGTTCGTCGAGGACGTCCGCGAATTCATCCTCTAGCACCCTCCGAACCTTCGGCACGGAGCGCAACGTAGCGACCCTCGGCGCGACCTTGGAGGGAACGGCGAGCATCCGGAGGCGGACGGTCGAGAGTTTCTGTTCGAGTAGCTCGGCGACGGTGTCGATCTCGACGAGTTCGCCGCGCCGCTGGCGCGCGTCCGCCTCCGCGATCTCCGCCTCGGCGGTCGTCTTCCGGGCGCGCGCTTCCTCGAAAT
>Ga0180434_10007455_pt1 | contig 12304 bp, 10 predicted proteins | sample SS_ome_7_FD_132453 | JGI IMG/M metagenome (GOLD analysis project Ga0180434, IMG submission 132453) | Hypersaline lake sediment archaeal communities from the Salton Sea, California, USA - SS_1_D_2 metaG | ecosystem: Environmental > Aquatic > Non-marine Saline and Alkaline > Hypersaline >... | reverse complement strand
GTTACATAGGGCCGGCCATCGGCATCGGCGGCGGTGTGGATATCCATGCCGCGGTTGCCCAGAACGCTCTGTTGTGCGCGCCGGCACATGTTGCCGTGCATGTCGGGATCGGCATGCTGTTTCAGGTCGTCTTCAAACTGGTGGAAAACCGCTTCGTTCAGCATGAACATCAAGGACATACCGGCCGAGTCGCGGCCCCTGACCTCCAGATGATCGATGCTGTTCAGGACGGCATTGATGTTGTAGAAGACCTCGACGGTTTCGGGGGCGGTGCCGTTGTGTCCGGCCGCCATCAGGGTTCCGATTTTCTCCATATTTGCCAGCAGTTCACGATCGAGACACCAGGCGATATCCGCCAGGGTATCAAGGTGCCCCGAGACACATTCCCCCTCGGCGGCGTTCAAATGGCCCAATTGGGCCGCGAGAAGGCGCTGTTCTTCCAGAAGGAAGGTTTGCATCCGAGCCGCCAGTGCTCCCAGGCGGCGGCGCTGTCCGTCATCGCTGAATAATTTGTAAAAAGCCGATTTGTGTTTGAAGCTGTTGGCGGCATTTTTCAGCGATTGCAGGTGGGATTCGCCGCCCAGAAAGGCATCCGCCAGGGCTATCCCTTTTTGCCGGCAGGCATCGAGGCCGTGGGCCATACAGATATCCAGCAGCGCCTCCATCTGGTCGACAGTCGTCTCGTCGGTGGCATTGTTGCCCCCTTTGACCGCCACAATCCCGGCCAGCCCGCAGCCGAGCCATGACGGGCGCAGCGGGAAAAAAACGACGGCCCCCTCGGGGACGGCTGCCAGATGGCGCCCCCAGAAAACAGGGCGACGGCCCCAGCGGGCTATGGTCGTCATCGTCCGGCCAAGCCGGCGGCCAGCGGTGGATGAAGCAGTGCGCGTGTATGGTGTCATATGTCATTATCCTTGCGGGTTTGGGTTAGCCAGCGGGACACGATGGCCACGTCCTCGGGGCGGTCGACGCCCAGGCTCTGATGGCGTGTTGCCACCGTGCGGATCGGAATGCCGTTTTCCAGCAGGCGCAGTTGCTCCAGCTTTTCAGTTTGTTCCAAGCGGCCGGGGCCGAGGGCCACAAACCGCCTGAGGGCGTTCATGCGAAAGGCATACAGGCCGATATGCCGGAAATAGACCGCCGGTTGATCGTCCCGGGCATGGGGAATGGCGGCGCGGGAAAAATAGAGGGCATCCCCGGCGTGGTTCACCACCACCTTGACCTGGTCGCGATCCATCCGCAGGGCCGGGTCCATCCGGCTGATCAGGGTTGCCACCTGAACGTTTTCGGCAAAGAAGGGCCGGACGAGTTCCGACAGCATTTCCGGGTGCAGGGCCGGCTCATCGCCCTGGATGTTGATCACGACAGCGGTATCGGGCAGCCCGAGATGGTCGGCGGCTTCCAGTACACGGTCTGTGCCGCTGGGGTGGTCGGGCCGCGTCATAACACAAGGGACTTGGTGGATGTCCGCCGCTTCCGCAATGCGCCGGCTGTCGGTGGCCAATACCACCTGTTCCAGTTCCGGGCACTGGCGTGCACGCTGGAAGACATGCCAGAACATGGGTTTTCCCAGGATAGGCGTCAAGGGTTTGCCGGGAAAACGGGTGGATCCATAGCGGGCCGGGATGATGCCGAACACCCGATTGATTTTCGTTTGTGTCATATGACGTTATCCTCCCAGCACCTTGCGCCCTCAGCGGCCGTTTGCCGGTGAGCCGGAACCCAAACCGACCGCGGCCTCATACGTGGCGTCAGGATGGCTTGGGGGCCGCAGTGATCCGGGGGCGGAAATATTCCTGTATCGCCAGGCGGGCGTATTCGCCGGCCCGGCGTCCGATGTATTTTTCGTGGGCCACCACGACCGATACCGCAATGGCCGTTTGGCTTGCTTTGTGCCGGGCAAATCCCACAAACCAGTCATAACGGGCATCGTGGGCCTTGTTGTCGATGGATCCTGTTTTACCGCCAATGACGAGCTGAGACAAGACACGATCCTTGGCGCTGTTGCGGAAAATTTTGCGGGCGGTTCCCTTGCGGACGGTTTCCCGCATCAAACGCTCCAACTCGTGGGCGGTTTCGGGTGTCACGGCGCGGGTTTCCAGTTTCGGAACGGAGCGATAGAGAACCCGGCCCTGGGGGCCGGTGACACGGTCCACGATGGTCGGTTCCAGGAGCATGCCCGCGTTGGGCACGACGGCCCCTATCAGGGCGCCGTGTAAAGGGGAAATCACCGTTTGGCGGTTGAAGCCGCTGGCCACTTCAGCCCACTGGTAGGCATCATCGGTGACGGGCGCCTGACTTGGCGGCACGGGCAATTCAAACGGGATGGCGCGATAGAATCCAAAGGCGGCGGCATACTGTTCCAGCGCCTGTTGGCCCAAACAGTGGCTGCCCAGTTTGCCGAAAACCGGATTGACCGATTGGGCGAAAGAGGCGGCCAGGGTAGTCTGGTGGGTGTAGCGGTTGTTGATGTCTTTGAGCTGCGATTTGTAAAGGGTGTGTTTGGCCCCGTTGTACGTCAGTGTCGAACGACTGGAAAGGTTGCAGTGCTCCATGGCGGCGCCGGCCGTGACGATTTTAAAAATGCTGGCCGCCGGAAAGCGCGGATCGAGGCAGGGGTTGCCGGCCGGATCGCGTCGATCATAACCGACCAATGCCAGGATGCGCCCCGAAGCGGCTTCCATGACCACGATGGCGATATAGCGCGAGGTTCGCTCGTAGAGGCGTTCGTGAAGATAGTGTTGCAAGGATTCGTCAATGCTGGGCTCGATCGACAGTTTCTGGTCGCCCCAGCGGACGTCGACACGTTTGTCCATCAGATCCGACAATGGCCGGTCGGCCAGCAGGTCTTGAACGTCGGCTTTGGAAAGCAGCGGACCGCTCGAGGTGCCCACGGCGGCTTGCGCTGGCCGGGGCGCACCGGCCGGGGACGGGGGCACGGCCGGTTTGTGAACGATCATCCAGAGAACCACCAGGGCCACGACCGCCAGTATGCCACCGCGTATCAGCAGGCGATGCCGGTCGGTCCGCCCCCCTCTCCGGCGTTTGAGCTGTGCCTGGTAGTCGCGCCAACTGGGGCGCCGCCCGTTACCGGGTGACTGTTTGTGCGGGAGATTAAGCTTCACCGTTTGTTGACATCTATCCACCGGCGCAGCACGTATTCGCTACGGGCCGGCGCCCTTTGAGTTTTAATCAAGCCCACGTCAGGCGATGGGGTTAGCTGGCTTGTGCTAAATCGCCGCCGCAAGGCGAGGGAAACTGCCGATCACAGGTCTCAACGGATCCTAACTGACGCGCGCGCCGGGCCGGGCCGGTTTGTCCACGCTTGAAATGGTGCATTGGTCACCGTCGACGGTGGCGAGAAGCATGCCCTGGGATTCAATCCCCATGAGCTTTGCGGGTTTCAGGTTGGCGACGATAATCACCTGTTTCCCGACGAGGGTTTCCGGGCGATAAAAAGTGGCAATACCGGCCACGATGGTGCGGCGTTCCCCCATATCCACCTCGAGTTTGAGCAGTTTTTTGGCTTTGGGGATAGCTTCCGCGGTGATGACGGTGGCCACCCGGAGATCGACATTGGCAAAGTCGTCGATGCCGATCAGGGGTCGCAAGGGCGGGGCGAGTTTTTCAGACACCGCTGTTTTCCTTTTATGTTCAGTCGTTGGTGTCACATCCACTCTCGGAAAAAGGCTTTTGGATTTGGGCAGCGGAGAACCGGGCTGCAACGTTTTCCATGCGCCAATGCGATCCAGGCGATAAAAATCGCTATCGGGATCCAGACCAAGGTGGGCCTGCATTTCACGGGCGGTGTCGGGCATGACGGGGTAGATCAGGCCGGCGATGACCCGCAACCCCTCCAACAGGTTGTAGATGACACACTCGAGCTGTTTGCGGCTCGATGGGCGTTTGGCCAGTTCCCAGGGGGCCGAAACGTCGATGCATTTGTTCAGGCAGCCGATGAAGGCCCACACCGCGATAAGCCCCTTGTGAAATTCGAAGCGGTCCATGGTCTGTTCGAATTCGGTCATGGCCCGGGCGGCCTCTGCTTCCAGATCGAGGTGCATCTCTTTGTCGACACTGGGATCGATGGGGGGGACCTGGCCGTCAAAGTATTTGTGGGCCATGGCGAGTACGCGGGAGAAAAGATTGCCCAGGTCATTGGCCAGATCGCTGTTGATCCGCTGCACAAAGGCGTCTTCGGAAAAACTGGAATCGAGCCCGAAGACCATGTCCCGCATGAGGAAAAACCGGAAGGCGTCGAGACCATAGGTGGTTTTTAGGGCCATGGGTTCCACCACGTTGCCGATGGTTTTGGACATTTTGGTCTGATCGACATTCCAGTAGCCATGCACGTTGAGATGCCTGTAAACGGGAATGCCCGCGGCCTTCAGCATGGTCGGCCAATAAATCCCGTGCGGTTTCAGAATGTCCTTGGCCACGATGTGCTGGGCCCGGGGCCAGAATTTCTTGAAGCGGTCACCGTTCGGGTAATCCAGGGCGGACACATAATTGAGAAGGGCGTCGAACCACACGTAGGTGACATAGTTCGGGTCGAAAGGAAGCGTGATGCCCCACTGGAGGCGGCTTTTGGGGCGTGAGATGCAGAGGTCCTCCAGGGGTTCCTTCAGAAACGAGAGGACTTCGTTGCGGTAACGCTCCGGTCGGATAAATCCCGGATTGTGGTTGATATGGTCGATAAGCCAGTCCTGGTAGCGGCTCATGCGGAAAAAATAGTTGGATTCCTTGATGACCTCCGGGGCCTTGTCGTGGTCCGGGCATTTACCGTCCACCAACTCGCGTTCGGTGTAAAACCTTTCGCAGCCGAAGCAGTACAGACCCTCGTATTCGCTGTAGTAGATGTCCCCGTTGTCATATATTTTCTGGAGGATCTGCTCGACCACGGCCATATGGGAGGGATGGGTCGTACGAATGAAGGCGTCGTTGCTGATATTGAGTTCGGGCCACAGGTTCTGGAAGAGCGCGCTGATGTGATCCACGTAGGCTTTGGGGGTCATCCCGCTGTCTTTGGCGGCCTGGACGATTTTATCGCCATGCTCGTCCGTTCCCGTCAGAAAATAGGTGTCACAGTCCCGCATGGTCTGAAAGCGTCGGGCAACATCCGCCACGATGGTGGTGTAGGCATGCCCCAGGTGGGGTTTGGCATTCACATAATAGATCGGTGTCGTGATGTAGAAGGGTTCAGTCATTGGATTACTTTTGCTCCTTGACGATATTTTCAGGACTGAGTTCAACCTCTTTGCCTCCGTCGGACTGACGGATGACAAAGCGATTCGTATTCAGGTTGTGGCGAATGACCTTGCCCAATCCTTCCGTCGTCTGGACATTTCGCCCGATCTTAGGCAGGTTCGCCTTGAGCATTTTGTACGTTTCGTATTCGTAGGTCAGGCAGCACATCAGGCGGCCGCACTGCCCGGATATTTTGGTTGGATTGAGTGACAGCCCCTGCTCTTTGGCCATCCGAATGGACACCGGAGAAAATTTTTCCATAAACTGGGAGCAGCAGATTTCACGGCCGCAGCGTCCGATGCCGCCACACATTTTGGCCTGGTTGCGGATGCCCACCTGACGCATTTCGATTTTGACGCCGATCTTTTTTACCAACATCTTCACCAGTTGGCGGAAGTCAACCCGTCCGTCGGCGGTGAAGAAAAAGGTGAGTTTGCTGGCCTCGAATGTGCTTTCCACCGAAAACAGATTCATCTTGAGCTTCAAACGGGCGATGCATTGCTGGCAGTAATTGTGGGCAAACTGCTCCATGTCCCTGTTTTTGTCCCGTTGGGCAAAATCCTTCGGGCTGGCAAGGCGGTAGACTTTTTTGAGCGGTTTTTTCCGGGATTCGTCCTCCCGGGTTTTGGGGGGCACCGTCACGGTGCCAAACCCCAACCCCTGTTCGGTTTCAACGATAACATTATCGCCGAGCTCGAGAACGTAGGCGCCGCAGTCAAAATCATAGATTTTACCGGCGGGCTTGAAACGGATACCGACAATTTTTTTCATCATGCTTCGACTTCCTTAAACGGCTGCCAGTTGCAGCACGAGATCTTCCATGGTCAGGCGCGGATTGGCATTGGTCTGGAGATGCTGGCGGGCACGCTGGACCGCCTTCATCCTGTCAATCAGGGCCTGGGGGGACGTTTTGGCTGCTTCGGCCCGAATTTGGTGGCGCAGGTCGCTGTTGACGATGTGTTCCGGCTGAAAGGGGAAAACGATCAAATCACGGTACCACGTCATCAGCCAGGCCAGTGTGTCCGGCAACAGCTTTTTGCCGTCGGCCAGTTTTTCGGCCAGGGCCAGTTTGGCGGTGGTCGACCGGCCGTCCAAGCGGCTGAGTTCATTGGCCAGCCAGTCGCGACGAGGAATCCAGCCCGCTTGCACCATTTTGAGCGCGTGGGTGTAGCTCCCTTCGGCCAGGGCCGCCGCGGCCCGGGCTTCTTCCGGTGTCAGGGCGTCATCCGCCGTGAGCAGGCTGATCAAAACATCGCGCGGCAGGGGTGAGAACCGGATCTGCTGGCAACGGGACACAATGGTCGGCAGGAGGTCGGCGGTCTGCTGTGCGGTCAGGATCAGCAGGGTGTTCTCCGGGGGCTCCTCCAGGACTTTCAGCAGGGCGTTGCTTGCTTCCATATTCATGGTATCGCTGCCGGCGATAATGACGACCCGTTTTCCCTGTTCGAAGGGTTTGATCGTCAACTGTTGGATAAGGTCGCGAATGACCGCGATCCGAATCATGTTGCCGGAGGGCCGAAGGTGCAGAATATCGGGATGGTTATCCGAAAGAATTCGACGGCATGTACGGCATTGCCCGCAGGCGTTTATACGGGCCGGCAGGAATGTTTCCGAAGAGGATGCCGAAAACGGCTGTGGGTCATCGCAATTGCAGGCCATGGCAAACGCCTGCGCGGTTGTTTGTTTGCCGATGCCGTCAATACCCGTAAAAACAAGCGCGTGGGGAATGTGGCCCTTCCGGAGCAGGGTGGTCAGCAGGCCGATGGCCTGCTGTTGACCCCGTATCAGATCAAATCCATGCACAGCTAAGGTCGTCCCCCCGGCGTCAGTTGCTGAGGGGGCCGTCGACCCGTTCACGCAATTCTTTACCGGATTTGAAAAACGGGAGCCTTTTGGGTTTGATCACGACGCGGTCGCCGGTTTTGGGGTTGCGACCGGTGTAGCTTTTGTATTCTTTGATAAAGAAGCTGCACAAGCCTCGGATCTCGACACGCTCACCCTGGGCCATGGCCTCCGCCATGTTATCAAAGAAAATTTGGACGACCCGAGCGGCTTCCGCCTTGGACATATTCGCTTCGGCTTTGAGCGCCGAGATGAGTTCCAGTTTATTCATACTACCTCCTTGGGGTTCGGTAGCGGATTACGCGTTTGATAGTAGGTTATAATTAATCAAATGCCAGTAAAAAGTCAAGGGGTTATGATGCATATCCCTTTCCGTGGCCGATGGCCTGCGATTTTACCGGGCTGGCCGACACCCCGCTTTTCCGGTTGGTGCAAAGGCATTAAAAAAACGGCACCGGCCGGCATCAACTGCTGCCAGGCAGAAACGGTTGCGTACCGTCGGCCGGAATGACCTCCACATCCTGTTCGTCCACTTCGACACTGGCAAATTGCCCGAGCGCATCAATGTGGACGATCACCCGGTCGCTGCCGCGGTAACGGTTGAAGGTGCCGATGATGCCGATAAACGGCCCGTTGACCACCATGACCCGGTCTCCTTTGCGAAATTTCGAGCCGGTCTGGACCTGACTGTCACGGGAAACCATGATTTGCAGGGAGTGGATGGTTTCGTCGGGGACGGCGACGGGAATCTGCTTGTTGCCGATCAGGCGCACGGCCCCCACCGTTTTAACGATGTCGATATGGTGGGTGGGGTGCAGATTGGATTTGACAAACACGTATCCCGGAAACAGGGGGACATCGATCATGACTTTGCGGTCCCGCCGTTTGCTGCGCACGCGCACTTTGGGCAGGAAGACGTCATGGGCTTTTTTCGTCAGGCCGTCGTGGACAACGGTCTCGAAACGGCTGCGGGTATGCAGGACGAACCAGCGCCAGGTCAGTTCATTGGGATTCATTATGGGGACCACACTCCGTCGGGCCGGGCCGCAAGGTGGCGGCACCGCACCGGCATATCGTTTTGCGGGTTTTTATTGCAGCCCGATGGAACCTAAACCGTAAAGATTGAACATGAACGAGATTTCCTGGTCGTCGTCCTCGTCTGTGTAACGCACATCAAAGGACCAGCACTGGGCTTCGTAAACCAGTCCCACGATGGTTTCGATACGTTCATTTCCCTCAAGATCATATTCGTTGGACCCATAGACCGTAAACCGGAAGGGCAGTTTAAGCCGCAGGCGGCCATAGATCGACTCGATATCGCCGGTCGTATCATCCTTTTGGTAGAAATGGTAGTCGCCCTTATCGTATCGATATGACAACAAGAATTCGTCACCCCGCGGTGAGTTCACGGTCGCCGAGATATTGCGCGTGACGAGCCGGTTGTCATAGACGTCGTATTCCGCATCGGCGTTGAGCCGCAAATAGCGCGCCGGGGCGTATTCCAGTTCGGCGCGAATGGGGGAGAAGGGGCGTTTGCGCTCGGGGTCCACGCGGTCGCTGCCCCGGGCTTCCCGGATGTCATAATACTGCTCCAGCTTGATGCGCAGGAAATCGTTGTAGCGGGTGGTAGCCGTTGCCGTTTCCTCGCTGTCGTCGTCCGCTGGGGGGACAACGGATTTGGCGGTGAAGCTGTTGGTGATGGAATAGGTGATCCGGTTCTGCGGATCGATCCGGTTGACGCTGTCGTCGAGAGGCGCCAGGTTGCCGCCGGTATCCTGTCCGATAAAAGCCGGGTAATCATCCTGATCCTTCTCGGGGATATAATCGTAGATGACCCGCGGGAGGATCGTATGCCGGACCGCCTCGGATCCGGATGTGCCCGTGGCGAATACCCTGGAGAATTCAGACGACACATCCAACTTCAGGTCGTAGAGGGTGCGATAGGTGTTGTCGTCTTTGGCCTCTTCGGTGGGGTCGTCCTGAAATTCTTCCACGAACCAGGCGGTCTGGCGCAGGCCGGCCGAGGGTTCGACATAGAGGGCCTGGCCCAGGCGAAAAGGCAGGGTGACACGGGGATGCAGATCGATACGGGCGGACCGGGTATTGTCGTCGCTGTAGAAATAGGTCCACTCGGTATCCATGTTGAAAAGCAGCGGGCTCTCACCCAGGGGCTGGCGCATGGCATCGAAGCGGATCAGGGGCAGGCGCTGGAGCTGAGTGTCCAGTTTGGGCAGTGTCTGGGTGGCAGCAAATTCATCGGTCCAGCGTTCGCTCGTGTCGTCCAGCCAGACGATGCCGCCGTTCAGGCTGAAGCGGTCCCAGCGGCGGTTGACGATGGCCTGGTTGGTGCGGATGGGGTCGTCGTAGTCATCGATATCCCGCCCATAGGTATCACGGAAATAGTCACGGGTCTCGTAGTAGCCGGTCATTCCGTCGCGAAATTCAGTCAGATAATCCTGGTCACTGACGATGTCCAGATCGATGCGGCCGGTAAAACCGAAGGGCAGGCCCTGGTCGTGTTTCATCCGGAACCAGTAGCGGTCGTCGTCGGGCCGCAGGAAATTGTCGTCGGTATACCCCCAGTCGTCGCTGTTGTCACCGAGGCCGTCGTCGACTTGGCGGTCGTTCAGGTAATCGGCCATGGCGGTGCCCCGGGTGAGGGGATCCACGACATAGCGATACGCTAAGCCGACTTTGTTGCCGCGGTCGCTCATGAAATGTTCGTAAACGGTCAAATCCGACGGGTCGTTGATGGCCCAGAAAAAGGGCTGGATGATGAAGGCGCCCTTGCGGTCGGAGGAACCCACTGCCGGCGGCAACAGGCCGGTCTGCCGTTCGCGTTTGGCCGGGAACACGAAGATGGGGGTGTAGAGGACCGGTACGTCTTTGGCCCACAGGGCGGCGTGTCGGATGACGCCGTAGCCTTCCAGGGTGACATCCAGTTTGCGGCCGGTGATTTTCCAGGCTGGCGCCTGGCCGTCGCAGCTGGAAAGCGTGGCCTGTTCGGCGGCATAGGTGTTTTCACCCAGCTTTTCGATCTTGTCGCCGCGAATATAAAAATGGTTTTCTTCAAGAAAGACCGTGCCTTGGATCACCGTACCGACCTGGTCCTGGAGGTTGATATCGATGCTGTCCCCGATCAGGACGTCTTTCCCACTGACCAGCACCACATGGCCGCTGGCCGCGGCATCCATGGTGCGGTGATCAAATCGCACATGGTCGGCCGTGAGGCGCACGCCTCCTTTGCTGATGCGCACGCTGCCATCGGCCACGTAGCGGCGGGTGGGGTCGTCGTAGCTGATGGTATCGGCGGTAATGTGCCAGGGCTCGTCCGGGTTGTCCTCGAACAGCTTGTCCGTGTCCGCCCCCCATGCCGGAGCGGACAATCCGCCGATCATCAGGATACCCGCCACAATCCAGAGGGACAGGGTCCATGTCCATTCGACGGTCTGCTGATGGTGTATGCGGAAGGAACCGATGGGCATTGCGCAAGCCTATACAACTCATTTGGGTTTCCGGCGATGGCAGCGGGCAACGGTCTTGCTGCGCCCGAAGGATATGAAATCCAGTGAACCGAGGTTCACCGATGCCGCCATAAACGCAATCTATAAACAGGAGGCCGGGTTAAAAGTCAACTCCCGTTTTGGCGGCGAAGAAACGGCGGCCGCCGCTGACGCCGGCACCCCTTTTTTTGAGACGCGCTTGCCATTGTGCGAATGTTGATTATTGTCATCAAGAGAACGAATTGATGCAATTATAAATATTCTGCTTGAAATGACAAAATAAATTACGCTAAATAACGAAAACATACCAATGATGACGACTTGGCGATGGTTTGCTGTAAGGGATCCACGACACGCCAAGGAACATCAGGGCGGCGCATTGGCACGGTGGCAGAGCCTCCGGGCGCGCTGATACCATCGGACAAACTCACTTCGAAGGAGGACGGATGAAACGTTTTGCCATTTGGATCGCTGTATTAGGATGTATGGGATTGATCTTCCCGGCCATGCTGCCGGCCGATGACCATGTGCTGACCATGTCGACCACGACCAGTACCCAGGCCTCCGGTCTGCTGGATATTCTGCTGCCGGCCTTTACCGAGGACACGGGCATAACCGTCAAGGTCATCGCCAAGGGTACCGGCGCCGCTATCCGGGACGGCATGGACGGCAATGTGGATGTCATATTTGTGCATGCCAAAGGCCGTGAAGAACAATTCGTGGCGGAAGGCTACGGTACGAAACGGTATGCGATCATGCACAATGACTTTGTGATATTGGGACCGGAAGCGGATCCGGCCGGCATCAAAGGGCAGGGCGATGCCGTCGCGGCACTCAAAGCCATCGCGGCCCGGAAAGCCCTTTTCATCAGCCGCGGGGACGATAGCGGGACGCATACCAAGGAGCAGCAGCTATGGAAAGATACGGGGCTGCCGTTGGAAACGACCACCCAGACCATTGTCAAAAAAGGCAAAAACACCGACATCCAGTTTGTCTCGCCAGGCGGCCTGGGAGAATGGTACATGTCCATCGGGCAGGGCATGGGAAAAGCGCTGACGTTTGCGGATGAAAAACAAGCCTATGTCATGAGCGACCGGGGCACCTACATCAAATACAAGGTCGGTCGCAAGGAAGGGCTGGATCTGGTCGTTTTATGCGAGGGAGATGCCCGCCTGGCCAATCCCTACGGGGTGATTCCGGTCAACCCGGCCAAGTTTCCCCAGGTCAAGATCAAACAGGCCGAAGCATTCGCCGAATGGCTGGTTTCGGAAAAAGGGCAGGGGCTGATCGCCAACTACCGGCTGCTGGGACAGCCGCTGTTCTACCCGGATGCGATCCCTGCCGCGAAATAACGATTCCACGGCACCGCATGTGTTTCCTGTGGTTGCTCGGCACATCTCTCCGCGGCGCGCTACAAGGGAGCCTGTCCATGGCAGGCTCCCTTCGTTTAGGGGAGCGCAAAGCACGGTTCAATCCTGCGGGAAAACCCGAGGCGTTGGCCACCGTTTACGTGATGGAGTCGTATGAATTTTTTTTTCGACAGCCTGTTTTCGGCACTACAACTCGTTTTTGCGGCTGACCCGGAACTCATGGTGATCGTGGGACTTTCTCTGCGGGTCAGTCTCACTTCCACCCTGATTGCCGGCCTCCTGGGGGTTCCCCTGGGCTTCGTCATCGGGTTCAATTCCTTCCGCGGCAAGCGGGTGGTCATT
>Ga0180434_10007452_pt1 | contig 12307 bp, 13 predicted proteins | sample SS_ome_7_FD_132453 | JGI IMG/M metagenome (GOLD analysis project Ga0180434, IMG submission 132453) | Hypersaline lake sediment archaeal communities from the Salton Sea, California, USA - SS_1_D_2 metaG | ecosystem: Environmental > Aquatic > Non-marine Saline and Alkaline > Hypersaline >... | reverse complement strand
GTATCAGAGTTATCGGCGGCTATAGAACCATCGTCAGTAGGTATCTGGGGGAGAAATACGATTTCGCTTCCCTTTACCGCTATGAACGGCGTAATGGTTTTGGGCGCAGCGAGGCGAGAGTAGCCGCCGCCTGCCTTCAAGAATGACATCGCCGCAAAATAGGGTGCGCCGAGGTAATTCGTGGCTCCCGCAATGAAAAGCGCCTGACCCATGGATCCCTTATGGGCTTCGAGGGGGCGATCGGGGAGTGAGACGCCGGTGTTGAGAGACGTGGAGAAATGGTTTTGATCTTCATACATTTCCGGCGGAAACGATATATGCGAGACAAAAATCCTGCCGCAGTGCTCGAACCCGGGATACAGCATGTTTCCGAGTTTAGGAAGCCCGAAAGTGACGGTCCAGGATGCTCTAACCGCCGTTCCCATTATCATTCCCGAATCACCGTTGATACCGGATGGAATATCAATACTCAAAATCGGTTTTGTACTTCTGTTCATGGCATCGATAACCGCTGCGTATAAACCAGCGACTACTCGCGTCAATCCCGTTCCGAAAAGAGCGTCGATGATACAGTCACATGAATCCGTCATCTCATGCATGTTCTTCTCATCTTCTACCATTCTACATTCAATCGGGAGCTTTTGGATAATAGAGTAGTTTTTCCGGGCAGCACCTCGGTATCGTTCCGGATCTCCAACGAGGTATACTGCGGCATGCCCACCCACTGAATGGATTTTCCGCGCGATTACCAGACCATCACCACCATTATTTCCCACACCGCATACAATCGAGAATCGTTTTCCCTGAATGCCGAATTCACGATCAAGGGTGGAGAAGGCGGCAATACCCGCATTTTCCATGAGCAATTCATCCGAAATTCCGTATCGTTCTATGGCTTCCGCATCGAGGGATCTCATCTCATCAACGGTGGTGACCTTCATTATTCCGATCTCCTTGCAATGACATATATTGCATGGCTATGGATTACACGTGATGGTATCATCTCTTCAGGGAGGATATGCCCTTGTCACGAGTACTCTGTCAAGGGGCAAACCTCGTCAATATTCGGTCAGTCGACCGGGGGAGACGAATTTTCACGATCATTATGGAGTTTTCATGATACGACTACGTCTGATGCGATACATATTTCCGTTCATAGTGATCATCGTGATTGTTGGTATCTATTACATGTACTCGCGGCAGTTCCTGCATCAGGATAACTTAGTACGGTCCACACCGGTAATACTCATATCAATCGACACCCTCAGACCTGATCATCTTGGGTGCTACGGATATTCGCGCAGAACAAGCCCGGCAGTCGACGGACTCGCCGAAGACGGCATTCTTTTTCAAACGGCGATTGCGCAGGCTCCCTCAACACTGCCATCGCATGCTTCGATACTTACCGCACGTGTCCCCAGGCATCACGGTGCATTCCATAGTGCACTCGCTCGATTATCACAAACGGTACCCACCCTTGCGGAAGTTCTTTCGGAATATGGATATCGCACCATGGCATTACACGGAGGCGGACAGCTCGCTGAAGTCTTCGGTCTCGATCGAGGATTTGACGATTATGAGCATGTTCGCGGTGATGATTTTCGGTATTGTGTAAATAGAGCGATACGATGGATTCAAAATCTCGGAAATGAACCGTTCTTCCTTTTCCTTCATACCTATGAAACCCATGTCCCGTATCGTGCCGGGAAACGAATCCTTGATAGATTCGAGCCGAAATATACGGGCACACTTCCCGATACAATTACAATGGATATTCTTGATCAGTACAATTTCAAGGGGAGAGAGATTAACGATGAGGATCTCAATCACGTCGTGAGTGCGTACGACGCCGCTATTTTCAGCATGGATCGATCACTGAAGCGGTTTCTCCGATTTCTCAAAGATGAAGGGTTGTATGACCGGAGTCTTGTCATTTTTACTTCGGATCACGGTGAGGAGTTTCTCGAGCGGAGCAAGGTCGGATATCATTGTCATACCGTATACGATGAATTGATACGGGTTCCGCTTATCATGAAACTCCCCGGAGGGGATCAAGGGTCAGTCATTATCCCTGAACAGGTACGCAGCATTGATATCATGCCCACGATCCTCGACTATCTGCGCATACCACATCCTTCATTACTGGATGGAGTAGGGCTCATCCCGCGTCTCACCGGAAACCGGGAAGCCGAGTATGAGACGAATGGTATGTCCAAGTATGCCGTGAGCGAACGTGATGACCTTAACTGCGAACATCGAATCATGTCGATTCGCACAAATGATGACAAGTTGTATGTTATCAAGAAAAATGGAACGATTGTACGCCGTTTTTTGTTTGATCTGGGAACCGATTTATCGGAAACCAGGAACATAGTCGCGCAGAGATCCGCCCGGGCGGATTCATTGTGGGAAATTTACGGGAAAATTCTGCGGTCCGGCCCCATTCCGACGATGGAGATCATAGGATTGGATGGCAAGACCAGGACGGAGTTACAGGCTCTTGGGTATATGCGGAATTGATAATTCAGATCGCATTCGTGGAACAAGCACTGAATCGCGATTGCACACGGAGGGTGGAAAGAGATGTATTTCAAGCAGTTTATGGTAGAGGGACTTGGTTGTTACTCATATCTCATCGGATGTCCCGGTGCTCAGATAGCATGCGTTGTTGATCCGAAACGAGATGTCCAGGAATATATCGATACGGCACGAAAGAATAACATGAAGATAACTCATATATTCGAAACCCACCTTCATGCGGATCATGTAAGCGGTAATATGGAGCTGAAATCACGTACCGGCGCGGCTATCCACCTCATGGAGGGAACACCCGTTTCGTATGATCATGTAACCGTTCATCCCGGCGATTCGTTTACATTCGGAAATGCCGGACTCGAGATTGTTCCCACGCCGGGGCACACTCCCAATGCGATGTCTATTCTCGTTCGAGATATTTCCCGGAGTTCTGAGCCATGGCTGGTTCTCACCGGGGATTGTCTCTTTGTGGGCGACATCGGGCGCCCGGATCTTGCGGGTGATGAACAAATCGATGAGCAGGTTCAGAATTTATATAACTCTCTGTACGGAACGTTGAAATCATTACCTGAAAGTCTGGAAGTATTCCCCGCACACGGTGAAGGCTCACTCTGTGGAAAAGGCATGAGTTCAAAGTCAAATTCCACCATCGGCTTTGAAATGAGAAACAATCCCATCCTTAATCTCTCCGAGGATGATTTTAGACAGCATATGACCGGGAGTTTTCCCGAGCGTCCAAAGAGTTTCACTCACATCATATCCATGAACAGTAGAGGTGCGCCGCTCCTCGAACGATGCCCCATCACCAGGGATCTTTCGCCACAGCAGGTGCGAGAGGAAATAGATCGGGGAGCGGTGATACTCGATACTCGGGACTCCGCAGCTTTCGGCGGTGTTCACATTCCCGGCAGTATCAATATTGGTTTCGATAAACAGACCGCCAACTGGATTGGAATGGTGCTCGATCCTGAATCAGAGTTGGTTCTCATAGTAAATGATGAATCGTCGTATCACGCCATGGTGACTCAGCTGCATCGAATCGGGTATGATTCAATTATAGGATTTCTGGCGGGTGGTATTGCCGCCTGGCAGGAGATGGGATATCCGATATCTCATCTTTGGCAGATATCAGCGGCTACGCTGCACAAAAAGATCGGGAATAAACGGTATGGAAGATTCATAGATGTGCGCACCGATACGGAATGGCAGGGAAGTCATATTCATGGAGCTGAACACATTCCACTTTCACGTCTTCTCGAAGAACCTCCGGTTGATCCCAGGGATATGGAGATCATAGTGACCTGCGCCATTGGGTATCGCGGTAACATTGCGGCGAGTTTTCTCCAGAGCCGAGGCTTCGAGCATGTTCACAGTCTTGCAGGCGGTATGAAAGCGTGGATGAACGCGGGGTATCCGACCGCGACAGGTACCGATTAACTCTCACTTACAAGCGCGATACGGAATGGAAACAGCTTCGCGGTCATGATAGTATGAAAAACCGCGGGATCTTCGTTCATGATACGCCGCGCTTCCTGTTCTGATACGTTTTTCAGGATTACGATTCCAAAGCTGGATGAATCAGCAGTCAGAGTCCGTCCGGCAAGGGCGACGATCCCGTTATCCGTCAGTTTCTTCAGATAGGCAAAATGTTCCGCGAGGATCGCCTCCTCGGTTTCGGTTGGTCCTGACGTGAGAAGTTCAATCCGGACCGGAGATATGCGATAGATGTACTCGGTTGTCTCGGGCATCAGTATCCCCTTTGTTTTTCCAAAAGCCATCAATATCACCGGGCTTTTTCGAAATACGGAAATTTGTTATTCCAAGATCGACGATCTCTTCAGTCGTGCTCAAGAAGTCCATCTCGCTTAGAACAGGAAAAGTCATCTTAAGCGTCAATCATCCTTCTAAAAGTCGTATAGAGAGGGATTTCATTTTCTCCTATTTTGAAATACGAAGTCCCTGAGTAAAACCGAATGGGTGACGGCGATCAGCCGGCGGGCGGATCAACCGTAGGCGTATGCCACTTCAATGAATGCGATTTGTTGTTTTATATTGTATACGAGAATAAGGTACTCGAAAGAAGAATGATCGGTGATTCGAAGGTTTTCATGCCGGCCGAACAATCCCGATGTTTTTATATCGGAAACGGTTACTCCCTCGATTCCTATCTCCTCGAGATCAGCAATGCGCTCAAGGAATATGATGGGTAATCCGTTCTGATCTTCAATCGGGATGAGTTCAAGCCCTTTAATGAACGAATCAATGTCATCCTGCGAGATACTGACAATAATACGTCCGATTCTCGTGGTACCGACTATTTGAACAGACCGAAAACTGCCACTGCATTCAAATCGTTCAAAAAGCGTAACCATATCTTCTTTCAACTGTCCCTGATTTGCTCGATTCCAGGCGGGTTGACATGCCGAAATACACATGATCGTTATGTACACCAATGGAAACAGAATTCTTCGCATCCGTTATTCAATTGGCTTGTAGAAAAGGTCGTCAAACCCGAATTCCGCGAGGTCCACGCTCCCGTTCGTCCTGAAGGTGATTCCTTCTGATTCCAGGAGCAATCGCTGGTGAGTCTCCCATTCTGAATCACCGCGTGGGCTTATCCGTCCCCGGGCATTGATGATTCGATGCCAGGGAATGTCATATTCTTCCGACGATGCATGTAATGCGTATCCCACGAGTCGCGGTTGACCGCCTATACCGGCCATCCGGGCGATCTGACCGTAAGTTGCGACCTGACCGCGGGGAATAGCGCGGACGGCTTCATAGATCCGTTTATATAAGTCGCTTCGCTTCATGGAGTTTTTTCCTCACAGTTGATACTATTCTCCGTATCGGGATCTCGACCGGCATTATTTGAAACGTATTCCTTACGTTCGTGGGGAAGGAAACCGCGTGAGGCACGAAAGTATGCATAGGGGGTTTCAAAGAGCAGGTTGGATACTCGTGAGGTGTAAATATCGGCGTGCTGTTCCACCAGACGAGCAAGGTAGCTCTTATCGTTCCCGCATCGCATGAGGAGACCCCATTTTTTATTGTGCAGTTTTCCAGCCTCCAGGGCAAGCGGTCGTATTTTATCGTCCAGACGGCGAATGGAGTCCCTGATATCATCAATGCCCGTTTCACGGAGAGATGAGACGGAGTTCCCATTCATTTGGTTGTCACTCAGATCAGGATGTTGCGTGAGTTGCGTGCGGGCGAAGGTGTGCTCTAGTTCAATTTTACGGTTCATGAGTTTATTCAATTGATCCTGTTGAGGCGCGAAAGAAGCGAGAACCGCAAGTTCATCTTCCAGTTCCCGTATGATGAGAGCGGTCCGCCACCGACGCAGATTTTTTGAAACGTGGACATCTCCAAAGGCGTGATCGCCCACATAAAGAATCTGCGATCCGCGCAATCCAAGCATTTCTTCTATAAGCTCGACGCTTCCGCCCAGAAGGATTTTTCCTGTTCCCGGTTGCTTCACTATGGGTTTGAGTATCCCCGAATCGTCGATCACTTCGAATGCAGGGGAATTGTGGGTAAAAAACGCCGGTTTCCGGGCGGATACGATGATCACATCGAAAAGCGAACGCCACGGCATATCCGGGGGAAGATGAGGCTGGAATGCGTGTTCCATGACCAGTTGCGTATGAATCCAGTCGGAGTTTGTTATGAGTAACAGTTGCTTTCCAGATAGTTTCTGGTGCAGAAGCGTTGTGGGTGTTTCGGAATCCTGCACGATGTATCGTTCAGGGAATGACGCGATTTCATGTTTTACCATACCCTCCATATGTGTTTCGTCCAGGTTCTTCTTCAACTCCGAATAGAGATCTCCATACCCATGTGTTCCCGGGATATCGCCGGCATCAAGCACGTCTACGAGTTGGGCATACATGGATGCTTCGGAAAGCGAGAAGAGTGTATTGAGGAAAACGAATCGGGGATCAGGTAATTCAATAACAGTATCGGAATAGATGGTACGCAAAGAAGAGTATTCCAGCATTCTGGTCCCGTGCGTCCCCCACTTCACATATCCAAATTGATCAGCTTTCAGAATATTACCGCGTTGTCGGTCGATTATGAGACCTATCTGAAAGTCATGAGGTGAAAATTCAAATCGATCGACCGGGTAGCCACGGTTGGAAAGTTTTTCCTGGAGATACCGAAACGTTGTTCGTTCCCAGGAATCCACGCAGTAGTGAACCAGCGTATAATCCAGATCATATCCGATGGCTTTTATGGATCTCAGATTGAGTGTTCTATTGCAGTATACCCGTCTATCAGCCGGTATACTTTTTCGATTCGGTGTCTTCGGTTCTTTCATACTCCCCCCATTGCGACGTTGGCGATCCGTCCGCGGTCGTGAAGTTACCTGTGTCGAAACGCATGGTGAGTGAGTCAGACTGCCGCAAAGGAGCGGGCTTCCTTCGTCCACGGATGAGCATTTCGGATTGCAGGCAGGACGTCGGCAGTCTCCTTTGCGACGGAAAAGAGATTACTGTGACGCTCATCCATGAATCGTTCCCGTATGCATCGATCCATGAGCGTAAGGAATGATTCGAAGTAGTCATTCGTATTGACGATTACTATAGGTTTGAGAAACAACCCCAGGCGTTTGAGACTGAGAACCTCAAACAGCTCTTCGAATGTACCGGATCCTCCTGGGAGAGCTATCGCGGCATCAACATATTCAATCATCTGTTGTTTTCGTTCATGCATTGTATCTACGATCCGAAGTTCCGAGAGGTGGGGATGAGCCCATTCAAGATCCACCATGAAACGTGGTATTACACCGATGATTCTTCCCTCTTTCTCCAGGACGCCATCAGCGAGAGCACCCATGGATCCGATTCCTCCGCCACCATAGATCACGGTTATCCCTGAGGTTCCAAGTACTGTACCGAGTTCGCGCGCTGCATTGTGATATAACGAATCCACGCGTCGACTCGATGCGCAATACACACAAACGGATGTAATGCCGGTATTCATAGTTTTCTACACCACTCATTTTGAAGATCGGAGTTTAGCAACCACGCGCTATTGAGTTTGTTGAACGTATCGTACCTGATTATGTGAACCAAAACCGACATTGCATCGCTCAACGGATGAGATCAAGCACAAAAAACCTCTTCAATGTGAACGGGAGGTCAACATGAGACCCAAGAGTCATCCCTGCGGAGAGATCCCGACATCATCCATGGCGGATATTGCATTTCTCCTTCTTGTATTTTTTCTCGTAACCACTCATTTCATGGAAGATAAAGGCCTGGGACTTGTCCTTCCCGATGTAAAATCAGACAGTACAAAAGTCAGGAATTCGAATTTCCTCAATATCGTCATACTCGATGATAATACTATCCTCATGGATTACAGAGATTACAAAGAAGAGATTGCTCCCTCCACAATACGCGAGAAAACCCGGGCATTCATGGAACAAAATCCGGAGATCATTGTTGGTCTTCGACCATCAAGGGTATGTCATTATACGGCCATGATCAGTGTCCTTGATGATCTCCAGGCAGTGGATGCGAGGAAAATCGTACTGAGTCAGTACAATGGATAATTCCTGAACTGAGCGCTTCTCATTTACTCCGTCTTGGCTTGCAGTGCGCCGGGACACGTCGATACGATACCAATTGCTTAGCTTATGTAAGGAAAGATGGTGTATTTTTATCTTCTCGTATTCGTACTCGTATTCAGCGAAGCGGTACTCGTACTCGATTCGAAGGGAAATGGATATTTGAGTATAACGCTCATATCGCATACGGATCGGCGATTACAGTAAAAGGCCGGTGAATTATCCGGATTACAATTCATCAATATTCCGCGGCCAATCATTTTTTAGAATCCTTGATAACGATCGATCAGCGAGGATTTTTCCGTTTGTCTGACATCGTGGACAATAATTCGTCTCATTAGATGCATACCGAATTCGTTGAACGGGCGCCGAGCACACGGGACACGGTTTCCCGAATTTACCGTGTACCGCCATTTCAGGCCGGAACGCCGTCACCTTTTTCGGAAAACCCGATCCGGTTTCCTTCATTAAAATGTCAATCCATTCTAAAAGAACCGTTTTTACCGCATCGAAGAGCCTTTGTATCTGTGTCGAGTCTATCTTGCCGGTCAGCATGATGGGGGAGAGGCGCGCGCGATGCAGTATTTCGTCGCTGTATGCATTTCCGATACCGCTGAAGAATCGTGGATCGGTGAGAGCCCGTTTCAATGTATGGTTTTCTGACGTAAGAATTCGATTGAACTCATTGATATTCAATTCGAACACGTTTCTACCAACTCGATCGAACTCCGATAGCAACTCCGCGCCGTGCACAATATGAAGGGATGCCCGTCTTTTTGATCCCGCCTCGGTCACGGTCAATGTACCGGATTTAAATCGAAATCCCGCAAGTGTTCGTTTCAAGGGAGGTTGTTTTTCCGGTATAAACCAATGCAGCCTGCCCGCAATCATGAGATGAATGATACACCATATTTCGTTATCGAATCCAAAAGCAATGCGTTTTCCGAGATTTCGAATCGAAACGACATTATGGCCGTGAATTTCGAGGGGGTTGGGTTCCACGCTTCGTAGAAAGAACGGATGATTGATGGAAATCTGGACGAGTTCTTTTCCCAGTATTCGTTTTTCCAGAGAGGATATGTATACAAGTATATCCGGAAGTTCAGGCATTTTGGATAGCTCTATATGAATTAATATATATAAAAAAGATCAAAGACTTCATGTGATACTTTACATGAATTGAGCGTCGTTTGTCCGGCTTTCCGGGTTTGATAATCATTATTCTAAGGTGAGAGATTCGTATCATTATGACGTGTCCCGGTGCAGGCAAGCCAAGCCGGAGTCGATGAGAATTGCTCACTGTGGGAATATATCACATACCCAATCCATCTCGTATGAAACTGATCGCCCATGAGAGCGAGATAAGACCGAGTATCGTGGAAAATACCTGAATTACCGTTTTTCCTATGATTCGTTCGATGCGGGAAGCCTGAAGAAAGACGAATGTGGTCACGAGTAAGACGAAGAAGATCGCAATTCCAGAGGGAATCATCCCATGATCCTGTGCCGAGATTATAATTGCCGTAATTGCTGCAGGACCCGTGAGCAAGGGACTCCCGATGATCGCGGCCACCGCTCGAGAGGATGTCTCGTCCGTGGCGGCGGATTCCGTTACGGATTGGCCCAGCGCCATACGGATACCTAGAAGGCCGAGGACTATTCCACCACCAACACGAAGATCATTGAGATTGGTACTGAAAAGAGCAAGGAGCTTCTGACCGAGGAGAAGTACGGCGAATGATATGGCGAATGCGACCAGTACGCCGTGTATGGCTGTCCGCCGTTTGTCGGGAGTATTCATGCCCTTGGTGGCGCTTACAAAGACAGCAAGACTCATAAGTGGATCAAATATGACGAAAAAGAGAATTATCAGCTTGATTGTGGTACTTAACATGAAATCAATCCTATCCGTTTAAGATGGCAGGGTTATCTATACAAAGTATTTAGTAGACTTCCGGATGAAATTATCATTTAATTGCTCCACGTCATTACACACGAATGAGATGAGATATGATCGCTCCATGTGTGCTCTAAAATGGCGCCGCGTAGCTGATTGTGGAATTGAACAATAAATGCCCATAACCGGTCACATATCGTTTCTTATGCTATGATTCTTGCAGCTCAGATTGAATATTCGTTCGGTACGATCTTTGCAAATCAATGAGAAACAAAGAATTCTGAAAACAACATCAGTGGTTGTCATAATGAGATTATGACGGAAAAATATCTCTTCTGGGTTTCTCAATTGGATGAGGTCATGATGCCTTGTATCGGGATTAAAGCACCAGTTTCCGTTCCCTGGTACCGCCGGATGATATATATCTCCCGTTTTGTAGTGGTGGCATGTATCGTTATCTTCGTAAACAGTGGAGAGTGCACGGAAAAAGGGCGAGATAATCAGACCATGATGCTGAAGTATCGGGCGGTTCCCGGAACCGACGGCGCTGAAAACATCGATTATTCTTATCCAGATACTGAAGATTCCTTACTCAATCAGGAATCATCCGATATGTGGAAGGATTTCGATGGTTTGGAAATGATACCTATTCCGGAGGGATCATTCCGAATGGGATCGGATGGCAGATGGGCGGATGTTGACGAGGTACCGGTTCATACCGTCCATGTTGATTCGTTCAGTCTCGGTGCTCATGAAATGACCAATGCTCAAACTCGAAATATCCTCCAATGGGCCTTTGATCAGGGACTCATCGAGCTTTCGGACAGCCTCATTCAAAACACCGAGGGGACTCCACACATTCTTATCAATCCGGCTGACAGCAAGGTACTGTTCGAGAATAACAGCTTCATTGTATCCGAAGAGTGGAAAGACAGGCCATGTACCGGCGTCACGTGGTTTGGAGCGCAGGCATTCTGTAATTACCTGAGCGTTATGAAGGGACTTGAACCATGTATTGATTGGGTCGATTGGAGCTGCGATTTTACCAGGAACGGATTCAGGCTTCCTACTGAAGCCGAATGGGAATTTGCGTGCCGGGCCGGTACTGACTCGGATGTTTATACCGGCGACATTATACATCCTGGATTTGATCCCGTTGATCCGAATCTCGATGAAATCGGTTGGTACTATGGAAATCTTGATTACAGGGCACATGATATCGGCTTGAAAACGCCAAATGAATTCGGACTGTATGATATGATCGGAAATGTGTGGGAATGGTGTTATGATCTGTACGGTCGCCGATACTATCGAAGATCTCCCCTTAATAATCCAAGGGGGCCGGCAGACGGAATTGAACGGGTGAAGCGTGGCGGAAGCTGTTTTGATATAGCGCGTTCCTGCCGTTCATCATTTCGCAGTCTCAGCGACCCCTCGTACAGCTACGGCAATCTGGGATTCAGACCTGCACACTCAGGACGACATTCAGATTCACGTATTTCCGCACGATAATCAGCATCGCTGATATCTTTCCATATGGAGATTTAAGCGATCAGGCACTATTCTAATATTAGAATAGTACCTTGACCCAAATATCCTGGATTGGATTACGTGATTCTAAACTTATGTATGAATGACTGAATTTTCACCATCGCCAAAGGGCGTGGGAACCTGATTCTGTGCATCCGGTTCATTTGTCCACCGCGAATTATCCAGGAAATACCGGAATTCGTACTCACGGTTCTGTTCCAACTCAATGGTGATGGAAAAAGAACCGTCTTTTAGTTTTGTCATGGGATGAGTCTGAGTATTCCAGAGGTTGAATTCGCCGACCAGCGCGGCCTTTCCCGCTCCGCCTGCCTGCTTCTTGGACAACTTGAACGTCGCTTTGCATACAGGCTTGGTTTTTAGATACCGCAATTTAATGCTCATAATACCCCCCGATATATTGGTATATCGTAATAAATTCAGAGTTATCAATTCAAAATGAACAATGAAATATAGCACATATTATGTATAACGCATGAGTAAAATACGCTTCCCGGCGCAGAGCGCCGGGACTACAGCGGTATGTTCTGGTAATCTTCTGTAGCCACGTCGCTCCGCGGCGTGCAGATACGGACCCGGCGCAGAGCGCCGGGACTACAGCAGTATGCTCTGGTAATCTTCTGTAGCCACGTTGCTCCGCGGCGTGCAGATACGGACCCGGCGCAGAGCGCCGGGACTACAGCAGTATGCTCTGGTAATCTTCTGTAGCCACGTTGCTCCGCGGCGTGCAGATACGGACCCGGCGCAGAGCG
>Ga0180434_10007449_pt1 | contig 12311 bp, 11 predicted proteins | sample SS_ome_7_FD_132453 | JGI IMG/M metagenome (GOLD analysis project Ga0180434, IMG submission 132453) | Hypersaline lake sediment archaeal communities from the Salton Sea, California, USA - SS_1_D_2 metaG | ecosystem: Environmental > Aquatic > Non-marine Saline and Alkaline > Hypersaline >... | reverse complement strand
TGCGTCTCGCGGTTCACCCACAACGCAACCCCCCTGGGCCGGGTTCCGGTGAACACCCGCATCACCCGCGCCCTGTCGCGGGAACGCCATGTGCAGGTGAACGACGCCATCATGTCGCAGGAACACGCCATCGAGAACCAGCTGCCCTTCCTGCAGTATGTTCTGAGGGGGCGGGAATTCGAGGTGGTGCCGGTTCTGTTCGGGCGGCTGGATCGGGGCGATTACCCCGCGATGGCGCGGCTCATCGCCCGCCACGTCGATGACGCCACCCTGGTGGTGGCCAGCAGCGATCTGAACCACTACGGCGAACGGTTCGGCTACACCCCGCTGGGCTCGGGGCCGGGATTGGCGGCCCGCCTGGGTGATCTGGACCGGGGCATGATCGCCTGCATCGCCGGGTTGAACATCGGTGATTACTTCGACTACAAGCGGACCACGGGCATCACCATGTGCGGATTCGTGCCCGTGGGCGTGATGATGCACCTGTTCCCTTCCGGGAGTTACCAGGCGCGTCTGGTGGATTACCGCAAGTCCGGAGACCTGAATCGTGACTACACGCTCAGCGTGAGCTATGCCGCCATCGCGGTTCTCGAGGGTTCCGGCACGGTCCGGGGTCTGAGCGCGGCGGAGCGATCGACGCTGCTCAAGCTGGCACGGGCCACGTTGAAGCACTACCTGCGCACGGGCACGGATTTCGAGTGGCGCGGGCGTGCGGATGAGCTGACCCGGAACCTCAAACGGACCACCGGGGTGTTCGTCACCCTGAAGAAAGGCCACCGCCTGCGCGGATGCATCGGTTCCCTTCTCGGGTCCGAGCCCCTGTACCGCGAGGTGATGCGCAACACCGTGCGCGCCGCCTCGGCCGATCCCCGGTTTCCTCCCGTGCGGCCGGAGGAGTTCGGACGGTTGCAGATCGAGATATCGGTGATGACCTCCCCCCGGCGGATCGACGATTACCGCAGGATACAGCTGGGGTCGGACGGGGTGATCCTGCGACGCGGCGCGAACCAGGCCGTGTACCTGCCCCAGGTGGCGGCCGAGACCGGCTGGAGCCTGGACGAGTTCCTGGCCAACCTGTGCCACAAGGCCGGACTTCCCGGAGATGCCTACCGAGATCGTACCACCGTGTTCTTCGTGTTTCAGGCCCAGGTCTTTGCGGAGTCGGGTCCGTGAGATGAACGGCATGCGCAGGCGACGTTTTTTCCTGACCCTCGCCGGCGCGACGGCTTCGGTGGCACGACCGCCGCTGGCCGGCGCCGACGGGGAGGCGAGCACGGTGGTGCTCTGCCGGCACGAGAGGCTGCGGCGGATTCAGGACGACCTGGACCGTGATCTGGCCCGGAATTTTCTGGACCGGGCCCTGCGCGTCATCACGGGTGCCGCCGACGGCCCCGCGGCCTGGCGCCGGCTCTTCGCGCCGGGAGAACGGGTGGGCCTGAAACTGAGTTGCCTCGCCGGGCGGCCCCTTTCATCCAGCCGGGGCCTGGTGGCGGCCATCGTTTCCGGCCTGCGGTCGGCCGGCGTGAAACCCGGACACATCACGATCTGGGACCGGTCGGACCGCGAGCTTCGGAACGCGGGGTTCGCCATCGGGGACGATCCCGTTCACGTTTTCGGCACCGATCACCTGACGGGCGGCGGGTATTCCGCGCGGGTCGAGATCCACCGCAGCGTAGGGACCTGTTTCAGCCGGATCATGGAACGGGTCGATGCACTCATCAGCGTGCCGGTGCTCAAGGACCACGACATCGCGGGGGTCTCCATCGGACTCAAGAACTTCTACGGGGCCATCCACAACCCGAACAAGTTCCACGGCAACCGTTGCGATCCCTACGTGGCCGATCTCTGCGATCATCCGCTGATCCGTGCCAAACTGCGACTCACGGTGTGCGACGCATCCCGGGTGCAGGTGCACAACGGACCCGCATTCTTCCCGCGGTACGCCTGGGAGTACGGCGGGATCCTGGTCAGCCGGGACGCCGTGGCCCTGGACGACGCCGGATGGCGCATCATCGAGACGCGCCGGCGGGAGCTGGGAATGCAATCGTTGCACGCGGAGGGACGCCGTCCCACCTACATCGAGCGCGCCGCGGCCCTGGGTCTGGGCCGCAGCGGAGAGGGAGCGGTTCGCTTCGTCGAACTGGGGTGATATGACTGCCAAGGGGAGACCGATGACCCGGCGATGCTTCGTGGCCGAGGGAACGCTGGCCGCCTGTGCCTGCTGCGCCCTTCCGGCCGCGCACGGATCCGGGTCTCCCGCCGCCCGGGGCGCCGCCGGAATCCAGGGAGACGCCCGTCATGTGCGTGAGGCCCTCCACTACGAAAGGATCGGCGAACGGAAGGTCATCTGCCGCCTCTGCCCCCATGAATGCCGCATCGCCGACCTGGAGAGGGGCACCTGCGGGGTGCGCGAGAACCGCGGCGGCACCTACTATACCCTCGTCTACGGGAATCCCTGTTCGGTGCACGTGGACCCGGTGGAGAAGAAACCGCTCTACCACTACCTGCCCGGTACCCGTGCCTTCTCCCTGGCCACGGCCGGGTGCAATTTCGTGTGCCGCTTCTGTCAGAACTGGGAGATCTCCCAGAAGCGCCCGGAGCAGGTCAAGTCGATCGACCTGCCGCCGCCGGCCGTGATCTCCGCCGCGGCGCGAAACGGGTGTCGGACGGTGGCCCACACCTACACCGAACCCGTGGTGTTCTACGAGTACATGCGCGATTGTGCGATCGAGGGCCGCCGCCGGGGGATTCCCAGCCTGATGATCTCAAACGGCTATATCCAGAAGAAACCGCTGCGCGAGCTCTGCCGTGTGATCGGCGGCGTGAAGATCGATCTGAAGGCCTTCACGGAGTCCTTTTACAGGGACATGTGCGCGGGCACCCTGCGGCCGGTCCTGGATGCGCTGGTGGTGCTGAAGGAGGAGGGGGTGTGGTTCGAGATCGTCGTGCTCATCATACCCTCTCTGAACGACGGCGAAACAGAAATCGACCGCATGACGCGCTGGATCCATCGTGAACTGGGCGCCGATGTCCCGGTGCATTTCTCCAGGTATTATCCGACCTTTATGCTGAAGAACATACCACCCACGCCCCCCAGCCTGTTGCGCCGGGCCCGGAGGATCGCCAGGGAAAACGGGCTCAAGTACGTGTACGTGGGCAACCTGCTGTCCGAAGAGGCCAACACCTTTTGCCCCTCCTGCGGCGCGTTGCTGATCGCGCGCTACGGTCACAGCGCCTCGATCGAGGGGATGAAGAAAGACACCTGCAGGGCCTGCGGCGAGAAGATACCGGGGGTATTCCACCTCGAATGAGGCCTATCGTCTGAAGGGCGGGCGCGTCATGCGGTTAACGAACCGCCGCACCCGCCGCAGGAAAAGACGGGCGTTTACCGCCAGAAGCCGCAGGCGCCAGAACACGCAGCACCAGCGGGGATGGCGGACGCGATCCGGCAGACGGGGCAGGCGTCGCGCGGCCTCGATGCGGGTCACCACGCCGATGATCCGGTCCGGGGGCACGGCGGCGTCGATGGCGCGACGGTTGTCACCGCGGATCACGTATCGTCCCCTCCGAACCCCCACCACCCGGTGCACGATGATCCGGGTGGTTCCGGGTGGGCGCACCACCACGATCTCTCCCGGGCACGGCGGGCGGCGGCCCGTCGGGGAGACGGTGATGATGTCCCGGTCCCGGATGGCGGGTTGCATGCTCTGGCCCGCGGCGCGAAAACGGAAGGAGGCCCCCTTCTCCAGAACGGCGTGAAGGAGATCCCCCAAGCCAGTGCTTGAAATGGACAATGAACCGATTTGCCGGTGTGCGGTAGGGTCGTCGTGTGTCATGAGATCCCGGTATCGGGTATCAGGTTCGCCCTATCCAGGCCCGATCCACTCTCTCGGGCCATTCCTCGATCTCCCAGGCCTTCTCGCCGGCCTCCAGCAATCCCAGCCCGCGGGCTTGGGCGTGGGCCACCTGGCACAGGTATTCCACCGGGGTGTCGAGAGTCCCGTGTTCAGACCAGGATTTGCCCGGACATTGCTGGCAGAGGTTTCGGATGAAACAGCGGGCGCAGCGCTGCAGGTAGCGTGGATCATGCGCCCTGACCTTTTCGATTCGATCCAGATTGGTATGCAGGGCCTCCCGGAGATTCAGCCGTTTGAGATCCACCACCAGGGAGGAATGCCGGATCAACATGCATGGTTGCAGCAGCCCGTAGGCGTCGATGGTCGATGTGTGACCGGCACCACAGTCCAAGAGCACGTCTCCCATGGGACGGAGTGGAAAGCGTTCAAGGAACTGCTTGGTCTCCTTCTCATACGTTTTCCTTCGTCTGCTCATGAACTTAACCATGCTTTCCGCCCCGGGACGAAGGCCTGAGATGACGAGGTTTTTCGCCTTGGAATCCCGCCTTGTGCGCAGATCGAAAAAAAAAGAGTAGGCTGGGGGTTCGTTTATTCCAGGAAGCGTGGTCGCCCAGGATTCGAACGCCTCGACCTCTTCCCGGTTCTGTGGAAGCCACACGCCCTTGACTGCAAAGGGGACACGGTGTCTGACCAGCAGGTCGATGCCTCGACGGAATGCCTTAAACGATCCCCTTCGTCTGGTTACCGCTTCGTAGGATGTCGGCTGCATACCGAAGACCGTGATTTCCATGGTGTCCAGAGGAGGGATTTCGCCGAGCATCTCCGCCACGGCAGGCGTGAAAAGGGTTGCATTGGTGAACAGTTTAACCCTCATGCCCAGCTTGCGGGTGAATCGATAGATTTCTCCGAAATCGGGCCGTAGCAGCGGTTCTCCTCCGGTAAACCGTACGGTCAGCGTCCCCGAATCCACGGCCTGGGCGATAATCCGTTTCCAATCAGCGGTGCTCAATTCAAGCGCACGGGACCGGCGGTCTTCGTCCGGCCGGTTGATGTAACAATGAACGCAGTTCAGATTGCACCGTTCAGTCAGCTCTATCGTGAGTGAACGAAACGCCGGCAAGGGGGTAACAGGGCCCTTGATGAGCCCTGGGGTTCCACCAGAAGGACTCATGGATGACCCTTACAGCGGATCACCAGACGACGTTCGAGCAATGATTCGATCAAATCCAACACGTCTTGAAGGATGTTGCTGGGTGCACCGCTGTACCGGTCAGTAAGTTGCCGGACGATATTCTCGACGCTGGTACGCCCGTCCAGCATGTTCCAGACGGCCTTCCCGGTGTCGTTCAGGGAGAACAGGACATCTTCCAGGTCACCCATCCCGGCGACGATGGGGACCAGGATCAACTCGCCCTCGATGTTCCTGCAGACGATGTCCTGCGAAGGGGAAAAAACGTCGTCGAGTCGAACCGATGAAGCCATGATCGGCCTGGGGGTGGCTAACTGTTGGTCCATTCCCGGCAGAGCTGAAACCCGCTCGTGACGAAGCAGGTTCCCAAGAACCCCTCCGGTCCCTGACCGGCTTGACCGGTCTTGCAGAACGCCAACACCCGTTCCTCGGGCCGGGTATCGTTAAGAACGATGAGACGCGGCTTTTTCCACCTTTTTTTGCATTCCATTTATCCAATAATATAGCTTAAATGTGACTTTTTGTCAATCCGTCTGGAGTTTTCCTTCCTCTCCGAGGTTGTCGGTGGGTTTTAGAATCAGGTTGGCACGGGCCTTGGCCACCCGGCAGAAGTAGGCGACCTTTCGATCGAGACATCCCGTTTCCAGATGGGTAAGGGCGGGGCACCAGAGGCAGAGGTTGATGAGGGGACATGTGATGCAAGTATCGACGGACGAACGGAGGTCCCGCTCCCTGTTTATCGTTTCGGGTATGAACCGGTTCCAGGCGTCCGGCAGGTTTCCTCTGCGCCAGTCGTACATGAAATCAGGGTGGTGCAGTGCGGCGCAGGGACGAATCCATCCATCGGCTCCCATGACGAAGCTGGATTGACCAATACCACAGGGAAATAGGGTGCGCTGGATGGAGCCCGGACTGGTGGTGCGAATCAGCCGTCCCACATTTTTTTTCAGGAGCCGGAACCGGCGGGGATCTTTTTTTTCTAACGTCACGATTTCCCCGGCACTCAGTCTCTCCGCCTTGATCTCCCGGTTGCGTTTCGCATCACGGTCGTATCTGAGATGAAGGAAGGGATCGAACCGGTAGTCCTGCGGGCTGAATCCATTGCAGAAGCGGGCAATACGGGTGAACTCGTGGGCGTTACTGCGCAGCAGCATGGCCTTGAAACGCGTCTGGATTCTGGCTTCGTGCAACAGACCGATGCCCTTCTTGAACGCCTTGTAGGAACCGGGAGAGCGCGTCACCTTCTCATAGGTCCTTTCCGTGGCTCCGTACACCGTGACTTCAAGATCTCTCGGTGGGTATCGCCGAAACAGATCCACGTGGGATTCGTCGATCAGGGTTGCATTGGTGAACACGGACACCAACAAGCCCTTTTGTTTCAACATCGTGAATATCTCCGAGAAATCCTCGCGCAACAGCGGCTCACCTCCGGTCACCAGGCACGCGCAGGCTCCCATGGAGACGGCTTCAGTCGCCAGTCTGTCCAGTTCACGGAAAGTCAATTCGCTCTCCAACGCGCGGCGGTCTCCTGCGGGGAGGTTGATGTAACAGTGGCGGCAGTTGTTGTTGCAGCGCGCTGTCAGTTCGATCTCAAAAGAGATAGGGATTCCTTTGGTTCGGAGTTTTTCCCAGAGGGTGGCGACGGGAGCGGGAACTGAACTCGCGCTGGAGCGGCTCATCTGTCCTCGCAGAACAAGCGGTCAAGGGTTCTCGCCAATCCGGGATTTTGACTGAAATGCAGGACATGACAGGGCACCTCGAGAGCCAGGTCTCCGATCAGGGAGATGCTGCGTTCCCACCAATCCTTAGAGGGTAGTGGCCTTACCAGAAATGACAGTAGCTTCCGGATGGCCCGTCTGAAATCCATGGCAGGCTCCAGGCGGCTTGCCCCTGATTTTTCCAGGAAGAGGATGCCCTTCAAAGGGGCCGCCTCGGGGGATATGTAAGAGATGTCGCCGTGGCTCCACGTTCCGTGGATCCGGTATTCCTTGGCATGCCGCCGCAGGATGATCCGGTCGTCGCATAGGATGTCGCTTTGATCCTGCAGCATTCGGACCAGCGTGGATTTTCCGGCTCCCGAATGCCCCATGAACAGGAATCCGGCATCCCGGTACACCATGCCGGCCGCGTGAAAATAGCAGCCCTGTCGCTGGGCCAGCACCTGGGCCAGAAGAAGCTGGTCGGTGGGCATCATGGAAAGAGTCGCCACGCCGCCCTCCTGGAACAGTTTCCGCTTCCGTTCGTCGTTGTAGAAGCGGTTGATGCGAAATTTTTCGCTGAGTACCGCCACCTGGGAAGCCTGCCGGTTTGTATCCCGAGAGCCACTGCAGACGTAGATCCAGCGGTGTCCCATGCGGTACACCCTCCAGGGAGGACTGTGGAGCAATTGCCTGCCGGGTTTCGATGCGTCGAGTGGAGGGGTTGAAAAATGGTGGCGAAAGATAACCGTGTCACGGGCCAGCCCGGTGGTCTCGAAGGCTTTGAACTTGGGATGAAAGGTGTTGTCGTGGATGGGTAGATCCGATTGCACCTCGATGGTGATGTCGGCAATCCGGAAGTGGCGCCGATGTTTTTCGGAATACCGACCATTCCGCTCGGTTGCAGCCTGGATGTTCCTCTTCTCAACCATGGTTCATGAAGGCGTGTTCCACGTCGTCAACGACGATCGATCCCCGCTCGTATCCCGCACATATTGTATCCGGCGTGATACCGTTCGTCAACTCGTGCCGCTGGGGACCGTCAGGATTTTCGCGGGATCGACGGTTGATTTGTCGCTCCGTCTGGGGTAGAGTGGGGCCTGACGAACAGATGAACGTGCTGAAACCCCAACCGATCCCCTCCGCCGCCGCGCCGGCCATGCCGGGATCCGCCTCGGTGATCGCCGTTCTCCTGATTCAGCAGGTGCTCGGCGCCCTGACCTTTCCGGTGGCCAAATTCGGCCTCCGGGATCTCGATCCCCTGGTGTTCGCCTTCTACCGCTTCGTGATCTCGGCCGTGATCCTCCTGGTCCTGAACCGGATCCGCGGACGCGGCCGGAGGATCACGCGGCCCGACGCCCTCAAGATATTCGGGCTGGGCTGCCTGATCATCCCCTTCAACCAGGCCACCTACCTCTACGGCCAGAAGTTGACGGGCGCGGGCCACGGCGCCCTGTTGTTCGCCACCGTTCCGATCTGGATCTTCCTCGGCGGCTGGCTCTTCCTCGGGGAGCGGTTCGTGCTGCGGCGCGCCCTGGGTACGGCCGTCGGCCTGGTCGGCGTGCTGATCGTGGTCCGTGGAGGCGCCATCGAGATCGACCGCGACTACCTCCTCGGAGACGCCATCATCCTGGTCGCGGTCCTGGTCTGGTGCCTGTACACGGTTCTGGGCAAGCCCCTGGTGGTGCGCTACGGGGCCTTCCGTGTGACCGCCTATGCCCTGGCCTCGGGCACCGCCGTCTACTTTCCCTTCGGCCTGTGGCGGGCCTGGACGGCCGATTACGGTGCGGTAGGCACCGGTACCTGGCTCTCCCTGCTGTACGTGGCCGTGGGGACCTCCGTGTTTTCCTACGTGCTGTGGTACTGGCTGGTCAAGCACCTGGAGATCACCCGGATCGCCGTGTTCCACAATCTCCAACCGCTGGTGGCCGCGGCCGTGGCCTTCCTGTTTCTGGGTGAACCGGTCACCCTCTCCTTCCTGCTGGGCGGACTGGTCGTGCTGACCGGCGTGATGGTCACCGAGATCGCCCCCGGCCGCGGTGGAAGGACGAAGCGCACTTGACTTTTACGGTCGATGCGATATACTCATAACCTTGTTTTTCAAACCCAATCCCGAATTTTGGAGTGTTTGCGATGATTAGACCCCATGGATCCGAAGAACTGAATCCCCTTTACGTGGCCGACACGGACCGGCGGGAGGCGCTGATCAAAGAGGCCGACGATCTGCCCTCCCTGGTGATCAGCTCCGCTGCGGCCGCCAATGCCGTGATGCTGGGCAGCGGGTATTTCAATCCGCTCACGGGCTATATGAACAAGGCGGATGCCCTGGCCGTGGCCGAGGGCATGGAGACCGGAGACGGTCTCTTCTGGCCCGTCCCCATCCTCAACCTCATGAAAGACGCGGGGCCCTGCAAACCCGGCGTGCGTGTGGCCCTGAGAGATCCCAACGTGGAGGGGAATCCGGTCATGGCCATCCAGGAGGTGGAAGCCGTCGAACGGCTCTCCGGCGCCGAGAAAGAGACCCTGGTGCGGCGGACCTTCGGTACGGACGATCCCGGGCATCCCGGCGTAAGCACCTTTCTTTCCCTGGGCGACGTCGTGGTTTCCGGTCCCATCCAGGTGTTGAGCCTCTCCTATTTCGCCACTGATTTCCCCGATACCTTCCGCACCGCCGTTCAAATCCGCGAGGCCATCGAGGCCGCCGGCTGGGAGAAGGTGGTGGCGTTTCAGACCCGCAATCCCATGCACCGCGCCCACGAGGAACTGTGCAAGATGGCCATGGAGGCGGTGGGCGCCGACGGGATCCTGATCCACATGCTGCTGGGCAGGTTGAAGCCGGGAGATATCCCCGCCGATGTGCGGGACGCCGCCATCCGGAAGATGGTGGAACTGTATTTCCCACCGAACACGGTGCTGATCACGGGCTATGGCTTCGACATGCTGTACGCGGGTCCGCGCGAGGCGGTGCTGCACGCCATATTCAGGCAGAATTGCGGCTGCACCCATCTGATCGTGGGCCGGGATCACGCCGGGGTCGGCGACCACTACGGACCCTTCGACGCCCAGAAGATATTCGACGAAGAGGTCCCGAGCGGCGCCCTGGACATCCAGATATTCAAGGCCGACCACACCGCCTGGTCCAAGAAGCTCAACCGCGTGGTGATGATGAATTCGGTCGCGGATCACACCAAGGACGACTGGGTCTTTCTCTCCGGCACCAAGGTTCGCGAGATGCTGTCACGGGGCCAACCCCTTCCGGTGGAATTCAGCCGCCCCGAGGTGGCCGAGATACTCGGCAGGTTCTACCGCACCCAGGCCTGAACCGGATCCCCCGCGGCGGGGGGGCTCAGTACACCACGGTCCGGTCCCCCGTTCCCTCGACACCGGCCAGCGAGAGCTTGGCTTTTTCGATGAGGGAGTGTTCGTCGTCTCCGGCGTCCACGAGAATCGCGGCGCAGGACAGCGTCAGGGACCTATCCGGACCCGGCCGCGGCATCTCCGTCTTGGCGACCAGGATGCGGTACAGGTCGGCGATGCGGGACAGGCGGTCGCGGTCCACGTCCCGGACCACGCCGATGAACACATCCTCCTCCCAGCGACCCACCATGTCCATGGGCGTCATGTTCCGGTAAAAGGTGCGTCCCACCGTTCGCAAGGCCCCGGCCATGAGGTCCGGGCCGATGTTCTTTTTCACCGCCGCGAACCCGTCGATTTTCATGTAGACGATGCCGAACGGCGCCTCGAACTGCCGGTACATCCAGGACCGGGTTTTCAGGTGGCGCTCCAGGTATTTTCGGTTGGGAAGGTCGGTTTCGGGATCGATCAGGCCGGCGGTCGCCAGCTGGTCGATCCGTTCCCGGAAGAGGTCCCGGGCCGAGCGGTCGCGGAAGGTCTCGACCGCGCCGATCACCCGGTTTTGCTTGTCCTTGACCGGGAACACGGTGACATGAACCGGAACGCGGTGGCCGTCCCGATGGTGCAGGAAGATGTCTTCCTCCAGGGATATGTCTCCATCCATGGCCCGGCTCAGCGGACAATCGCCGGTGCAGAGGCTCCGTCCGTCCCGGTCGATATGCCTGAGAAAATTCTCGCCGCAGTGCCTTCCCAGCACCTCGTTCCTGCCGAATCCCGTGAGTGTCTCCGCGGCCCGGTTCCAGTAGGTGATCTTGCGCTCACGGTCCGCGAAGTAGATTCCGTCTTCCATGGTATCCAGCAACCGCCAGAGAAATTCACAGTATTCGTCCATGGGAAAACTCCTTGCCGTGTTCCGGATGCCGCCTCCGATCCATCACTGCTCCTTGAGGGCCTGCACCAGTTCGGTGAGCATCTTCTTGGCGTCTTCAAACAACATCATGGTCTTGGGATCGTAGAAAAGCTCGTTGTCCTCTCCGGCGAAACCCACGCTCAGGCTGCGCTTGATGATCATGACGGTCTTGGCCTGGTCCACGTTGAGTATCGGCATGCCGTACAACGGACTGTCCTTCTTGTGGCGGGCGGCGGGATTGATGACATCGTTGGCGCCCACCACCAGGGCCACGTCGGTGCGGGCGAAATCGTCGTTGATGCTGTCCATCTCCTGCAGAAGATCGTAGGGAACGCTGGCCTCGGCCAGCAGGACGTTCATGTGCCCGGGCATGCGGCCGGCCACCGGGTGGATGGCGAAGCGGACCTCCACGCCCCGGTCGCTCAGGAGCCGGGTCAATTCGTAAAGCACGTGCTGTGCTTGGGCCACGGCCAGTCCGTATCCGGGAACGACGATCACCGACTGGGCGGTGTCCAGCATCATCGCCGCCTCCTCGGCCGAATACCCGCTGACCTGCTTCTTTTCGCCCGGGCCGACCGCCTGTCCGCCATCGGAGCCCACGGCGCCGAAGAGTACGTTGACCAGGGAACGGTTCATGGCGCGGCACATGATCTGGGTGAGAATCAGGCCGGAGGCCCCCACCAGGGCGCCGGCGATGATGAGCATGTTGCTTGAGAGGACAAAACCGGTGGCGGCCGCGGCCAGACCGGAGTAGGAATTCAGCAGGGAGATCACCACCGGCATGTCGGCGCCCCCGATGGGGATGACGGTCAGGACGCCCAGCAGGGCGGCGGCCAGGAGGATACCGAGCATCACGAGCGGCGGCGTCAGGGGCTCGAGCACGAGCCACACCGTCAGTGCGATGACGCCGGCGAGGATGAGGAGGTTGAGGATCTTCTGTCCCCAGAAGACGATCGGCGCGCCGCGCATCAGACCCTGAAGCTTGGCGAACGCCACCAGGCTGCCCGTGAAGGTCAGGGTACCGATCAGGATGCTCAGGGAGATGGTGACCGTCAGGGAGGCGTCTCCCGGTTGCCTCATAAACTGCGCCAGTGCGACCAGGGCCGAGGCTCCGCCGCCGAAACTGTTGAACAGGGCCACCATCTGGGGCATGGCGGTCATGGCCACCTTCCTGGCGGCCACGGCGCCGATCAGCGACCCCACCGCCAGTCCGGCGATGATGAAGGTGAGGTCCAAAATATGTCTGTCGAGCAGGGTGACCACGATGGCGATCAGCATGCCGAGCATGGCGTAGGCATTGCCCC
>Ga0180434_10007447_pt1 | contig 12312 bp, 11 predicted proteins | sample SS_ome_7_FD_132453 | JGI IMG/M metagenome (GOLD analysis project Ga0180434, IMG submission 132453) | Hypersaline lake sediment archaeal communities from the Salton Sea, California, USA - SS_1_D_2 metaG | ecosystem: Environmental > Aquatic > Non-marine Saline and Alkaline > Hypersaline >... | reverse complement strand
GGGAATTCGATGTGATCCCGAGCGAGGTCGAAGAGGCCTCGACCGGAGAGCCGACCGAACGGGTCATCGCTTCCGCACAGGCGAAAGCGCACGACGTGGGGCGGCGGCACTCCGGTGTCATCATCGGGGCGGATACATTGGTGGTGATCGGCGAAGAGGTTTTAGGGAAACCCCGGTCTTTGGGCGAGGCGCGGCGGATGCTGCATCGGTTGAGTGGTCGTGCACACGTCGTCCTCACGGGGCTGTGCGTATGGAACGTCGAGGAGGGTCTCGAACGGACGGCCTGCGAACGAACGAAGGTCCGATTCCGCTGTCTCGGTGAGGACGAGATCGAACGCTATCTCGACAGTGGTGAGCACGAGGGCAAAGCAGGTGCATACGCGATTCAAGGGAAGGCCGCCGCGTTTGTTGAGGGAATCACCGGTGACTACTACAATGTCGTGGGTCTGCCGCTTTGCCGGCTGAGTCTGTTGTTGCAAGACGCGGGAGTTCGGCTATAGGCCAGCGCAGACACCATCCATCTACCTACATGGGAACATCGTCTTTAAAAAAGGGGGCGTCGGTGACCGAGAAGAAGAAGCACAGCGTTCACACGATCCAGAAGATGAAGGCCGAGGGAAAGAAAGTCGCATGGTTGACCGCGTATGACTACCCGACCGCGGTGTTCGCCGAGGCCGCGGGAATGGATATGCTGCTCGTCGGAGATTCACTAGGGATGTGTGTCTACGGCTATGAGGGAACCGTCCCCGTCACCATGGACCAATGTATCGTTCATTGTGAGGCGGTCCGCCGAGGGGCGCCAAACACGTTTGTCATCGGTGACATGCCGTTCATGAGCTACCAAACGAGCGACCAAGACGCGGTGCGGAACGCGGGCCGATTCCTCAAGGAAGCCGACGTCGACGCGGTCAAACTGGAGGGAGGAAAACGCGTACTCTCGCGAATTCAAGCGATCCTCGACGCGGGGATCGTCGTCTGCGGGCATATCGGCCTCACCCCGCAAAGCTCGGGACAGCTCGGGGGACACAAGGCACAGGGACGGACCATCGCATCGGCGAGACTGCTGATCGAAGACGCGTTGGCGATTGAGGAGGTCGGGGCTCAACTCCTCCTCCTCGAAGCGGTCCCTCCGGAAGTGGCCGGATTCATCGCGAAGAGACTCGCGATTCCGGTGTTCAGCATCGGAGCTGGCCCGGAATGCGACGGCCAACTGCTCATCGTCTCCGATTTGATCGGCCAATTCCAGGCATTCACACCGAAGTTCGTGAAGAAGTACTGCAACGTCGCCGATGTCATCACCAACGCCATGAGGGAGTACGTCACCGACGTCAAAGCAGGGCGGTTCCCGACCGACGAGCACTGTTACCACATGTTGAAGGAAGAAGCAGGGCGGTTCCCGGAATTGATGCGGGAATACGAGCGCGGGCCGGCGGGTCCGTGAACCCTTGGGCGCAAGCAGGCGTCATGAAGAGACTGACACCGGGCTTTGCGGGTGACAGGAGGCGGCGATGAGTGACCTGCGGCGGAAATTGGCGATCGATGAGGCGCATCTTCGTCAGATCAACGAATTTCTGCTCGATCCGGACAACGTGGAGATCAACGAGATCCTGGGGATCGTCGAGCGGTACGGTGGACCGGAAGAGATCAACCGGAAGGCGGAGACTGCTCGGGAGTTCCCCCGATTGCTCGCTCGGTTGGAGGAAATCGAGTCTCCGTATCGTGAGGACATCGACTGGCTGATCGAACAGCGAGATCGGGGGGCGTTCATCGCGATCGACGCGTTCCGAAGGAAGGTCCTTGGGGATCGCGCCGACGGGATGTCGTTCGACGACGCGCACGCCGTGACACTGGAGATCAGCGCGCTCCAGTTCTTTCCGTGGTTGATCACCGAGGCGAAGCAGGCGATCGCCAACCGCGAACTGATGCCGGGGCGTTTCATCCGCGTCCGCAACATGGCGGAACAGGTGTCCGATCAAGGGGATACGCTCGCCGTGGCCGCCGCGATGCAGATCGTGGGCGCAAGCTACGTCGAGACACTGGATACCAGAGGAACGGACGGCTCAAACATCCATCTCGGAGGCCCGGAGACGATCACCGGTTATTTCGGCGGCGTCGGACAGCCAAACGACCATGCACTGCAATGGGTCGACGAGTTCCTGGGCTACTACACTGAATATGGCATCCGGCAGGTTCTCAATGTCAATCCGGGGACGGTCCTCCTCGCCTATCTGCTCCACAAGCTCGGAATCGACATCGAATTCAAGATCTCGGTCTTCATGGGGAACGACAATCCATATGCAGCCTTGTGGACACTCCTCGGCGCCAAGCTCTTCTCGCGAGAAGACGGGTCTACGTCCCTCATCGGATTCAACTGGGCGAACTCGGTCGACCACACGACGATCGAACATGGAGCGGCGATTCGACATGCATTGGGGCTCGAGAACAACGTGCGCTTCGAGCATCACATCACCGAGACCCAGAGATCGATCGTCATCCAGCCCTACGACCGAACCGCCGAGCTGGTCCGACTCGCGGATCACGTCCCCAATATCTCGGCGAAACACGAAGGAGGAAAACCGGACGTCGACAGCCGGCGAGAACATCCATCCGACCTCCTCGACTACTTCATGCCGAAGCGTGACATCGAAGCCAAAGGGTTGATGCCAGCGATGGAACGCAACTACCTCGACAAACACGAGGCCCTGAACGAGACAGCGAAGGCCCTTACGAAGGCGGGGCTTTCATTCATTGCAGCGCAGAATTTGCACCGCTAAACGAGACCCTTGTCGTCTTCGGAATCGAATGACGAGATGACGGCATCCATTGCCTCCTCCGATCCTCACCCCAGCAGAGCAGGAACGGCTCTTTCGCGGCGCTTCGGCGCACAGGCCGTCGTAGTTGATCTTACATGGACCTCAATGAGTTGGCGCTGTATTGGCCTTACTTCTTCTCCTCGCGCTCGAGATACTGCAGAATCGCATCAACGACGAGGTAATTGACGGATCGATCGACTTTCTTCGCCAAACGATCAAGGCGCTCGATCGGCTTCTTCTCCAATTTGCCCTTGGGAATGTAGATCGAGAGTGTCGTGACTTCGCTCTTTCGAACCACCTGGCTCACCTCCTCCTTCGGCTCATTGAGGTCCTTGGTTTTAGTTTGAGCCTACAGCAAATGAGGGTGAATGGACAAATCGTTGGCTGTTGATGAGAAAGAAAACAAGGCCCCAGGGGCCCTGTTTCGGAACGGCTGGACGTTCGTACTGCGTTCGACTACCGGATGACAAACCGGAAGGTGTAATAGACGATCTCCCGACACCGGACCGAACGAGCGATGAGTACCTTTCCAAGCTCCCCCGCTTCGCCGCTGCAGTCGGCGGGTTGTCTGGACGGCACCATGGCGCGTTGCTCCATGACCACGGGGAGGTCCGCAGCACGTTCGACCGCGAGGACGAAGGTGAAGATTCCCTGGTCGAGGATATTGGCCGTGATACGGAGGCCGGCGTCATCCCCTCCGACGATCTCGGAAATGGGGACAACCGCATCGAAGAGATCACCGGCTGGTGCGATGGAGATACTCCCTCTCGAAGCGAGTGTGTCCAGGCCTTCCTCATTGACGATATGGACTGTGTTTCCGCGCGGCAGTTGGATGGAACACAGATCCCAGTGGATATTGATCACGTCATCCGAGACGTTGTGAATCCAGAACGGCAGGCGACTCTCCACGCCGTCCTCCGAATGTGAAGCATTGAACGCAACACGGATCGTATCGTCCTGGAAGACGGCCTTCTCCGAGTAGATTGGGTCGAGCATCTCGAGCGTTACCTGCGGCAAGATCGTGACCTGGTTGACGACCGTCTTAGGTTCAATGACTGTTCGCTCTTCTTCACGAGTCGGCTCGGGCGACTGCACGAGAAGCCCGAACAAAAGGATCGCCCCCAAGATGGCGGCAACCACTCCTATCTTTCCCAGATCGCTCACAATCCCTCACCCCGTTTCGCCGAACGTGTCGGCAGATTCCATTCCTGCCATGCTAATTCGGGACAGAGGGGGTGAGGAGCGGAGTTTGGCCGTTGAGAAGTGGAATTCTGTCCCCTGGGGCCTCTACTGGGAACGAAGCGAGGTTCAGGAATCCTCCTTGAGCCCTGGGCCTCTAAGATAGGGTACAAGACGTCCGCCCTGGTAGGAGACCCAGCGGACCTCTCTCTCGTGGACGAAGCGCGGAGCTCGTTTGTACGTTCCGTGGTCGGGGCGAGTCGCAGCTTACAGTGCTCGGTGAAAGACATCGACGGCGCACTTCACGTCGCACGCCGCCGATGGCCCGGATCCTGTTAGGAAAACTGCTCATTGTTCCCTGCCGGGCGATACAAGCTTACTCCGGATCCATCGCGGTTGTCAATCCAAAAAAAGCGGGGTTGGTTCGATCTAGCAGCGAGGCGTTCCTGCCACCACACCAACCCCACCCATCAATCTCAGCAAGTATAGCACGCTTCCCACTCCACGGAATAGGCTGCGCGAAGGCCCATTGGAGGGGCACCTGAAGGAGACGGGAAGTTGCGGAGATGACAGGATAGACGACGCGACGGATCCTGGTGAGTCCGTGGGTGATCGCCAGGGGTTTCGGAGGGGTCAAGATGTCCCTGCCAGCACCGTCTTCACCGACGGGCTGACGCGAACAGGCACGGTATCTGTCCCCTTTATCGAGGTTTCCTCCTCCGGTAGCAGGTCCTCCTGCAACGTCCGCGACGTCCCCGGAGCCTTTCGAGAGTTCGCATCGGGCTCCACTGTCAGGCAGAGCAAAACCGCCGACGCAGACTGGCCCGTCGAAACCCAAACACAGACCACGTCACCATGTTGAGCCGCTTCCCCTCATCCTCTATGCTGTCGCTCATATCGCTCGCAGGAAAGAGATCAAGCACTCGGGGGTGCAGAACATTGCTCACGGTTAGACGCGCGTTCATGAGCGCCTCGGATAAGACAGGACTGTCTGAACTGGCGCACGGATTGGCCGAAATGGGCGTGGAACTCTTGGCCAGCGGGGGAACGGCTCGGTACCTTCGCCGTGCCTCCGTTCCCGTGCAGGACCTCACCGACTACATCGGGTATCCAGAACTGGTCGGTGGGCGTGTCAAGACCCTGCATCCGTTGATCCACGCGGGAATTCTGGCACGGCGCGACAACGAATCCGACCGGGCAGACGTGAAACAACATGGGATCCAGCTCATCGATCTCGTGGTGGTCAACCTGTATCCCTTTGAGGCGGAGGTCACAGAAGATACCCCCATGGGGGAGGCGATGGAGCTCGTCGATATCGGAGGCGAGGCCCTGATCCGAGCGGCAGCGAAGAATCATCGGTGGGTTGCTGTGTTGGTCGACCCCGACGACTACGCGTCGTTGCTGGGCGAACTTCGGGAACAAAACGGTCTTCGCGCGGAGACCTCGCGTGATCTCGCCAAGAAGGCATTGGATCATATCATCCGATACAACACCGCGATCGCGGACTACTTCTCATCGGAGCGTCTTCCCTCCCAACTCAATCTGGCTCACCCGAAGGCGTGCTCCCTTCGTGCAGGAGAGAACAAGCATCAACAGGCGGCCCTTTATGGACACAGGACTCCGTATACTCAGCTTCAGGGGAAGCCTCCTTCCTACAATAATCTGCTCGATCTCGATGCGGCCCTGCGAATCCCCCATGCGTTCTCCGAGCCGGCCGCGGTGTTCGTCAAACACACAAACCCTTGCGGCCTCTGTTCGGCTGATACGATTGAAGAGGCGATCCGGCGTGCGCACCAGGCCGATTCGAAGTCCGCATTCGGGGGGATCCTAGGCGTCAACCGCCCATTGACACGAGAAGGAGCGGAATGTCTCGCGGGGCACTTCCTCGATGCCCTCATCGCTCCGGCGTATGAACCGGATGCTCTCGCGGCCCTGCAAAAACGCCCGAAGCTCCTGATCATCCAAGCGGGGAGAGACCTCCTGGATCAGGGCCTCGGAATCGAGATTACAGAGACCGCGTTTGGACTGATCGCTCAGTCGCCGAGTACCGGGGAGATGTCCCGCGAGGCATTGCGGGTCGTGAGTTCACGCAGGCCGACCCACGCCGAGCTGGACGAATTGCTCTTCGCATGGCGAGCCGTCCGCTGGGTCAAGTCCAACGCAATCCTGTTGTCCAAAGGACGATGTACGGTGGGGATTGGGGCGGGACAGATGAGTCGGGTAGACGCCGTGGAATTGGCGATTCGGAAAGCTGGAGATCGAGCGAGAGGAGCGGTACTGGCTTCCGACGCGTTCTTCCCCTTCCGCGACTCGATCGATTTGGCCGCTGAGGCCGGGATCTCCGCGATCGTCGAGCCCGGCGGTTCGCTCCGCGATGAGGACGTCGTTCGTGCCGCCGACGAGCACGGTCTCGCCCTTGTCTTTACCGGGAGGCGTGAATTCCGCCACTGACGGTCACGTCCCCACGAGGTAAGCCGGCGTACGATGGACGGGCCGGTATCCCCGGGCCGCCAGCTCGGCCGTGGGGATAGAGGCCGCGTCTGGTTTGTCCGATAGCCCGAACAGAAGGGCGCCTCGACCCCGCCAGTCGATCGCTACGTCGTGGACCTCTTGCGTGATCACGATCCGTTGCTTCAGAACGGTTTCCACCGAGATCCCACTCTCTATCTTTCCCATCCGTTCGACGGTGGATAGATATTCGTGATGTCGGAACGCGGTGAAGGGTGTGGGATCCGATCGCCTCACCGCCTCCGCGACTTCTTCATGGACAAGACGTACACCGATCGGAAGCTCGGGGACGCGAGCCTCGACCTGCTGAAGAAACCGGGGAAACGCCGACAAGTGCCCCGTCTTTACCCCCTCCTCGATCTCGCCAACATCGAAAAGCCCTGTCGCCAAGATGAGGCAAAGGTAGACAATAAGGTCCTGATTGTCGCTCGTTAAAGCGTGGTACTCCGGGCGATTGAGTCGGTGGTAGGTCGATTCCAGGGCCGTCTTGTCGTACCGACCCCCGAGCACGCCGCGGAGGGCACGATGCATCGCTTCCAGCCGTGCTTGATCGATGACGTGGTCGTTGCGCCCGCGCGCGCCGATCGCGGTCTTGTCGAGATCGACGACAACAGCCGTCCGGTCATCGATGGGGAATCCCCTCTCGCGGCAGAACGCGTCGAGTCCCCACAGCGCGCTCCACCGATTCGTCAGATAGAAGATGCAGTCCCCCTGCGTTGTCGTCTCGTCATGCCGGAATCTATCGGCTTCATCGGCGAGGAAAGCGACCCCCGGCCACCCGCCAGCGCGGCAGATGTTGACAAACGCGGTCCCGTCACTTTGCCGGGTGTCCCCGATGTAGACGAGGTGCTCAACGCGCGCTCGGGAACCCCCCACTGTGCGTGCCCGCTGGAGTAAGTGACAGACCACGGCCCCATAGGCGGGTTCACACTTGCGAGGAACCCTGTCCCCCGGCAACCCCAGTTCGGGAGCGACGCGGGCGAACGGGGGTAGACGGCGATCCTGTGCCGCCAGACTGCGATAGACCACGAAGTCGTCAAGGAACGCACTCAAGGTCGTTCGTCCGCTGATCTTCATCGGAGACGCCCTCCGGCAACGAGGAGTTCCGCGTTGAGGACAGACGCCCCGGCCGCCCCCCGCACCGTGTTGTGCGAGACGATGACCATTCGCAGATCGTGGAGCGGACAGGGGCGGACGCGTCCCACCGTCACCGCCATCCCCCGGCTCGCGTCTCGATCCAGCCGGGGTTGAGGGCGATTCGCCTCTTGGCACACGATGATCGGGGGGGACGGAGCGCTCGGCAGTCCGCAAACCGTTTGGGGTCCACGGAAATTGGTCATCGCTTCGATCGCAGCGGTGACCGTCGGCCGGTCCTTGAATCCAAGCGAAAGACAGACCGTATGGCCGTCTATGACCGGCACGCGATTGGCTTGGGCACTGATGAGGATGTCCGCCTCAGTCTGGCCATCCTCCCCGACGCGACCGAGAAGCAACCTCGTCTCCCGCTCGATCTTCTCCTCCTCGCCGTCGATGAAGGGCACCACATTGTCGAGGATGTCCAGGGAAGAGATCCCGGGATAGCCGCCTCCGGAGACCGCTTGGAGGCTGGTGATCGAGGCGCGCTCCAGGCTGAAGGCCACGTCGAGGGGTTTAAGAGCGATCGAGATACCGATCGTCGTGCAATTGGGATTTGTCACGATGAACCCCGGCCAGCCGCGCACCTGTTGCTGATGATCGAGAAGGGACAAATGCTCGGCGTTGACCTCCGGGACAACGAGAGGGATGTCTGGATCGTAGCGGAACGCAGATGCGTTGGAGAACACCGCGAACCCGGCTTCGGCAAACCGCGGTTCCATCTCTCGGGCAACGTCCACCGGGAGGGCGGAAAACGCGATCGGGGTGAAATCGGATTGTTTTGGCAACAGCCGGTCCGGATCCAACGCGTTCACGGTTTTCTCCCCAAGGCCCGCCGGGATCTGTCCGGGGAAAAGCCAGTGGCACGCCTGGGACAACCGACGCCCCGCACTCTGCCCCGAAGCCGCCAGACCCACAATTTCGAACCATGGATGATCGGTCAACAACTGGATAAACCGTTGCCCGACCGTTCCGGTGGCTCCGAGGATTACAACGGGCCTTCTTGAAAGGGGCGTTGCTCCGCCCCGCGAGCTTTCCGATGCGCTGACCATCTCGTCACACCCCCTTGCCCCAGGGTTAGACAAAGAAAAACCACAGGCCGCCCTGTGGTCACTCCGCCGCCCGTGTCCCCACGGATCAGGCGGTGGCGGACATCATCCTTTCCCACGAGGAGACAAAAAGATTCTGTGCTCTGTCTCCGTATCCCTGGGCAACGCTCATGATGGACGAATTATAGCCATGTTCCATGCAGATCGAAACACCGTGCGTGGCCGCCGTGGCGAAGGAAGGCCCGTCAGACTCGAGCCGTTGTCCCGCGCACGATCCTGGGTGTATACTATCAAGGTGATGAACGAGTTGCAGGGAAATTTCCGGGGAAGCCGAAGGGTGATCGTGTTCTCCATTTCCCGTGACTCCACGTTCTCGATGATGATGCGCAGCTCCGCTTCGTCTCGGTAGCGATCCTCGCTCCGAGAGGAAGCGGATGGCAAGGACTGCAGGGAGAAGCCTGCGGTCCTTTCTTTTGTTGCGGCGAAGGGAGACAGGCAAGCCGACTGGAGGAAATGAGGGGAAAAGGAGACGACCCTATGGAGACGCGTTTGTCAACAAGAGCCGTACACGCTGGCGAGGAGAAGCGAAAACCGTACGGAACTCTGACAACACCGATCGTCCAAACATCGACCTATGCGTTCCACGATACCGCAGAAATCCTGGATTACATGCGTCGAAAGGCGGCCAAGGACCCCTTAAGACGAGAAGAGTACGCCCGCTACAGCAACCCCACGCAAACGGTCGTGGAACGCAAACTCGCCGCGCTGGAGGGAGGAGAACGGGGACTGCTGTTCGCGAGTGGAATGGGTGCCCTCACCACGACATTGTTGGCGTGGTTGTCCCACGGCGACCACGCCATCGTCCTGCTCCCTTGCTACCGACGTACAGGGGACTTCGCCCGCAACCACCTTCCACGTTGGGGAATTGAGACAACCATCTGGCCCATCGACGACCCCCTCGGTCTCGAAGGCGCCCTCCGACCTGATACGCGCCTGATCCTCGCGGAGATGCCGACGAATCCCCACCTGCGGGTGATCGACCTGGAACGCCTGGTGGACATAGCAAAAACCCACCATATCGTCACCGTGGTCGATGCCACCTTCGCGACGCCCATCAACTTGCGTCCTCTGGCGTACGGTGTCGATCTGGTCGTTCACAGCGCGACCAAGTACCTGGGGGGGCACAACGACCTCCTCGCCGGAGCCGTCGTCGGTTCGAGCGAGCTTCTAAGCCCGATCGAGGAGGCCCGTGGAGTTCTGGGGGGGGTGATCAGCCCGCACACGGCCTATCTGTTGCTGCGGGGAATGAAGACGCTTGATCTCCGCGTTCGCCGACAGAACGAGAGTGGAATGAAGCTCGCCCAGTTCTTGGAGGGGCACCCCGCTGTACGTCGTGTCTACTACCCGGGCCTGCCCAGTCACCCCGATTACGCGCTGGCCCGGCAGCAAATGAGCGGCTTCGGGGGTGTGATCAGCTTCGAGATCGAGGGGGACATGGACGATACCAGTCGGTTTATCGACCGTCTGCGGCTCCCCTATATCGGCCCCACATTAGGTGGAGTCGAGACCATCGTCCAACAACAGAGCCTCTTTCTCTCCCTCGATCCAGAGGAACGTCGGGAAGGGGGGATCGCCGACAATCTCGTACGCCTCGCCTTGGGCATCGAGGATCCGGCAGATCTTATCGCCGATTTGGAGCAGGCCCTGTCCGACCTCTCCACCCGGGAAGGAGAGCTTGAATGATTGTGCACAAATTTGGGGGGACCTCGCTCGGCAACGCCCATTGTATCGCGAGCATCGCCGACATCCTGACCGCCCACCCACCCTCCGAACAATCGGTGGTGGTGGTGGTGTCGGCGATGGCCGGTGTCACCGATCTGCTCATTGGAGGAGCCCGCGCTGCGGCCGGCAACGACGAGGCAACGTACCGCCGCGTGGTCGAAACACTGCACAAGAAGCACGAAGAGGCCGCGGACGTGTTGTTGAAAGACCCCACGGAACGAGAACCCTTCCAGCAGTATCTCGACACTCACTTGAACCGTCTGGACCGACTCCTCAGCAGCGTCGCCGTACTGGGGGAACTGACCGCCCGCACCAGCGATGCGATCGTCTGCATCGGTGAACAGCTGTCCGCCAACCTCCTGGCTGCGGTGTTACGGACACGTGGAGAAAATGCGGAGGCAATCAGCGCCACCGAGTTGATCGTAACAGACGATGCGTTCGCCTCGGCTACACCGTTATTGAACGCGACCAACAGGAACCTCAAAGAGCGCGTCATTCCGCGTGTTGACGCGGGCATCGTCCCCGTCATCACCGGGTACATCGCGGCGAACGAACAGGGGACCCCAACAACGCTCGGCCGCAGTGGGAGTGACTACTCGGCCGCCATCATCGCAGCGGGACTGGAAGCCGAGGAGATCAGAATCTGGACGGACGTGGACGGCATTCTCACCGCAGATCCCAACATCGTCCCCGCTGCTCGGGTGCTGCGAGAACTCTCCTACAGCGAAGCCGAGAACCTGGCCCGGTTCGGCGCTGAGGTCCTCCACCCTCGCACCATTCGACCGATCATCGCCAACGGAATCCCCTTGCGAATTCTCAACAGCTTCAACCCGACAGATCCGGGGACCTTCATCGTCGCAACCCCCCATCCCGAGCGGGAGCGGTGGCCGGCCATCATCTCGGCGACCGGTTTGAGCCTGATCTCTGTGGGAACTTCAGAAGAGGCGTGGCGGCTTTCGATGGCATCGCGAGCGCTCCAACGGCTCTCCGAAGGGGGGGTCAAAGTCCTGATGTTTTCTCAGTCCTATTCCGAACACAACCTGAACCTCGTCGTCCGGGAACCCGACCAAGCCCACGCTTTGCATATCCTCCATCGCGCATCCGGTCCAGGCCTCCCTGGAGAGACTGCCAACGACCCGGGAAGGAGATGGAGGCTCGATACGCGGGAGAAGGTGGCGACCGTATCTGTTGTCGGGGTACCCGGATGGAACGAGATCGGGATCGCGTCCCACACATTCGCTGCGCTGGGCAAGCACGGGGTTCGAGTAATCGCGGTGGCGCAGGCGGCAACCGAAGACAGCGTATCCTTCTGTATCCCTGCCGATCGGGTCACGGACACCGTCCAATTCCTGCACCGCGAACTCGGCTTGGAAGCCTAGCCAGAAGACGACCGGGCCGAAGCGAGGATCACGCGTAGATATCGAGGAGGTCGCGCAGCATGGTCGCGGCGGAAGGGAGCGGTGTCGGCTCGTCGATGATGGCCGTGATGGTGCCGAAGATGTCCGTCGTATACACAACACCCATTTGTTTCGCCCCGAGGCGACCGAGCGGATGATCGGCAGGTAACGAAGTCGGCGCGACACGGAGGTCGTACGTGCCGTCACTCTGTCGATGGGCCGAGCCGAGGAGTCGGACACGAAGACCCTTTTCCCGCTGGTGCCGCACCCAGTCGACATCGATACTGCGGATTCCGGTTGGGGTGATCGACTCAAGGGAGGTCTCGAAACCCAAAACTGCGTTGGAGAGAATCGCGAGCTTGGCCGCGGCGTCCCAGCCGTCGAGATCCCAGGACGGATCTTCTTCGAGAACCCCCGCCCTACGAGCCTGGTCCCTCGCCTCGTCCCACG
>Ga0180434_10007446_pt1 | contig 12313 bp, 11 predicted proteins | sample SS_ome_7_FD_132453 | JGI IMG/M metagenome (GOLD analysis project Ga0180434, IMG submission 132453) | Hypersaline lake sediment archaeal communities from the Salton Sea, California, USA - SS_1_D_2 metaG | ecosystem: Environmental > Aquatic > Non-marine Saline and Alkaline > Hypersaline >... | reverse complement strand
GGTTACCATCGCCAAGAAGCATTTATCCGAAACAGCCCCCCGCTATCTGCTGATCAACTCCGGTAATGCCAATGCCGGCACCGGGAAACCCGGCTACCGTGATGCCATGGAAACCTGTAAAACCTTGGGTGCAGCAGCAGCTTGTCCCATGAACCAGGTTCTGCCTTTTTCAACGGGTGTGATTGGCAAGCGTATGGAAACCAGCAAGTTTGCAGCGATAATGCCACGGTTACTTGAAACGCTTGATGAGGCAGGCTGGGAAAAAGCTGCAAGGGCAATCATGACCACTGATACCGTTGAAAAAATAGTATCGAAACAAACCGAAATCAATGGCAGGTTGGTCACTGTCACCGGTATCTCAAAAGGCTCGGGTATGATTCATCCCGACATGGCAACCATGCTGGCTTATGTGGGTACCGACGCGAAGGTGGAAGCCGGTCTGTTGCAGCAATGTCTGAATGATGCCGTCAGTCCATCGTTTAATTCAATTACGGTTGATGGTGATACCTCGACCAATGATGCCTGCGTGCTTGTGGCATCTGGTGGGGGTGAGCTATGCCTGAATGATTCCTCTGATACGGGTTATGAAGCATTTTCTGAGATGGTTAAAGCCGTCTGCCTGGAACTGGCCAGAAAAATTGTGCTTGATGGTGAGGGTGCAACCAAACTGATAGAAATTGAAGTCCAACAGGCTGCGAGTGAACAGGAGGCTCGTGACGTGGCTTTCACAATTGCTCATTCTCCACTGGTTAAGACAGCCATGTTTGCTTCAGATCCTAACTGGGGGAGAATACTGGCTGCTGTTGGCAGAGCCGGTATTGACAATTTTGATATCGAAACCGTACAAATCTGGTTAGGCGATGTTTGTATTGTTGAAAACGGGGGTGTTGCCTCCTCCTATACAGAGCAAGCAGGTCAGTCGGTAATGGACCAGGAAGAAATCATCATCCGCATAGATTTAGCTCGAGGAGCAGCCAGTACACGCATCCTGACATGCGACCTCTCTTATGAATATGTAAAAATCAATGCCGAGTATCGTACATGATAATGGCCTGACGATGAGTGTAGTTCGTGTAGCAGTTGCTGTTATCTGTAATGATCAAGGTGAGGTTTTAATACAGCAGCGTGCGGCCGATACGCATCAAGGTGGTTTATGGGAATTTCCCGGTGGCAAGGTTGAAGCCGGTGAAACGCTTGAAACGGCACTTCAAAGGGAAATTCGTGAAGAGCTGAATATTGAAGTTATTACTTCACGGCCCTTGATAACGGTGTCGCATGATTATGGTGATCGCCATGTCAGCCTGGAAGTGTATCGCGTGACAGAATGGCATGGTCAGGCCAGCTCGATGGAGCAACAACCGTTGCTTTGGGTGATGCCCGAGCGACTGCATGACTATCCGATGCCAGCCGCCGACAGGCCTATTGTGAGCGCGATAAAACTCCCTTCGAGTTACATCATTACACCTGCTGTTATTGATAAGCCTTCATTGATTATTGATCAGCTCCAGACACTGCTGGATGCGGGAGAAAGAATGTTTCTATACCGGGTAAAAACCCTGGTTGGCCAGACGCATGAAGCCATGCAGCAGGAAATTTTCACACTCTGTAACAGGCGCAAGGCATTGCTCCTGGTTCATGAAAAAAACCGGTCGACTGTCCAGGCGCATGGAACCCATTTAACTGAAGCAGGCTTGAATCAGCATGAGAAAAGGTCTGAAGTTGATGGGCTGTTAAGTGTGTCCTGTCATTCAGCGCAAGCACTGAAAAAGGCAGAAGCCATGAATGCAGATTTCGCCATGCTGTCACCCGTAGCGAAAACACAAAGTCATCCCGGTACAAAACCACTGGGGTGGCAGAACTTCAAGGCTATTGTAGATAACGCAAATATACCTGTTTATGCGCTTGGCGGTATGACTGCAGAGCATAAGGAGCAAGCCTGGTTGCATGGAGCCCAGGGGGTTGCAGGCATCAGTAGCTGGTGGCAGTTATGATTTTAGGCGGTTCGCGCCATGATAAACGCTGGAACAAGCTCTGGTATTTTTTCATGCTGGTTGCTGCCGGGCTCATTCTCAGTTGGGGGCAGGTGGGGCAGCGCTATAAGCAGAAAGAGGACTTTGATACCCGGGAATATCTCCTGCTGAGAACCGAGCAGGACTGTAACCTGGCGGTTGCTCCATGTGCAGCCTATGCCCCGGACTATGCCATAGTCGTTAATCTGCAGGATAACAGGGACTGGTACACGGTTGAGGTGAAAACAGCAGCAGAAAAGCTTGGCCTGGATAGTATTGTCAAAATGACTTTTGAGCCTGAATCGTCACTCTATGAGACTGAAATGTTACCTGTCAGATTCAGGGACCCGGATAGCTGGGTCAGTTTCATTCAATTGCCGGATCAGAAAAAAACCGTATGGAAGTTAAGAATCAGTATTGAACGTGGTGCAAAAGTGATGGTGGCTGATTACCCGCTGCCCTAGTTAAGAGTGTCTTCTGGCGCAAGGTATTCCTGGGCTGATTCCTGTTTATCGCTAATACGGTTTGTTTCATCAAACCATTCACCCAGGTCGATCAGTTTACAGCGTTCAGAACAGAAAGGCTTCCAGCGTGATTCACTGGTCCAGGCGACGGCTTTTTTACAGTTGGGGCAGGTCACTTCAAGCATGATAGATTACATGACACAGGTGGTGAGTTTAAAACCAACAGCATTATTCGTTTGTTGAGGGTGTTCCAGCGGTTCAGTTTCCATGAAACGGATGTTGAAGCGGTGTTTTCCTCCGCTGACCTCGGGATAAAGCTGTATATCTTTACTGATGAAAATCCGAACCATCTGTACGGTGACGCTGCCTTCCAGTGTTTTCTGGAAAAAACCATTTTCAGCAAGCTCATTTCTGGCTACCGCGCTGCCACGTATCAGCATCAACAACAGGTCAACTGATTGTCTCAAAGGCAAAATACTATCCATCCAGCTGGCCAGTTGATTTTTACGCTGTTCATAAGGCTGTTCCAGCCAGTTAAAATAAAGAGGCAGGTCGAAATCACAGTCACCCCCAGGTAGACTGCTACGCTGTGCAATGGTCTTCAGAAATTCGTGATCACGAATTTGCTTGCCCAGTTGTCCACCTAAATTGTGCATGCTGGCAATGTTGGTGTTCAGATTGAGCAGTACGTCTTCCAGCATTTCGGTGTCAACACCATGGGACTGGCGCATTTTCCCAAGTACCACTGATTGGCGTTCCATTTCCTTGATTAATTCAGATTTAATATCTGCACGGGCCAGAATGGAGGATATGTCCAGCATAGCCGTCATGGCAGCCCGGGTTTCCCAGGGATTATCAAGAGATACGTGATAATCAAACTGTCTGAAACAATGTTCCAGGCGTAACAGGGTACGGCTTCGCTCATGCAGCGGATACTCAAATGTAATCAGATCAGACACGGTCGATGATATATGCCTTTAAGGAAGTCTTTTGGCAATGTTAACAGCTTTGAAAGCTTTTTCTAATAAGGAGTATTACTTACTTTATTAAGCTTTGATGCAGATATTGTTGATGAATTTTTTTAACCTTGTCGTGGAGTGTTTCAAGGCCTGCATCATTGACAATGACGTCATCCGCCACGGCCAGACGCTGTTCGCGGGTTGCCTGGGCTTTAAAAATTTTCTCAAACTCGTCGTCTGAAATATTATCACGGTAAACAACCCTGTTTCTTTGCATCTCTTCCGGGCAATCCACTACAAGAATGCGGTCAGTTTGAAGAAACTGGCCGGTTTCGACATATAAAGGAATAACAATGATTACGTAGGGATGAGTCAGTGCCTGCAATTGTCTCTGTACTTCATCCCGAATTGCCGGATGCAGGATATCCTGGAGTTTTTGTCTGGCAATTGCATTATCAAAGATTAGTTTGCGCAAAGCGGCACGATCAAGTTGGCCTGACTCGAGTAGTAATTGACTGCCAAAGGTATTTGTTATTTTTTCGAGGGCGGGCTGGCCGGCTTCCACCAGTTGCCGGCTGATGATGTCGGTATCGATGACTGGAACGCCGAGGCTTGAAAAAGCATTGCTGACTTGTGTTTTACCGCTGCCAATACCGCCGGTCAGAGCGATGGTGAACATTAGCCTATGCCAACCAGCTGAAAATAGCTCTGATTGATTTCTTCTCCGAACATCAGCGAAATCCAGCCTGCGATCGCCAGGTAAGGACCAAACGGGATCGGGATATTTCTGTCACGACCTCTGAAGATAATCATGGAAATACCAATGATGGCGCCAACCAGGGATGACAGCAGAATGATCTGGGGAAGATATTGCCAGCCAAGCCAGGCCCCAAAAAGTGCCAGTAATTTGAAGTCACCATAGCCCATGCCTTCCTTGCCGGTTAATAACTTGAATAGCCAGAAGACAGACCAGAGCGACAGGTAGCCGGCGACGGCGCCAACAACAGCTGAGAATAAATCGGTATATACAGTGCCAAGGTTGAATATCAAGCCCAGCCAGAGAACGGGCAAGGTCATGTTGTCAGGTAGAATCTGGTGATCAAAGTCGATCATGCTCAGGGCAATCAGTGTCCAGGTTAACAACAGGGCGCCAAAAGCCTGCAGGGTAAAGCCAAAATGCCAGGCAATGGCTACAGATAACAGTCCGGTAGCCAATTCTATTATCGGGTAGCGCAGGGAAATGTGGGTGCCGCAGGCGGAACATTTACCTCCCAGGAAAACATAACTTAAAACAGGAATGTTTTCCCAGGCGCGAATTTTATGGCCACACGACGGGCAGGCTGAGGATGGCGTGGAGAGAGTGAATGGTTCATGGTTCTCAGAATCAAGTTCGAGTAGTTCCCTGCATTCACTTTTCCAGCCTTTTTGCAATATTTTGGGCAGACGATAAATAACGACATTCAGAAAGCTGCCAACTGCCAGGCTGATAATGAAAGTAAATCCTAGAAATAAAGGTACATTGTTCTGTAATGTTTCTAGAACAGCCATAGTAAACTGAACAACTCAGACTGTTAGCCAGAAATTGCCCCGCCCATCTGGAAGATAGGCAGATACATCGCAATCACCAAGCCACCGATAACAATACCGAGGAAAGACATAATAAGTGGTTCCATCAGGCTGCTGAGGTTATCAACAGCGTTATCCACTTCCTCTTCAAAAAAGTCAGCAACTTTTGCCAGCATGGCATCCAGAGAGCCTGCTTCTTCTCCGATGGCAACCATTTGTACAACCATATGAGGGAATAAATTCATTTGCTTCATGGAAAGTTGCAGAGATTGACCCGTTGCCACGTCTTCACGCATCTTCAGTACAGCATTGGCATAAACAACATTACCAGTTGCTCCTGATACTGATTCCAGGGCTTCCACGAGTGGGACCCCGGCAGCAAACATGGTTGATAATGTTCGAGAAAAACGCGCTATAGATGCTTTTCTCATAATATCGCCAATGACTGGAATCTTGAGTAATAATTTGTCCATGCTCTCCCGCATCTTCCGTGAGCGCTTATAGGCGGCACCAAAAGTTGCAATCAGGCCAACGCTGACACCCAGCATCAGCCACCACCATGCTGAAACAAACTCAGACATTTTTACAACCATTTGGGTAAAGGCGGGTAGCTCTGCACCAAAACCCTGGAACAGGCTTTGAAACTGCGGGATAACGAAAATCATGATGATCGCAGTAACCACTACTGCGACTACCATTACGGCAATCGGGTATGTCAGCGCTTTCTTGATTTTGGCCTTAAGCGATTCGGTTTTTTCCTTGTAAGTGGCAATTTTATCCAGTAGTTCTTCCAGTACGCCAGCTGACTCACCAGCCTCTACCAGGTTACAAAAGAGATCATCAAAATGCAGGGGGTATTTCCCCAAAGCCGGAGCCAGTGCGGTGCCGCCTTCGATATCGGCCTTGATGGCCAGCAACATTTCCTGCATGGCAGGGTTTTCGTGGCCTCGTCCGACGATATCAAATGACTGTACCAGAGGAACACCGGAGCTCATCATCGTGGCAAGCTGGCGAGAGAAAATGGCGATATCCTTTGGGATAATTTTCTTTTTTCGTGAGAACAGAGGCTGGGCTTTTTGTTTGACCTTGCTGGCATTGATTCCCTGGCGTCTCAACTCGGCACGTACCAGGGAAATGTTGGCAGCATTGGTTTCTCCCTTGACCTTGTTGCCTTTTTTATCCATTCCCTCCCAGGCGAATACCAGAACTTTTTCTGCTTTAGGTTTGGTTGCTTGCTTGGTAGCCATTTATTGTTATTCCTTTGTTACCCTGTTCAGTTCTTCGAGACTGGTAATGCCAGCCTTCACTTTGGCAAGACCGGATTTTCTCAGGTCAGCTATGCCCTCTCTTTTGGCAATATCGGCCAGTTGCAAGGCATCACCCTCTTCCATAATGACGCGTTTCATATCTTCAGATACCGGCATGACCTGGAAAATACCGACACGTCCTTTATAGCCACGTGTACACAGGTCGCATCCCACAGGCTGATAGATGGTAAATTTTTCTTTCAGGTCTTCTTCGGTAAAACCTTCTTCAAGCAGCGCTTCCCTGGGGACGTCTGCAGGCTTTTTGCAGTGTTCACACAAACGTCTGCCCAGACGTTGGGCCATGATCAGGTTGACACTCGATGCAATGTTGAAAGGCGGAATACCCATATTCGCAAGACGAGACAGGGTTTGCGGTGCATCGTTGGTATGCAGAGTGGATAACACAAGGTGACCAGTCTGGGCGGCCTTTACCGCAATTTCCGCAGTTTCCAGGTCACGAATCTCACCGACCATCACAATATCAGGGTCCTGACGCAGAAAGGCACGTAGTGCCTCGGCAAAGGTAAGGCCAGTTTTGGGGTTCACGTTGACCTGGTTGATGCCTGAAACCTGGATTTCCACCGGGTCTTCTGCCGTGGAAATATTGATGTGCGGTTCGTTTAGTTTATTCAGGGCGGTATAAAGGGATACGGTTTTACCAGAACCGGTGGGCCCGGTAACAAGAATCATTCCATAGGGCTTTTTAATTGCAGCTTCAAAAGTATCACGCTGTTTTGGGTCAAAACCCAGTGCTTCAATACCAACCTGGGCATTGGTTGGATCCAGAATACGCAATACGATCTTTTCACCATATAATGTGGGGCAGGTGTTAACACGAAAATCAATAGCACGGTTCTTGGAAAGCACCATTTTCATGCGGCCGTCCTGAGGGACGCGTTTTTCAGCGATATCCAGACGGGACATGACCTTGATACGTGCTGAAAGTCGTGAAGCCATGTTGGCAGGTGGGCTGGCAATTTCATGCAGCATGCCGTCGGAACGGTAACGGATGCGATAATTTTTTTCATAGGGCTCGAAATGAATATCTGAAACCCCGGTGTTGATTGCATCCAGTAAAATTTTGTTGACGAAGCGAACAACCGGGGCATCATCGGCACCGGCAGCACCCTGATCATCCTTGTTTTGTTCTTCTTCATCCTGAAATTCAAGATTATCCAGATCGGCATCCAGCAACTCGGACATGACATTGTCATTGGCTTCAAGCGCTGATTCGATGGTTTGTGCCAGCTTGTCTTCTTCGACCAGTACAGCTTCAGTGCTTAGTCCGGTATGAAACTTGATTTCATCCAGTCCCTGGTGGTTGGTAGGGTCAGACACAGCAAGAAAAATTCGGTTGCCCCTTTTGAAAATTGGCATCGCATGGTGTTTGCGAATGAGTTTTTCTTCTACCAGACCAGTTTGAAATGATTCAGGATCGATAACATCCAGATCGAAAAGGGGCACACCGAATTCATGCGAGGCCGAGGCTGCGATGTCCTGTGCGTTGAGTATCTTGTTTTGCACCAGGTAGGAGACAAAAGGTGTTTTTGCTTTTAATGCTTTTTCGTAGCATTCAGCTGCTTCTTCTTCTGTGAGCAGCTGATCATGTATCAGGCGTCTGGCAAGTCCGCCAAGATTAAATTTTGGCTTTATCGTAGCCATCTAGATGAAATATCCTAAAAAATAGTAACTTAAATTTGAGTGTTCAAATCAAGAATGAAATAAATACTGTAAACGCATAAACACACTACGAAAATAGATCATAAGACTATAAAAATCAATAGATAACAGCGTAAATCTAGTATAAAGATTTAAATCCTGTGAATCTATGTTTAATTAATGTTTATGGGCATGCCAGTATCGTTGCTCCAGGCGTGTCAGAGTCACAGCAGTTGGTCATTCTATTCTCACACCGCACCCATAAAGTGCTATCAGCAACTTCCTGAACACTTACTTCATAGGTATCTGTGTGGAGGTTCACTGTATAAGTAAACAAACCTTTGTCACCATCCGGTGTCCAGCCAAAGTCATCTTCCAGTTCAGCCATTGTTGGAGTGTCGTCCGCAGGGGTAGGGGTACCTGCACTGGGGCCAACATACGTGCCATTTTCCAGTCGGTAATCTTCAAGAAAAATCCGCAGTGTTTGCATGTTCTGCTGGGCTGTACTGAACCTGGCCTCGCGCAGGTAGCCATTGTATGCAGGAATTGCAATGGCAGCCAAAATAGCCAGTATTGCAATAGTGACCATTAACTCAACCAGAGTGAAACCTTTGGCGAGAGGAGGGGGCTGTGTAGGGTTATAATTTTGATTCATCTATTTCTCCTTTAAAAATAGTCTTTTACAGTTTTATGGCCTGATAAGTTTCTATTCTTAATCTGTTTTTAGTCTGTTTTAGAAAATTCCGGCACCAATAATAATTGACACAAAGGAAACGAACGATAAACGAAATCTCCAGTGTCCGCATAAAAAACCATGATCTGTACGCTAAACCTTTTATAATTTGTAACATCAAGCTCGATAAGCTTTACTGATCTGAAGCTGGATTATAGTTTATATATCAATAAAATCAATCACTTAAGTAAAGCTGGCGCCGATTTGAATTTTTCCTGATAGTTGGGTAATTAAATATTAGTCTACGATTGGGGATTTGAATTGTAGGATATCGCCTAATAGAGGTAAAAGTGTGATCAATACTACAGTTTTGAGGACTCGCTCCTTTTGTCGAGGCCCAGCTTGCTGATTTTGTAGCGAAGCTGTCTGAGGCTAATACCCAGAAATTCCGCTACATCGGCTTTGTTCCAGCGGTGCTGGTTGAGGGCAGCTTCAATTATCTCTTTTTCAAAGTGTTCTATGCGGGTTTCAAGGGATAGGTCTTGATTTTCTTCCAGTATGTTTGAATATCCTGTCCTGTTCAGTTTCAGGTTGTTTGGCATGATTTTGCCGTCATCATGCAGAGCAACTGCACCTTCAAGAATGTTTTCCAGTTCCCTGACATTACCTGGATAATGATGGTTAATAAGCACCTGCATGGCTTCTTGATCGATTTCTGGCCTGGAAATGGCATTTTTCCGGCAGATTTTATCCAGACAGAAATCAATTAGCCCAGGCAGGTCTTCCGGGTGTTCGCGGAGCGCGGGAAGATCTAGCTCAATGACATTGATGCGGTAGTATAAATCCTGTCTGAATAGTCCATCATCTACCAGTTTATGCAGATCCTTGTGCGTGGCGCTGATAATGCGAACATCAATAGCTTTTTCACTGGTCCCGCCAATCGGACGGATGCTTTTTTCCTGAATTGCGCGCAGCAGTTTGACCTGCATAATCATCGGCAGGTCGGCAATTTCATCGAGAAACAGGGTGCCATGGTTAGCTACCTGAAACAGACCGCTTTTATCGGCTATGGCACCGGTAAAGCTGCCCTTGACATGACCAAAAAATTCACTTTCCATCAGTTCCTGGGGAATGGCGCCGCAGTTTACAGCAACAAAAGGATGATCTGATCGAGGGCCTTGTGCGTGTATCATACGCGCTGCCAGTTCTTTCCCGGTACCTGACTCTCCAGAGATATGTACCGGGGCCTGACTGCGGGCCAGCTTTGTAGTCATTTTTCTGATTGCCTCAATGGCGGTTGAGGAGCCGAACAGTTCGGGGGTTTCAGGTTTTTCTGCAGGATGTTTTTTTAAGCCCTGTGAGTTTTCATCAATACCGGGGAGTTTGAGTGCTGTCTCGACCAGGTTGCGAAGTACTTTCAGGTCGACCGGCTTGGAGATAAAGTCGAAAGCACCATTTTTCAGTGCCTTGATAGCCAGTTCCATGTTGCCGTGAGCGGTAATCACCGCGACAGGCATTTCAGGCCACTTTTCACTGATATGCTCTACCAGTTCAATACCATCGCCATCGGGCAGGCGCATATCAGTCAGGCAAAGTCTGAACGAATGGCTGCTGAGTTCATTGCGTGCCTCAGACAAGGTGCCGGTGGATGCAGTAGAAAGCCCCATACGGGATAACGTTAGTTCCAGCAATTCCCGGATATCCGGTTCGTCGTCAACGATGAGGCAGTCAAATTTGGTCATTCAGTTTCCTGTGATGCTGTATTCGAAAAGAAAATTCTGAAATTGCTCCCAGATGGCTCGTTAGGAATATAGGTTATTTGCGCATTATTACTTTCAAGAAGCTCGCGGGCAATATAAAGACCCAGCCCCGTTCCGATATTTCTGCTGGTGTAGAAAGGCTCAAATATCTTACTGACATTTTCAGCGGCGATACCTGTGCCATTATCAATGCACTCAAGCAGGCTTTGCTCATTCAACTGGCTAAACTTGAATTGCAGTCGAAGTTCGCTTAAATCACCGTCAAAATGGGTGATGGCATTATTGGCTAATATAGTCAAAACCTGGTTAACCTGGTCGCTGTCAAAGTATCCCTGTGCGGAATCGGGATTAACATTGACCGTTATTTGCTCTGGCTCCAGTGTTGTTGCCTGCATGATCTGGGTACGGACATTACTCAGCCAGGGTTTTATTAAAATGGTTTCTGAATTGGCGCTATCCCTGCGTGACAGTTTCAGGACATTTTCAATGGTCTGGTTAAGACGGGCTGAATTCTGGGTGATGATTTCAGTCAGCCTTTTATCAGATTCAGACATTGAATCGGATTCATTGAGCAGTTGCCCGGCATGGCTGATGGCGCCCAGCGGGTTTCGAATTTCATGCGCGATACTGGCTGTTAAGCGTCCAATGGAAGCCAGCTTCAGTTGTTGAGCCTGGTGAGTGATCTCAGACAGGTCTTCGAGAAATGCGATTGTGCCTTCCGGTTTGTCCGCTCCCAGTGGCATGAGTGTCAGCCTGATCTGTTGAGCTGGCAGGCCTTTGTCATTTCCCGGTAGAGTAATGGCATTGAAATTCTGGCTCTGATTGAGTTGCTGCTGAGATTTGATTTTTTCCGAAAGTACAGGGCAGATTTCAGCGATAAGAGATTGTTTCAACGGGCTGGAGAGGTTGATGAGTCGGGCTGCGGCTTTGTTGATCAGTTTAATTTGACCTTGCATGTCAACGACAATCACGCCGTGCTGAATCTGACGGATGGCGTATTCATTCAGTAGAGCCATGCTGTTCAGGTCTTTCTGGGCCTTCTGTGCCAGCTCTTCTGAAGCGTCGATATGTAAAGCCAGTGAGTGAGATAATAGTGCAATGGCAAAAAATGCCAGTCCCAGCAGAGCAGAGCGTACAAAATCCGCTTCAATCGGATGTGCTCCCAAATGAAGTGTGTATTCTTCGGTAATAACTGCGACTGTTGCCAGTGAAGCAAACAGTAATGCCATTCTGCCTTTCATCATGAGACTGCCGGCAGTAATGGAGATGGCAATTAAAATACCAAGTCCGGTCTGCACACCACCGCTGGCATGCATTATCAGGGTGATGAACAGAATATCGGTAAAAATGATTATCTGAACATTGTGTTCTTGTTGGATATGCCCTGTTTTGGAAAGCACAATACTGGTCACGATGACTGTCAGGTAGAGCAGGATGCTGATGATAAACAGGCCTGTATTAATCAGCCCCAGCCAGAATGGTCCTGTTTTTGTAAAAAAAAGAAAAAGAATAAAAACAGCCAGAAAAAAACGGTAAATCTGGAACAGGTCAATCGGCGACAACAGGGCGGACTGCAACCAGTCGGGAAGATCGCTGTTATCAGTCTTCATGATCGGAATCTGCATGCTCTTGACAGCAATACCAGTGATCAGCGGATTTAATTGCTTCATCGACAGGAATATGCAGGCCGCATTTGTGACAGGAAACCATGTCGTCGGCCTTCAGTTTTTCACTGGGGTTTTTATCTGTAAGCCTGCGGGCATTCCAGAAAAAGCGCACAATCATCCATATGGCGGCAACAGCGAGAAGGAAAAATAAAAATCTCAGGCCCATGAAATATTTTCATTCCCGTGAGGACGGGAATTTACAGCTCTGCTTGAATTGGATCCCCGCCTGGGCAGGGATGACGCTAAAAT
>Ga0180434_10007445_pt1 | contig 12314 bp, 9 predicted proteins | sample SS_ome_7_FD_132453 | JGI IMG/M metagenome (GOLD analysis project Ga0180434, IMG submission 132453) | Hypersaline lake sediment archaeal communities from the Salton Sea, California, USA - SS_1_D_2 metaG | ecosystem: Environmental > Aquatic > Non-marine Saline and Alkaline > Hypersaline > Sediment... | reverse complement strand
GTCGCGCGTGCCATCAGGCACACCCCAGCGGACGCGCTTCTGCGGTCCGTCCAGGATCTCAAACTCACAGAAATCAACCTGTTGCCAGAAGGTTTCATCAGCGGGCTGATAATCTTTGAAGCGTCCGCTATCAATAATTCCTAGAAAATCCCACAGAAGATCAGACTTGGTGCGTGTGTTGAACTCAAAGGGGATCACTTTATCGCCCAGGGAAGCGGAGAGGAAAGAGGTCATACCGGCACCAACGCCGGTGCTGTCCACGGCAATATAACGGGCATTAAATAATTCAAGAACAGCTTTGATCTCGCCGTATAGTTTGCTGTGCTTCGTCCCGATCCAGGTATAGCGGTTGATCACTTTATAGGATGGCTTACTGATCAAAGGATCATCCACCGATGAAAGATCGATCTCAAAGATAGTGAGAGCGGTACTGTCGCGTTTAGGGTTGGAGAGACCGCTGTCTCCGGCAGCTTCTTTTGCCGGATCGGCGGAAACGGTTTCATCTTCTCCGGCCAGATCAAGTGTGGCCGCATAGATTTTGTTTTCAACGGGCGCGGTTTCGGGGCTGTGTTTGCCCCGCATGAGCGCCTGCCGTTCAGCCGGGAACAAACCGCCGTCCGCGTTGATCTCTTCGCTGTAGTATTGCGTTTTGACCATGGGATGATTGCGGCCAAGCCGTGCGACCTGGGCAGAAACAAACTCACCGTAGGCCGGGACCTCAGCCGAAACCTGATCAGCCGTTAAAATAAACACGCGTTGCACTCCATCTTTTTTTTGTGCTTTTCTGGCGGCGCGCAGCTCTCGCGCTAGAAGCGTTCGGGAAGTCCAGGCAGTGCCCCAGAAAACACGGGTGGCGTTGGTGGACGCTGCCATGGGGGCGATGTCCTTGTCGTATTTCTTGATCATCACATCCTGCGCCTCGTCCACCTCGAGCAGGACCGAAGCGGTCGCCCCAACGATGTTTGAGCGCGGCTGTCCGCTGAAAAAATAAATGCGGGCGTTTCCGATGCGATAGATATAACCGGATTCCTTGTGCCAGATATGTTTGGCGATATGATTGCTGGTGAGGGTGCGTTCCAGGCGGCGCATGGCATTGAGTGTCTGCGGTTTCCAAGTCGGCGAGATCTTGACCATTTCCGCGCCGGGCATCATGTAACTGATAGTGAGCAGATAAGTTTCCAGCTGGGCTTGCAATTCGTTCTTGCCGGACTGCCGCGGGAACATGACCACAAAAGAGCGCCCCGCGCCGGAAAAGACCGACTCGCACACGGCGGCGGCGACACCGCGCTGATAATCGCGCAGGGTGATCTGGGATGTTTCGTTGATAAAAATTTCGACATCCTGCAGGACCGCGTTTACGATCTTCTTTATTTGAGATTGTTTTGGCATACATTTAGATCTTGCTCCCCAACCATGCCGCGACAGCGGATGCGATGAGGGTCAGGGCCGCCTGACTTGCCTGTTTGATGTTGCTGGAAGTTTTGAGAGAGATAACGAGATCGTCTATTTTTCTAATCCTTTTTTCCTGGTCCTGTTTGTCGGCTTTGAGAAGATCTATTTGCGCCTGCAGTAGATTGATGCGTTCGGCTTCGATTTCCTTGTGGTACTGCAGGGCGCTGTCCTGCGTTGAGAACTGATTTTTGATAGAGTCCGCCAAGCGCGAGATTTGTTCGGACAGGAGTTTCGCGGTCGAATCGTCCATAATTGAGTCCCATTTCAGTGAGTGAGCTGATCAGCGCACACACGATTTCATTTTTTGTAGCGTTCGTTAATTTCATGCGCAGCTTCTCCGATTGCCTCTGCGAGCAGGTCCTCGATATTCTGTGATTTACCACTTGACAGGTGTTGCACGCGGATCAAGCCAGCAAGTCGCGTGGAAGCGGCCCCGAGCGTTGAAAGGGCGTGTTCCCAGTCATCCAGCGTCTCTGCCTCGTTGTCCGCCGCCTCAAACACCCGTCGGATCATCACTCGCAGCAGCGCGATCTCATCATCCAGGTTGCTGCGCAAAATCGTATCCAGGTCGCACAACTCAAGCGCCTTGAAACGCCGCGAATAAAAACCGTGTTTCCAGGCATTCACATTGCCCGGCTGACCGCCTGGTTTTCGTCTGCTTCTTTTCCCGGGTATTAATTCCCGTGGATCCGGCTTTTCCATTCCAATCACCCTTTCAATATCTAACAAAAACACACCCTGCGCCGCCTGTGCTTCCCAACACACCGACTGTCATTGCGGACAGGATGCAGGCATGCGAAGCAATCTCCCGCGCTTCTGGTAAATTTCGCTATTAAACAAAACTTAAACACCAGCTATAAAATCAATGCATCATTTCCATTAACACTGGCCAGCCCGGACCGGGGCAGGGGCGCCTCTCTCCGCCCGGTTCACGCCCTGGACGGCAGGCATACCGCTCCCGGGTCCGGCCGATGGTCCATTTTTGGACACTGGCTGTGGTTGAACATATGTTCTGTTCACGTTGTACAGCATAGCAGAATTTCGCCATGGCATCAATCTGTCAAAATACGCACATTTTTTAATATTGATCACCCGCCATGATTGGTAAAAAGCGCTCTTAACCCTGCCGGAAGCCCCGCATGGTATGATCATGTTGTCAGAAATTGGGGGGACAGCGCAGAATTTCAGTCAATCCAGCAACCTGCCTTTATCAATCGCACGTCTGTTTAATTGTCTGTAACCACAAATGAGGTTTTCTATGCCTGTTAATCCCAAACAAAGAGAGATCGAAATCATCACCATCCGCCTCAAAGCGCCTACCGAACAGGAACTATCCGACCAGCTTCGCACCCTCAACACGCACCTCGCGCGGTCGAACCTTTATGACATCACCTGTAAACGCTCTGTCAAAGAAAATCGCGGCTTTCGCTGCCGCGCCCGCGTCACAGCGCGCGGTCCCCTGCCGGAAGTGATCCAGTGCATGATGGACATTGCCTCCATCGCATTCCACCCTTAAAACCGCAAGTGTTGGTAAATCAATATCCACCAATCAAAGGAGGAAAAATGAATCTCGCCTATAAATAACAAAAGCCTGCGCCATCATCCTTACAGGTTGTGATCATAAAAGTTTGATGCTTCAAATTGACTGGGTGAAGGGGTGCTTGGAGAAAGAAAGATCGACACAGCATTCAGCGGACTGCATTTCATTTCCAACGCGGACAAATCCTCTCATGCCCATTTCCGCTTAACCCTATCGCAGAAACAGGCCCTTCCGCTCTCCTGGTTATTTACCCGGATCACCCTGCGCCAAAAACCGCGCTGAGACGCGCATCGATCCCGAAACAGGGGAAAAAGAACAGCGCAACGCGGCCATGGTGGTCTTCTATCATGTCGATGTCAACGATTAGCACAGAAATCACCATCAAAAAATGGATGCGCGCAACCAGGATGGATAATCGTCTATAATCACCGCCATGTCTTTCATCCAGCGCACGCATTCGTTCTTCGAAAAACCACAGGCCCGCCTGGCCGGTTTATGGTCCGCGTACTTCCTCTTCTGGGGGGCGATTGCGACCTTCATTCCCTATGTCAGTCTTTATTATCAGACCATCGGGCTGGGCGGCACACAGATCGGCGCGATCAATAGCGTACGCGCGCTGGTATCCTTCATCAGTGCCATCGCCATCGCTTTCCTCAGCGATGTCCTGCGCCGGCGTAAGCTGGTCTTCATCCTGTGTGTGCTCGGGATGATCGTCACCCTGGCCATCTTCCCCTTCATGGCGTCTTTCATCACCATCCTGCCGATCATGGCGCTCTATTCCGCTTTTCAGACACCGAACATCGCCATCCTCGATCAGGAAACGCTTTCCCTTCTCGAAGATCCCGCCAACTACAGCAAGGTGCGCGTTGGGGGTGCTTACGGCATCGGCGTCATCACCCTGGCTGCCGGACTGCTGATCGACCTGCCGGGCATGTCCCAATCCTTCATCTTCACCCTGCACATCCTGCTCATGCTGCCCCTGCTGGTGTTGGTCCTCTTTCTGCCTGAATCAGAGCATGATGGCGCCATCGCACAATCCCCGTCTGCCAGAGATGTGTGGGCCTTGTTCAAGATCCCGGGCTTTGCCTTCTGGCTGGGAATGATTATGCTCTACGGGATCGGCGATGCCAGTGTGATCAATTTTCTGTTCCTGCATGTACGCGCCATCGGCGGCAGCGCGTCCCTGATGGGCTTGATGACTGCGTTTTCCATCGCAGGCCAGATCCTTGGGTTCGCGGTTGCCCGTCGGCTGAAGACCCGCATCGGTTCCCGCCGCATCATGATCATCGCCTTCGTCCTGCGCACCATCTGGTTTGTGCTGATTGGAATCAACAAAAATCCACTGCTTGTCCTGCCGATCCACATCCTCAGCGGGGCCAGTTTTGCCTTTATCGACGCCGGCAGCGTGGCATATGTCAACGAACGAACGCCGGGCAGGATCGGAACAACCGCTCAGGCCCTGCGTAGCGCGGTTTTGATCCGCCTCAGCGCTGCCCTTGGTTCGCTGGTTATAGGCGCGCTCTTCCAGCGCTTTGGATCCGGTAGGATGTATCTCATCATGGCGGGTTTCTCGGCCGTCTCCATGACGCTCGCCTTCATCCTGCGCCAGGCTGAACACCGCCGTGAGACCGCTGTTGAAGCATAATAGGCACTATCCCATATAATCAAACCCATGTCCATCATCAAACGCATCACAACATATTTTAAAAAACCAACAGGCCGCATCGTCGGTTTGTGGCTCTCCTATTTTCTCTACTGGGGATCGATCGCCCCTTTCATTCCCTACGTCAGCATCTACTACGACAGCATCGGCCTGACCGGCACGCAGATCGGCGCCCTCAGCAGCGTGCGCTCCATCGTTTCCTTTGCCAGCGCCATCGCCATCGCCTTCCTCAGCGATGTCCTGCGCCGGCGAAAATTGGTTTTTGTGTTATGCATCCTCGGGATGATCATATCACTGTTCATCTTCCCTTTCATGGTTTCTTTCATCACCCTGCTGCCAATCATCGCCCTCTATTCCGCCTTTCAGGCGCCCGCCATCGCCATCCTCGACCAGGACACGCTCTCCTCTCTGGAAAACCCGCGCAATTACAGCAAAGTACGCGTTGGCGGCTCCTACGGCTGGGGTATCGTCATTTTCTTTTCCGGGCTGCTGATTGACAACCCTGCGATCCCGCTCAATATCATCTTTGCCCTGCACATCTTCTTCCTGCTGGTCCTGCTGCAATTGGTCGCCTTCCTGTCTAAAACCGAGCCGCAGGATGAGAAACTGGAAAAAGCAACCTTCAAAGATGTCATCACGCTTTTCCGCATCCCCAGCTTTCCGATCTGGATGAGCGTCATCTTTTTATTCGGGATGGCGGAAGCCAGCCTGATCAACTTCCTGTTCCTGCACATCCGCGATATCGGCGGCAGCGCATCCCTGATGGGCATCGCAATGACCTTTGCCATCCTGGGCGAGATCATCGGTTTTAATGTGGCCAAGCGCCTGCAAGGCCGCATTGGTTCCCGCCGTATGATCGTATACGCTTTTGCCCTGCGCACGGTTTGGTACCTCTTGATTAGCCTTAACCAGATCCCCTTGCTTGTCCTTCCCATTCAGATCCTCGCTGGCGGCAGCTTCTCCCTCATCGAGGCTGGCAGTGTCGCTTACGTCAATGAACGTTCGCCGCGGCGTATCGGCACCACCGCCCAGGGTATCCGCAGCTCCATCCTCCTGCGCCTCAGCGCTGCCATCGGCTCTCTCTTTGCCGGCGCCCTCTACCAGCGCTCCGGCTCCGCCCGCATGTACCTGATAATGGCTGTTTTTTCCGCGTGTTCTTTCATACTGGCTGCGCTCCTGCGCAGTATGGACCGCCGGCGCGAAGCAGCGGATGCGTAACAACCCGCTCGGTTTTAGGCTGGATTGCTTCGCGTAATCAAACAACCGAATCGTGGAATTTTCTTCCTGAGCGCAGCATACCCGCAACGGAAGCATCGCAACGCGGTGCCCCACATTTCTGTATGCCATCCTTAAGGTCCATCCAGTCCATGGAATATTAAACACAAAAAGCGGGATTTTGTCATCCCGCTTTGTTTAAAACGATCGAATTAATCTTTCTTCTTTGTGCTGAAATTAAACGGCGTGTACAGCGGGCAGAAGCCGACGAATGACGTCAGTACAAACACTGCCCCCAGCACTACCAGCACGATCCCCAGCGTGCCCGTTACGATCCCGCCGAAATATAGGTAAGCAAACACCCCGGCGACCACAACACGCAGAATCCGGTCTAACGATGACATATTCTTTTTCATGCAATAACTCCTTCTTGGATTGATGATAAATTATATGTACTATCGTAATCCTTCCTGTCCGCTATGGTTATCAGCGATCTATTAACAAAACCGCGTCAAATGCTCTGGAATTTTTACGGGTCAGGTTGAGTCACAAAACCCAATATGTCCTTTACGCCATCATGCATCCCCCACAAATGGGCATCTCGCCTGCAACAGAATATCCACACATAAATAATAGAAAAAGCGGGATGTTGCCATCCCGCGTGATTCGTGAGTTTTTTTGATCTTACCGGCGTCTGCCGCGTCCCAGGCCGATTCCGGCTGGATCTGCAAGGCAGGTTTCTGGATCACAATCTTCGCCATTGACCATTCCGCCGCCCAATCCGCCGCGGAAATCGTCGTCCGTGCGCTTGCCCAAATTTTGGCGCAGTCCGTCATTCAAGCCGCTGCCGAATTGGCCGCGGGAATCATCATCCGTGCGCTTGCCGAAGGAGGGCTGTCCATCGCCGTCCAGGCCCATGCCGTACATGCCGCGCCTGTTGACAGCCTTACCGAACTGCTCCGGGATGATCCCATCCTCAATCGCCATCGCGTTTGCAGTCACTCGCGCGTTGTCCATAATCGCGCCGAATTCTTCTGCGCTGAAGCCCAGCGCAAGCGCGATCTCATAATGATTCGCGCCGTCGTCTTCATAAGCGTTCAGTTCTTCCACGGTCAGCCCCAGGCCTTCCGCGATTGCGGCTTCCATATAGTCAGCCAGCAAACCATCATCCTCATCATCGCCATCCATGCCGAAACCAGCGCCGTAAGTGGCCTCGTCCAGTGTGTCAGCGGACACACTGCCAATGCTGGCGAACACCAGGACGAATGCGACTAAAGCGCTCATGATTTTTACGTTTGTTTTCATGCGTACAACTCCTTTATTGTATTGATTGATGATGCTAGTATCCCAGAATGCTGTGTAGAAATTGTGAAGAAATGCTATGCACGCTGTGAAATATCCGCCCAAAAAAATATCAACGCGCCAATAAAAGCGCGCTCGGGAAAAATGCGCCTGGTTTTGGGTTAATTTTTGCAGCAATTGCCCCGCTTTTTCCACGGTCACCACCAGAGCGACGCGCGCCCGGGAAAACTTTTCTTTTACCATTCCCAACAGCATACCGTCCGTCTCCATGCGTGCTGTACCGCTCACCGGTAACCGCTCCATGTCCCGTCTTGCCGGGTGCTTGCTTTGAGCCAGCTATTAGGATGATGCGGTCACGATCGTCAGCAGCTCTGGTTTTGCGATACCATCTTTGATTTCTTCAGCCAGTGGTTGCATATTTTTATTAGTACGTATCATTTTCGGTTGGATCAACATTGAAATTTAACCGGTCCTGGATTTTTCCCGCCAGTGCTATAATTCCCCCACACGGAGAGGTGCCGGAGTGGACGAACGGGGCGGTCTCGAAAACCGCTGCAGTCATTATTGGCTGCCGAGGGTTCGAATCCCTCCCTCTCCGCCTTTTTTTGACTGTGTGTGAGCTAATTTTTATTAGCCGCTATTAAAATATCGCAATCAAATCTTAATTATTTTCAACAACTTCCAGCTTCTCACATTTTTCCAGGCCGCTGGCATCATATATTTGGGTGGAATCAGTATAAAACTCTTTCAGATTGGTGCATCCCGACATGCCATCTAAATTTTCTAATATGAAGCTTCCCTGCCCAAACCCTTCAGGATAATCCTCGCTGACATAGGTGTTCCCTATTGCAATTCGTTCCAGGCCTGCATTATCAACACAATTTAACGCAAGTTTGACCGGGTAGTCAACATCAGAAGAAATATAAAGGCTTCGTATATATTGGGGAATATTTATTCTCAAAGTTTGGTCTTGATCAATAATCAACCCATTGATGACAAGATGTTGACCGCCCACGTATGCATCAAGACGACCAGCATCTTCCATATTTCCAACCCAATAATAATCATAGCCTGGAATTTCAACGCCTTGCTCTGGTGGTTTTTCAATGAATTCTGCATATTCCGGATCACCAAGTGTATAAGCAAACCCCTCCTGCGCGGCAGCATCCACCAATGCGTATTGTAAGTTGTTTAGCCCTTGAAACAATGACCTGTCAAATAATTCTGTTTGATATTCACCCATAATTCGCGGCCATCGCATAATAAAGCACGCTAAATTTTCAAGCTGAGCGACCCCCTGAATATTATTTATCTGCGCGCTGTTCATCTTCAAATATTTTAAATTCTCAATTTGAGAAATAATTGAAAGATCATATACTGTCATCTCTTGTAGATCTAAATATTCCAAATTATCAAGCGCAAGCAGCGGTGAATAATCATTCACGTCTTCCCAGTGAATTAATTGCAGCAGCTTTAGATTTTTAAGTTCGGATAAGAATGAAAGGTCATCACCATATTGGTGCATTCGCAACTCCTCTAGATGAGTAAGACCCGAAATGACGGATAAGTCATCCACCGAGCAGAAAGTTCCAATGGACAGTTTTTCAAGCTGCGTCAGATTGGACAAAAACGAAGTGTCATAAAAGCCGATCCCGAACGAATCCAGTGCCAGCTCTTTGAGGTTCACCAGTTTCCCCAGAACGCCCGGATGCGATGCACCGGAATATTGATGAAAAATCAAACTTTCCAGGTTGGATATTGTTGTCAGCGGTTCAAGGGATTCAACATTCAATCTGGCTAAGTAGAGCTTTCTCAAGTTCTCGTGCCCGCCTAAGGCCTCCAGTCCGGATAAGCCATCAAAGAAATGATAATCAAACTCATATCTTTCCGTCAGCAGATAATGATCATTTCCCTTCCAGATATATCGAAACCCTGCGTATAACGATTCTAATTCCGGAAAATTCTCAACAGCCTTTAGATCATTAATATCGGTATTCATAATATTAAGCGCTTTAATGGGTGAATTTTCCAGGGAACTCACAGATGAGATAAAGTTATTGCTTAAATCCACTGATTCCAAATTTGGCAGGCCATCCAACCCGTCAATAGACGTTATTTTGTTAGTCGAAAGGTTTAATGCATTCAGTGAGGTGAGATTATGCAGATCAGACACATCTTCAAGCAAGTTGTTATTCAGGTCCAGATACTGCAGGTTTTGCAGGCCATTGATCGGGCGCAAATCAGAAATATGGTTTTTTCCAAGCGATAATCTTTCCAGTGAATGAAGATCCCTCAGCGGCGATAGGTCATAAATAGCGTTTGCCGTAAGGTTAATTTCCTTCAGGTTGGGAAAATTTGCGAGAAAACCCAAGTCATCGATCTGGCTTCCAGACAGATCAAGGCTTTCAAGCTTTTCAGCTTGATAGGTATACAGATGCGCATAAATGGGTATTCCGCGTTCTTTCAGCGCTCTTCTGATCATTCCGGCAATGGTTGCGTCACTGATTTCGACAGTCTTTAGCAGCCTCTCGCAATCCGCCAGATAATCGCCAGTATCAAATCCATTCAGGTCCTTGAAGAGCGTATAAGCGTTGAAATAGTCTTCAGCTTCAAAAAACTGGACGGCAAGTTCATACTTTTCTTGATCGTTTGCGTACCGGTAAGTTGTTCGATCGTTTTCTGAATTGCCGTTTTCCATATCATTAAAATGTTCAAAATCAAAAACCATGATTGATTCAATATCAACGCTTATTTCGTTTGTCCGCGCCCAGAACCGCAGCCCGGTCCGCATATCCTGCTCGCGCATAAAAACATAAGGTTTATACACCGCGCCAAGATCGCAGGCATAAAAGGCATGGTTTACGGGGTTGTTTTCCTGCCAGATGATATAGCGATATCCATAGTTCTCATCTAACGCCGCTAACGAATAGTACCATTCGCCATCGATGAAGTTCAACACGTTAGTATATTCTCCTCTACTATCAGCGCCATATCGCATGAATGCTTGCCCGCTATCCATCCATAAATGGTTATCCGCGCCAATACCCGTATTCGTTTCCGCGGAACCGTTATAAAACCGAACTTGCATACCGCCAATATCTGCGGAATATCGATACTTGATTAAAACCGCACTATTTGCGTTAATTTCCTTTTCTCCCGATGAAAGGGTATACGCCCCCAGCCCTTCAACGCGCAAATCGCCCCATAATTCTTCCTGTTCACCCGGTTTTTTCCGAAAAGAGGCGCTAATATAACCATTTTTATCGGATAAATCGGTAGTCGCGGGCTGGCCGCCAATTTCCGCATACAGGTTAACCAAGAGATCCTGGTTTTCCATGACCGCCGCCTGAACAGCCGACCCCAAAATCGCATCAACGACATCATCGCTGTTTTTCATTTCATGCATATGAGGCCGTTGAACGTCCAATCTGTGTAATCCAGCCTGTGAGGGAATTTCCGTCGGCAGCATGAAGGGATTCTCTTCGATCGGTTGAATATCCTGGACAACAAACGTGGACAGATTCTGCGGTTCAGCATCTTCATTATTTACGGTCGCACAACCGGCAGCAAAAATAACTACGGTACATACATTAAGAAGAAGCTTTCGTCCGGAATATTTTTTCATTGCATTGGTTCCCTGTAGGCAAACATCAAATCAGCAGTAAAAACGGTCAACTGTCATTTTCGGTCAAAAACTTTCTAATCATCATGATTAATCACCGAAAAAAACCGGTTCCACAAAAAATTCATTATACTCTCTTGCAATAATTTCTACATCCTTATAAATATTCCAACATCAAAATTCTAGTCCGCGATTTCATCAGGGAAATGGGTTGGGCTGGCTGCGTTATTCCTTTGTACCCGCTTCTCTGTTAAAATTTACCCGGATAAGTGAGGGAAGATATGGACATCGTGGGTAAACTCTGCGCCCGGCTCGGCATCCGGGACGAATTCGAAAAAGGGCTCCTGGCCCGCATCCTGATCATCCTGGATCTTGTGCTGGTCATCTTCGGCGCCGTCTTTGTCGTCATCCGCCTGCTCATGAACTGGGTGCCGTCCCTGCCTTCCGCCCATTGGACCGACCTGTTGATCGAGTCGCTCGTCCTGCTCGACGGCCTGGCCGCGCTCTATTTCATCCGCAAAGGCCGCATGCGCGCCGCTGCCCGCCTGATCCTGCTCGGCATCCTCCTGGCGGTCACCCTGCAGACCTATTTCCTCGGCGGGCCCGCCAACGATATCTCCGGCGCGATGGGCATGATGTTCTTCGTCTTCCTGGCCGTGCTCCTGCTCGACCGCGCAGACCGCCTGATCGCCCTCATCCTGGTCGTGGTCATATTCGTCGGCCTCAACATCCTCGCCGCTTCCGGCGCCATCATGCCCGTCATCCAGCTCAGCCCGGTCGGCAAGACCCTGTTCGCCTCCTTCATCTGGCTCTCGATCAGCGTCATCACCGCCTATATCCTCGCCGCCGCCATGGGCGCCATGCGCCGCGAACCCTACCTGCTCGAGCAGACCTTCAAGGGCGAATCCTACCCCGGCCAGAATGTGCCCTTCCTCAGCACCCACGACGCGCTCACGGGCCTCTACAACCGCCTCTTCTTCGAGACCGAGTTCACCCGCCTGGAAAAGTCGCGCCTGTTCCCCATCACCGTCCTCACCGCTGAGATCGTCGCTTTAAAAGCATATAACGACGAAAAGGGCTACAAAGCCGGCGACGAACGCGTCATTGATGCCGCCCGCCTGCTGGCGAGCGCCTTCCGCCCCGAGGACATCATCTGCCGTTACGGCGGCGACCAGTTCGCCGTCATCCTCCCGCAGGTGGATCAGGACACCGCGCGGGTCATCCTCGCCCGCATTGACGAGCAGCTGCGGGCCTACAACGCCAAATGCATGGAAGAGCCGCTCGCGCTCGCCATCGGCGTCTCCACCGCCCGCCAGGGTGAATCGCTCAAGGAACATATGAAATTGGCGGAAAAAGCGATTGAAAGATAGTCATTTGGTTCCAACCCTTTAGATAGACCGGCATCAATATTTCATATTAATAAGTTCCCTATAAATATATTCCTTTTTGGAATATTCCATTATGGAATGTAATATCTACCTAAATGGTCAACCACAAGAAAACAATCTATTCAGCGGAAT
>Ga0180434_10007444_pt1 | contig 12316 bp, 9 predicted proteins | sample SS_ome_7_FD_132453 | JGI IMG/M metagenome (GOLD analysis project Ga0180434, IMG submission 132453) | Hypersaline lake sediment archaeal communities from the Salton Sea, California, USA - SS_1_D_2 metaG | ecosystem: Environmental > Aquatic > Non-marine Saline and Alkaline > Hypersaline > Sediment... | reverse complement strand
TTTTCGTCGTGGGGCGAGCCCTGCCCGGGGGAAGGCGGGGACAATTACTGCTCGCGGCCCGAGAGAGTTACCTATTACGGTTATCGCGACGTTTTGCTCGACGACGTCAGGCTGCAGGCGGCCGGCGAGGAGTGTCCGGGGGACCTCGACGGCGATGGCGACGTCGATCTGGCCGACCTGGCACAGCTGCTGGGCCATTACGGGGAAAGCGGCGTGGACCCCGAGGACGGCGACTTGGATGGCGACGGTGATGTGGATCTGTCCGATCTGGCGGAGTTGCTTGGACATTACGGAACAGTTTGCTGGTAGCAGCCAGGGAGCTGCGTCCTTGTTGGAATTGGCAAAGTCGTGGGCGAGCCCGCGACAAACAACAGGATGGAGGAAGAGATGAGGCGTTTCAATTACACCGTAGCTTGTTGCGCAGCGGTCGCGTTGTTGTCCGCCGGCACCGTGCTCGCGGACGAGTTGATGAGTGAGAGTTTCTGGACCGATCTTGAGCCGGCGTCTGGGTACGCGCCGGGGGCGCTGACGCCCGACTTGGTTTGGCCTCACACGGGCAACCAGCCGTACGCCGGAACGGATACGCCGTTGTGGGAGGAGAAATGGCTTCCCGCCTTCAACCCCCTCGCGGTCGACGTTACCGCCGCTCAAGCTCACAGCGGCACCCAGTCTATCGAGTTCACCGGGATTCCTGGTGGCGGTACTGACGTCATCTCTCAGGCCATGCACATTGGCATGCTGGACGGGGCCGCCGGGGCACCGCTGACCTGGATCGAGAGCTTCGCGATGTACATCCCCAGCACGCTGGAGGACCCCCGGGCCCTGCGCGTTGAGCCGTTTAACAACTGGCCCGGCCAGGGCTTCATGTACCAGATGGCGATGTACACGATGGGGGCCGACTACTGGCGGCTGGAGCTGAACAACGGCGGCGGCGTCTACAACGACCTGCGCGACGAGCTCGGTAAGCCCGAGGGCTTCGAGACCGACATGTGGTGGACGGTAAGCATCACCGCTGACGGTGCGAACCATGTGATCACCGGCGTCTCCGTCGTGGACGACTTTGGCAACGCTTACTCCGCGACCGGGCTGAGTGAGCCCTTCGGTCTGGGCCTTGCCGACCGACCCGAGCGGCTGATTTACTTCGGCGCTGACGGCGTTTTCCTGGACGATATCAGTGTCATTCCGGAGCCGGGCGCCCTTGCGCTTCTGCTGGTCGGCGGCCTGATACTGGTGCGTCGCCGCTAGGCCGCGGCGATCTGTAGCACGCCGCGCGGGCATGCGTAGATGTTGGGGGGCGGGACGGGTGGGTCTTGTGTGCGCATACGGCGTTCCATACGACAGTTCGCGAACTGGCGACGGGTGAGAGATAAGAGGTTCTCATGAAGGCACTGTTCACCTGTGTAGCACGGACGGCGAGTCTGCATGTGGCCGGTCTCAAACCGGCCACGTGCCTATTGGCGGCAGCGATGTTGTGGGTGGCGCCGACCGCCCGCGCGGCGGAGGACGAGCTCAGTCAGGAAGACCACGACGCGCTGATTTACCATCTCAACATCATCGCGAACGATCCGGGCTGGCCGCAGGAGTCGGTGGACGCGGCCAACGCGATCCTCAGCAGTACCGAGTACACGCCGGTGGCCTGGGACACCTTTTTTACCGAATATTTCACCGATTACCCGTTCACCGACCGGTTGTTCAACTATCTGCAATACCCGGTATTCTACTGGTTCGACGACGTGGTCCACATCAAGCTCCAGATGGGCCTGGATGGCCCACTGATGTTGGTCAACATCGATCCCGATTGGGAGGCAGCGATCAGCGGACCGGGCACATCGTTCGCTGACGACGTGGTGCTGCGAGAAGACCTCTATCACTCGCAGAACATGCTGACGCTGATCGGGATGGACGAGCTCCTGCTGGATGCCACCAGGCAGGCCATCTTCGACCACATGGCCGGCCTGATCGACCAGTACCCCACCGTGCTCCGCAAGAGCGTAACGCTCGATCGCAGCGGTCAGCAGTATTTCTGCATATTGCGGGCGCAGGCCTACATGGTCCTGGTGGCCGCGGCGATCGAGCTGGACACGCCGACCAAGGCGCAGATCGCCGCGACGCTGGATCTGAGCGGGCTGTTCGCGAACATCTGGAACGACTTCACCTGCCTCCTGCTGGAGAACAACCTCTCGGACGACGCCCAGCGGCAGTTCGTCTATGACTACTTCACTCTTGTCCCGGCGGTTTTGCACAACACGGTGACCATCACGATCAACGACTATCTGGGGAACTGTGTCCCCTTTCAGGATCAGACCTACCTGCCGCGGCGACCTTATGGCGGCGTCAACATTGCCGGCCTGGATATTGGCTGGTTCTCGGAGAACTCGTTTCCCGAAGACGTGCCTCCCGGAATGGTGGACGTGTACTGCGTCATCGTCGCCCACGAGATCAATCACGTGGTCAACGCCTACTCGATCGAGCCCGATCCTGTTCTGGGTGCTCGTCAGACGGCACTGATTGCCGCCGCCGGTTGTCCGCACATGAACTACCTGCGCAGCATGTTTCCGGACTGTATGTTCGTTGACGCGCCCCAGGAGTTCTTCGCGTCCATCTCCAACCAGTGGTTCACCGACAGCGAGAAGACGGTTGAACTGGGGCTCGTCCGCTTCGACGCCGGATATCTTGACCCGATCAATCAGGCCCTCTTCTTTGCGGAGGTGTACTCCCTGGGCGGGGATAGCACGCTTTCGTACCACACGACACCGGCCGGCGATATCTCGCGTGAGACGGTCCCGCTGGGGCGCGACGAGCACGGCCACATAAACGAACTGGTCATGGACGGGCTGCGCTACAGCTTTACGCTGGACGAAGCTGGAAACGTGGTGGCGTACGCCGTGACGCCGGTCTGCCCCGGTGATCTCAACGGCGACGGCGTCGTGAATCTGGCTGATCTGGCCCAACTGCTCGGTCACTACGGCGAGAGCGGGGCGGTCTACGAAGACGGCGATCTCGACGGCGACGGTGACGTGGACCTGGCCGATCTGGCTGCGCTCTTGGGAGTGTACGGGACGGTCTGCGAGTGATCCGGCGGCAGCTGGGCGTCGGCGCCCGCTTCAGTGAACCGTACGGTGACCCGGGAGTTGCGGTAGCCTAGGCGTGTCCTGAGCCTGGGGGCCCAAGCAGGTCGGCGAGAAGATCATTCGTCGGATAGGACGCGCCGCGGTGCTGAACGAATCCCTCGGCCGCGGCCACGCCGACCTCGCCGCCGCGCTGTGCGGCCAGGCCCTTCATCATCTCGACGTACTCATCCATGCCGTGGTGGGCCCGCAGCCATTCTCTCTGGCTGGCATGCTGCCAGAGCATTGCGATTTTCTGTTCGAGTTGTGCACCGATATCGACGTATGTGCTGGGCGCGATGCTGTGACCGTACGGGTCGGTTCCCCCCGGTGGGTCGCAGTAGTAGAGATGCGGGATTGTCGAGTTCGGATCCCGCGGATGGGTGGAAATGTTCGGGGCACCATAGACGAAGCTGGCCGCCCGAGCCAGGCGCGCGGTCAGCTCATGATCCATCGAGTAGTCCAGCAGCGCGTGTGTGAACGCTAGCGAAGGCACCACGCGGCGGAACAGGTCAACGGCCTTCTGAAGGGTCGGTCGGTCGTAGATGATCAGCCCGTCCGGCTCATCGAGGCAGTGGTAGTGCGCTCCGATCAGCGCCGCGGATCGCGTTGCCTCTTCGGTGCGCCGCGTGCCGATTTGCCAGCGCGATTCCGTCATGGTCCCGCAATCGCCCGCCGTGACGGTGGCGATGTGCACCGACCAGCCGGCTTCGGCCAGGCGGATCAGCGTTCCGGCGCAGTAGAACTCCGCGTCGTCCGGATGTGCCATGAACGCCAGCGCCGTCCTGTTAGCCATGTCGAGCGTTCCTCCACCGCGCGCCGAACCGTCAAGTCAGTCTAACGCAAGCGAAGCTTGGGCTCATCCGGGTGTTCGCGTTCGTATTTCTCCAGCAGGTCCGCCGCGCGGGCGAAATCGATCTCTTGGGGCGCGACAGTCGTGCCGAGGCTCTGGAAGTATGGATAAAGGTCCTTGCCGGCCGCCAGGCTGCAAAGGTAAACGAACTCCTGCATGGAGACCATTTCGCTCTGGCTTTCCGGGTATTTGGCGCGGTGGATGCGGCAAAGACGGGGGATGAACCCGGGGTAGCTGCGCTCGAGCTCCTCCATCACAAACAGGGCCTTGATCAGCACCTTGCGGTGGGTCTTTTCGTCGCCTGGATCGGCCAGGTCAAGCTTGTCCAGACCCGGATCGACGTCAATCGCTTCCTGCAACGCCCTGTGCCGCTCCACGAGCCGCTTGGCAGGCGTGTCGATATCCAGCCGCCCGCGCAAGACCTGCATGACGTGAAAGGCCCACATCTCGCCCCAACTGTGCGGGGTGGGCGGTCCCCACCCGTTGGTCATCTCCCACGTGAGCAGCGTCTTGAGCGCGTCGCCTGAGGTGAGGACGGCAATACCGATTTCGTCGCCGGCTCGCCAGCCGCCGCCGGCACCCGCGAGCGCGTTGATCTTCAACTTGCTGTATGCGGGCACCTTGAAGTAGCTGTACAAGCCATCATAGACGTCATCGAAGAGCCCCAGCGTAAGCGCCGCGCGCTCGCGAAGCACCTCGGTCGTGCGGATGCTGGTGCGTTTGCCCTTCAATTCGATGTCGGGGTGCCGCAGTTTCACGAGTTGCTCGAGATTGGCGCGCGGCGGCCGTCCTTCGAGCAGCCACGTGAGCATGCGGCGGACGAGCGCGATGTCGTCCTCGTCATGCTGGACGCTCGATTCGGGCATGCAGCCCCACAGCAGCCGCTTGCCGGTGAAAGCGATGACGCGCCCCCGTCCGAGCTCCCGCGCGGCCATCACGACGTTGCCGGCCGCGTCCACGATCACCGGCTCCGCCGAATCGGTCTCGATCAGCCCCACGCCATGGGCTTTCAGCCAGCCAGGGCCCCAGATCCGGGCGCGCGGGTCGTATTTGTCCTCAGAGATCGAAGTGACGTCCCCGGCAATCGAGTGCGCGGTTCCCTTCAGAGGGAACTGGCCTTTCTTCGACTCAATGAAACGGAATCCGAACGTTTCTGCGAGGGCGTTGAGCGGAAAGCCGGTTTGACTGTCACGGTTGCAGTGGCGCCATTGCACGCCGTGTCCGACGATCAGCAGCCGGCCGCCGTCCCGGACCCAGCGTTCAAGGGCGGTGAGGAACTTCGGATCGAACTCCAGGCGTGTGGTGAGCTGCTGAACTATGACGAGGTCGTAATCGTCGAGCAGAGCGGGCCGTAAAGTTCCGCGGTTCTGCGTGACGGTGTAGCCCTCGCGGCGCAGAAAGTCGGCGAGGTGGTCGTACACGAACAGGAATTCCATGCTGGTGTCGACGAGGATTGACAGATCTCGATTGTCAGCGGCCGGCGGCCCAGCACGCACCGCGCTCAGCGAGCCGGCCCAAGCAAGGAGAAGTAGCGCTGAACACCGAATCATCGCCCGGCCTCCTGAAAAGCCCTTGAAAATGCCATAACGTTTTGGTAGTATAACCGTGTGGTGTGGGGATTTCAAGGGGTCGCGCCCAACTGACTTTCGGCGTCGATACAGTATTATGTCAGAAGCAAGCATCGTCACAGAATCGGCTATCGGAACAGAACTGCGCGAGTCCATGCCCAAACGCTTCCGCAAAGTGACCATCGCCGATGTGGCCAAGCGGGCTGGCGTGAGCATTGCCACGGTATCGTGTGCACTGCGCGGAGTTCCCGGCGTTTCGGAGGCCAATCGGTCCCGCATTCGGAAGCTGGCGCTGCGCTTGGGGTATGTGGCCGACGCCCGGGCCCGGGCGCTGCGCGGGAAGGGGGCCCTCATTTTTGGCGCGTGCGTCACCCGGATCACCAATCCGCACGTGGCCGAGGTCGTCACGGGCGTTCAACGCGCCTGTGGACGCCACGGCTACGACATGATGCTGACCATCTCGGAGGGAGATGCCGAGATAGAGGCGCGGCATCTTTCGGCCTTGCTCGAGCATCAGGTCGACGCGCTGCTGATCTTGCCGGTCGGGACGGACGTCGGGCGACCCTGTGTCAATCTCGACATACTCAAGCAATATTCGAAACGTGGCGTACCGATCATGATGGTCGTGGAGCGCGTGGAAACGCCGGGAGTCCCGTGTGGCGCGGTGATCAACGATCTGTACCGCGGTGGCCGGTTGCTCACGGATCATCTGCTCTCCCTGGGCCACCGTCGGATCGCCATGCTTTGCTTCCCCGACGAGCTCGACCTGCCGCTCAGCCGTTTCCAGGCCTACGGCGACGCGCTCAACGCCGCCGGCATCCCCAAGAAGCACCGCTGTGCCCGCCCGACCGGCGTGAGCCCGGACGACGCCAGCCAGGCCACGGCTGAGCTGCTCAAGGAACACGGCGACATCACAGCCATCATCTATCCGAGCGATTACCTGGCGCTCGCCGGCTTGCGCCAGATCCGCGAGCGGGGCCTGCGTGTGCCCACCGACATGTCGATCGCCGCCTTCGAGGACCTCGGATGGGCCGTCTTTTTCGAAGTTCCGCTCACCACGGTAAGCTATCCGCTGCGTAGCATGGGGGAATTGGCCGTGACCCGAGCGGCCGACTGGCTTTCCAGTCCCGCGCGCGACCAGCAGCCGCTCCCGACACTGGCGCTGGAGCCGACGCTCGTCCCTCGTGCTTCCACCAGCCGTCCTCCGCGACGGTGAGGTGGTAAGCGGGCGAGCCCAACAGTTGCGCGGCGAAAATGCTGGAAATCCCCTAAACGTTCTGGTACAATAGGAGGTGCACTTGGCCAACCACGGTGAACGAGGAAACGACGATGGAGCGCCAGCTAATCATCGAAGCTCCCGGCAAGATCGGCTACCAACCCGTTGAACTGCCTTCCAAGCTCGCCCCGGGGATGATCCGGGCCCGGAGCATCCTGTCAGGAATCAGCCACGGCACCGAGATGACCTTCTTCCGAGGGACAACCCCGTTCAGCGGGAAGGTCCTCGACCCTGAAAAGCGGATTTGCGTCCCTCGGCCGGACAACAGCAGCTTCTACCCGCTGCCGTCCGGCTACGACAACGTGGCCGTCGTGGAGGCCGTCGGCGATGACGTCAACGGCTTCACTCCAGGCCAAGTGGTCTGGTCGGGGGCGCCACATTGCGAGCGCTTCGACATCCGCGCGGCCCAGGTCCGCCCCCTGTCCGACAGGATGACACCGGAGGCGGCGGTGCTGTGGAACCTGGGCGGTGTCGCTATGACGGCCGTGCATGATACCCGTCCCGTGCTGGGAGACCGCGTGGCGGTTTTCGGCCTGGGGGCCATCGGTTTGATCGCCGTTCAGTTATTCAAGCTCAGCGGCGCTGAGGGCGTGTACGCGGTCGATCCGATCCCCCTGCGCCGAGAAGCGGCGTTGAAGCTGGGGGCCACGGCGGTGATCGACCCAAGTGCCGAGGATGTGGGCGAGGCGATTCACCGTGTGGCCGGCGGCCAAGTGGAGCGTGCCGTCGAAGTCGGCGGGACTTACGACGCACTGGCCGGTGCGCTCCGCGTTACACGTCCGGGCGGCGAGGTCATCGCGGCCGGATATTACACCGGCGATCCGGGTGCGCTGCGACTTGGCGAGGAGTTTCATCACAACCGCCTGACGATCAAGGCCTGCATGAGTGTCTGGGGCAATGCGTACCGCGAATCACCGTTGTGGAACCGCGAGCGAGCGATGGAGTATTTCGGACGGTTGGTGCTCAGTGGGCGTGTGAAGCTTGGCGGACTGGTAACCCACCGGATTCCATTCGATCGGGCTCAAGAGGCATTCGAGCTGGTGCGTGACCACGCCGAGGATTGCATTACGGTCTGTCTGGACTATCGCGAGCCGTCGTAGAACGCTCGTCGCGGCGCTCTTCAGCCAACCTCCGCTGCGCTTGACCTTCCCGGCCATTCCTCCTTGAATTGCGCCGTTGCGCGGAGAGAGGGTCGAGCGTGCGAGCGATCATTCCGGTCCTTATCGTTGGTGTCCTGCTCGTCGGTTGGCTCACCGTAGACCGCCGCGACCACATTGAGGCGCGCACGGTGATCCACTATGCCTACTGGATCGGCGTGCCGACCGAGAAGCTTGCCAACGACGCGATTATTGCGGAGTTCGAGCGGCGCAACCCGGACGTCAAGGTCGAGGTGCACCATCACCCCTGGGCCGCCTACTTCACCAAGCTCTACGTTGGACTGGCCAGCGACACGGCCCCGGATGTCTTCCGAATGTCGTACGGCTACCTGCCCGACTATGCGGCGCAGAACGCCATGCTCCCGCTCGACGACTTCGTTGCCACGGACGAGTCGTTCGACCTGGATGAGTTGTTTCCAGGGCCATTTGAATCGTGTTACTGGGACGGGCATCTGCTCATGATGCCCGTCGACTACCCGGCGTACATCGTCTTCTACAACAAGGATCTTTTTGACCTGGCCGGCGTCGCCTACCCGCGCGACGACTGGAACCAGGAGGATTTCCTGGAGACGGCGATCGCGCTGCGCGACGGCTTTCGGCGTGCCGGGCTGGTCGACCACTGGGCCATGACGGGTCTGTTTTTCCCCTGCTGGATCGACGACTTCGGCGGACGCATCCTGGACACCGAGCGGATGGTGTGCACGATCGATTCGCCGGAGTGCATCGCCGCAATCCAGTTCCTGCACGATCTGGTGCATACCTACGAAGTGGCTGCGTCGGACGCCCAGGCCGCCGCGCGACTCACTGATCTCTTCGCCGCCCGCCGCGTTGCCATGAGCTTCAGCGAATCCTACATGATCGAGAGCTATCTGCGCGAGTGCGACTTCGACTGGGACATCACCTATCGTCCGCAAGGCGTCCACCGCGCCGGTAAGGCCCTGGCAGTCGGGCTGGGAGTCTGGTCGCGTACACGCCACCCCACGGAGGCCTGGCGGCTGGTGAAGTTCTTTGTCTCTCCGTTTGCTCAGGAAGTCTACGCCGAGACGGGTGCGTTGACGCCCCTGCGCAAGTCCATCGCGAATTCGCCGTTGTTCCTGGATCCCGACCGTAAGCCGGCCAACAAAATGGTCCTTACACAAATGGAGGACACCCACCTGACGAACTGGATGTGCCAGCAGTGGGGTCAGTTCCGGATGGAGCTGTACCACGAGATCTATCCGGTTATCACGAACCCCGCCACGCCGGAGCAGATCGCGGAAGCGTGCCACCGCGCAGCGGCTCGCGCGAACCGCGTGTTGGCTGAGGTCTATCACCGTGAGCGCTAGCGCCGCCGCCGCTGGACCGCCGACTGCGCGCACCGAGCGGATCGATTGGTCGGGTTACCTTTTCCTTCTGCCGAACTTCCTGGGGTTCATGGCGTTCGGCTTTCTGCCCATCTTCGTCTCGCTGGCGCTGGCCTTCATGAAGTGCAGCCTGCTGGATCAGCCGCGCTTTGTCGGGTTGGACAACTTCCGCGCCATTCTGACCGACCCCCAGTTCTGGAAGTACGTCTGGAACACCGTGTTCCTGATGTTCGGCATACCGCTCAACGTGGCCGCCAGTCTCGTACTGGCGCTGCTCCTGGATCAACGCCGGCGCGGCGTCGTGGCTTATCGCACGATCTACTTCCTGCCGACTGTCGCCAGTGGCGTAGCGGTCTTCATCCTGTGGACCTGGGTGCTGCGCGGCGACGCGGGCCTGCTGAACGGCCTGCTGGCCAGGATCGGCATTGCCGGCCCGAACTGGCTGAACGATCCGGCGTGGATCAAGCCGGGCATGATCATGGTCGGACTGTGGACCACGGCGGGTGGGATCAACATGCTGCTGTACCTGGCGGCGCTGCAGAACATTCCGCAGGAGGTGTATGAGGCGGCACAAATTGACGGGGCCGGCGCCATGACGCGCTTCTTTCACGTCACGTGGCCGCTGATCTGGCCGACCACGTTCTTCATTCTCATCATGGCGATCATCGCCGGCTTCCAGGGGGGCTTCGACATGGTCTACGTCATGACGGACGGGTCGGGCGGTCCGGGCGGCGCGGCTGTCACGGTCGACTTTCACATTTACCAGAATGCGTATGTGAATCTGAAGCTGGGCTATGCGTCGGCGGTGGCCTGGTTACTCTTCGTGGCCATTCTGTTTTTTACGTTGCTTGCGTGGCGTTTTGGCGCGCGACGCGCTCAGTTCTGAGGAGGTGCGGGTGCGGAAACGCTCCTTCGGCTGCCGGCTCCTCTGGTATCTGACCTTGACAACGGTCGGCGCCACCATGCTGCTGCCGCTGCTGCTCATGTTCGCGGTGAGCATCATGCCACCCGAAGAAGCCATGAAGAACCTCATACCGCGTCACCCCACGCTGCGCAACTATGGCGAGGTTTTCCGGGCGGTTCCCCTGGGCCGCGGGTATATCAACTCTCTGCTGGTAACGGGGATGATCACGCTGGGACAGGTAGTGACGAGCAGCCTGGCGGCGTTCGCGTTCGCGCGGCTGCGGTTTCCGGGGCGCGATAAGCTGTTCTTCTGCTATCTGGCCACGATGATGATTCCCGCCTCGGTGATCATGATCCCCGTGTTCATGATCAACATCTATTTGCCCAAGATGCTGAACGAGGCGCTGAGTCCAACGGCCATGTGGTTCTCGGCCGAACTCTACCTGCTCCGGGAATACTATGTGGGGCGTCTGTTCGGCATCGACTCGTTCTTTGCCCTGACCGCACCGGCGCTCTTCACGGCGTGGGGGACATTCATGCTCCGGCAGTTCTTCCTGTCGCTGCCCAAGGACCTGGAAGATGCAGCCCGGATCGACGGCTGCGGCGTTTTCGGCATTTACCGGTACGTCGTGGTTCCGCTGAGCAAGCCGGCGTTGGCTACGTTGGCAATCTACACGTTCATGGGTAGCTGGAAAGCTTTCCTCTGGCCGCTGATTATCACCGAGCGCGACGAGATGCGCACACTGCCCGTGATGCTGCAGTTGTTGAAAGGGGAGGTTGCCACGGACTGGGGCGCGCTGATGGCCGGCATGGTCGTGGGGCTCGTACCGACACTGGCGGTGTTCGTCGCTGGCCAGCGCTTCTTTGTGAAGGGCATCCAACTGGGCGCGATCAAGGGGTAGACGCGGTTCTTCGAATGGGCCAACGAAGACGGCGAACAATCCGGGATTGACCGACTGCTGTGCCCGCCCGCCGATCTTTTCGCGGCCCAGTGGACGGTTCGGCCCGGCATGGGACACCGTCGCCTGACCACGAATCCCAGCTTGAACGGGTTGCGAATGCTGCTCCGAATCGGCCTGGAAGTGAGAACCGCGCCATCGGCGTGTCGAGGCACAGGTTCGTCGCGCGGCGCAAGAATCACTGGACCATCACACCGGGTCATCGTCCGCAGCGAGACTCCTCGCGCTACACGCCTTTCGCCGCCTCGCAGCGTGTGGGACGAACACCATGCCGCCGTTGTGCATTACGTCCGCCGGGCACATTCCTTGTTCCGCCCGGCGTCCTGCCGCGGCGACAGATACTGCACGCTGAACAGCCGGTCGGGGTCGGTCCAGAAATCCGTCACCTTCAGCCCCGCCTGCGCGGCAAGGGCCGCGAATTCGTCAGGGCTGTACTTATACGAATACTCGGTGCCAACTCGCTCTTCCGCGTCGAACGAAACGGCGGCGCCGTCAATGTGTGCCACTTGCCGGCATCGGCTTACGAGCGCCATTTCGATCCGGCCCTGGCTCTCGTTATACGGGGCCTCGTAGCCGAACTGCTCAAGCTTGAAGTCGGCCCCCAGCTCACGGTTCAGACGCACGAGGTAGTTCAACGCGAACTCGCTCGACACGCCCGCAGCGTCGTCGTACGCCGGTTCGAGAATCGCACGCTCCTTCTCCAGGTCGACGCCGATTAGCACGTCACCGTCGTCGTCGCAGACCTCCGCCATATGCCGCAGCATTTCCACCGCGACCGGCGGAGTGAAATTGCCGATCGTGGATCCAGGAAAGTACGTCACGCGCTTCCGGACGGTGTTTTCGCAGGGTGGCACGTCGTAGCCGTTTGTGAAGTCCGCACAAACGGGCATGATGTTGAGTTCGGGGAAACGCTGATCCATCTGGCCGGCGAACTCAGCCAGTTGCTGCTTCGCGACATCGATGGGCACGTACCCAGCGGGATCTTCGAGGTTTTCGAGCAGTAGCTGGGTCTTGACACCGCTGCCGCTACCCGGCTCGATTACCATCGCGCCCGGGCCGATGCGATCCACGATGGCGTCCATGTTCTGGCGCAGGATCGCGATTTCTGTGCGCGTCAGATAGTATTCCTCGGTTTCGCAAATCCTCTCGA
>Ga0180434_10007443_pt1 | contig 12316 bp, 15 predicted proteins | sample SS_ome_7_FD_132453 | JGI IMG/M metagenome (GOLD analysis project Ga0180434, IMG submission 132453) | Hypersaline lake sediment archaeal communities from the Salton Sea, California, USA - SS_1_D_2 metaG | ecosystem: Environmental > Aquatic > Non-marine Saline and Alkaline > Hypersaline >... | reverse complement strand
GGGGGGGGGGGGGGGGGGGGTGAGGAGGTGGAAGTAGTCCTGCAGGCAGGAATTGTAGTATTTCCGCTGGCGTCTCTAGACGGCTATTCGCTGGGGATGGGAGTTCAGAAGGGGATGCTAAGGGTTGTGGGGTTATGCGGCGGCAGGAGCCGGCTTGCGATCAGGGGTGGGGTGCGTGCCTATGGGGACAAGCCAGAAGCCATTGGACGTGAGGGCTTTCTCGAGTGAGCTTGCGCCGTTCCCAAGAACTACGTAACCGAAGATTTCCTTCGACTCGGGACTCCGAACTTCACAATTCACCTGATTCGACTGTGTCCACAATTTGGTGGCTACGGTCATGGCTGTTCCCTCCGAGGTCCTATTCGGAAACTGTGTGCAGGACCATCTGCTGTGAACGTGGCTGTATCGCCTGGGCTCTTTATCTATGTAGCCCCCGGCATGTTTCGCCACCACCTCAAACTACCACGCCATAGGTTATGATCGCGATGTCGAAGGGTGGTTCTAGCCGACTAGATGGTTCCGGGAGCGAGTTTCCTGAAACGCCGCACTGTGTTTCGTAGAGGTTTTGGGCTTTCTATCGGCGCGGGGCGATAGGTTCTTCGGTAGATGATGGTTCGATATGTGGTAGAAAACGTTGGGGAGCTGTGGCATATGGGTCTTGCCGGACATATGCCGGCTGCGGTCGCTGGGGCGCGCGGTCGTGCTTCTGCCGTTGGACTGGGCTAGGAAGTGAAAATGAGACGTGTCGAGCGACTGGCGAGGCGGTGGTTTTAGCTGTGGCCTGCGTCAAGTGTCGGTGGGGGGCACGTTTCCCTAGGCGATCACTATGAAATTGAAGGCGAAAAAACTCGGGGAAATTCTGCTGGCGCGCGGGCTTGTGACGGAGGCGGACCTCGAAAAGGCTTTGGTGGAGCAGAAGCAGACGAAAGCATTTCTCGGCCAGATTCTGCTGAGGCGAGGCGTGATCAAGAAACAGGATCTGGGGGAAGCGCTCGAGGACCAGCTCGGGGTTCCCTCTGTCGAGCTATCGGAATTGAAGATCCCAGCGGAGATGGCCTCGTATCTGCCGGAGAACATAGTCCGCAGTTACCGGGCGGTGCCCTTCCAGGTTGAAGACAATGTCCTCTCTGTGGCGATGGCCGATCCGCTCAATGTGACGGCCATCGAGTCGATGCGACTGGTCACAGGGATGCAGGTTCGGAGCTATTTCGCCCCTGAAGAGGACGTCGTGCTGACGATGAATCAGATTTTCGATGGTCGCATCGCGGCGTATAAGGCTATCGAAGACACGACGAGCATGCAGCAGGATGAAGAGAGCAACGGGATGAGCGTGCGAGAGTTGGAGCGTATGGTGGAGGACGCTCCGGTCGTGCGTCTCGTCGACTCTATCATCCAAGGCGCGGTCACCGGCAAGGCCAGCGACATCCACGTCGAGCCCCGAGAGCAAGGGGTGCGCGTTCGATATCGGGTCGACGGGATACTCTACAACATGATGCAGATCCCGAAGAGGCTCCAGCCAGCCGTGACATCGCGCATCAAGATCATGGCCGGCATGAACATTGCAGAGCGACGGATCCCCCAAGATGGGCGGATCTCGGTGAAAGCGAATGGGGGCGACTTTGATCTTCGCGTTTCGACGCTGCTGACGGTGTTCGGCGAGAAGGTCGTGATGCGAATTCTCGATAAGTCCTCGGTGCTGCTGGATCTCGACGATTTGGGGTTCCTCCCGGAGCAGGAGCGTATAGTCGAATCGCTGATCGAGAAGCCCTACGGCATGTTTCTCTGCACGGGTCCGACGGGCTCCGGAAAGACGACGGCGCTCTATACGGCGCTGAACCGAATCAACAGTGAAGACCGCAATATCGTGACGGTCGAGGATCCGGTGGAATATCAACTCGCGGGGATCAACCAGAGCCAAGTCCAAGTTGCCGCGGGAATCACATTCGCGCGCGGGTTGAGGGCAATCCTTAGGCAGGACCCGGACGTGGTCATGGTGGGCGAGATTCGCGATCTGGAGACGGCGGAGATCGCCGTCCAGGCGGCTCTTACGGGGCATCTCGTTTTTAGCTCCCTTCATACGAACGATGCCTCCTCAGCGCTCCCGCGGCTGCTCGATATGGGGGTAGAGCCGTTCCTCATAGCGTCGTCTGTGATCGCGGTGATTGGACAGAGACTCGTGCGCGTGGTATGCCGGAACTGCAAGACGATGTATACACCGGACCCGAAGGTGCTCGATGAGCTTGGGATTCCAAAGGGCGAGCGAGAGGGCATAAAATTCGCTCGAGGGGAAGGCTGCCAGGTATGTAGCGAACGAGGCTACCGGGGTCGCACGGGGGTTTTCGAGATTCTGCGTATGAGCGACCGAATCAAACGCCTCGTGATGGAGGGCAAATCGGCGTTGGAGATTCGCGATGCAGCGGTGGAAGAAGGCATGATCCTCATGAAGGATTGTGGGCTCCAGAAGGTTCTTGATGGCACGACTTCGCCGGAAGAGGTCATGCGGGTTATCTATGTGGAGGACGGTCAGGACTAGGTATGGCTACCTTTCGCTATAGGGCAAGAGATACATCGGGATCTCCCGTGCAGGGCACGCTCGTAGCTGATAACGAGCGACTGGTCAAGCTCAAGGTCACGGAGATGGGCTATTTCCCCATCGCGGTCGAAGAGGTCAAGGACCGAGGGGGCAAGACTCTTGGAGTTCTGCCGCGGCGCGTGCGACACGATGATCTGGTCGTGTTTTCGTGGCAGTTCGCCGCCATGATGAGCGCGGGCATTCCGCTCATACCATGCCTCGGCGCGCTGCGTGATCAGACCAACAGCCCCGAGCTGGCGCGGGCGATCGGGGAGATACGACAGCGGGTCCAAGATGGGCAGTCGCTGTCGAGTTCGATGGCGAAGTTCCCGAGCATTTTCTCGCACATCATGATTAGCTTGATTCGCGCGGGCGAGTCGGGCGGCTTCTTGGAGCTTTCGCTCGAACGCATCGCGGTGCAAATGGACAAGGACGCCGAACTGCGCCAGAAAGTGCGCTCGGCCTTCGTCTATCCAGTATTGGTTGTAGGTCTGGCCGTCGCCATCGTTGCGTTCATGCTGTTGTTCATTATCCCAGTGTTTGCACAAGTGTATCGAAGCGCAGGCCTCGATTTGCCGGGCACGACGAAGGCGCTCATCGGGCTCTCCAACTTCTTCGTGATGTTCTACTGGGCGGTGGGCCTCGGCCTGTTCACACTCATCGTCGGAGTTCGCGCCTGGGCGCGCTCGGAACGAGGGAAGCCGAAGGCGGACGCCTGGAAGCTCAAGGCTCCTCTGTTCGGCGTATTGATCCGAAAGATCTCTATTGCCCGGTCCATTCGGGTTCTCGGAACTCTCGTGAGCACCGGCGTTCCGCTGGTGCAGGCGCTGGAGGACGCGGCCCGGGTGGCCGACAACCGGGTGATTTCGTCTGCTCTGCGGTTCGCCATTCTACGGGTGACGGAGGGTGACAAGCTCGCGCAACCGCTGGAACAGAGCGAGGAATTCCCGGCTATGGTGATCCAGATGGTGGCGGCGGGCGAGGAATCTGGCGATCTCGGCGGCATGCTCAACAAAGTGGCGGACTTCTACGATCGCGATGTTGAGTATACGGTGAAGCGACTCACGACTGCTATGGAGCCGATCCTGACGCTATTCCTGGGCGCCATCGTTGGTTTCGTCGCGGTCGCAATGTATATGCCGATCTTCAATTTGACGGCTCTGCTCAAGCAGGGGCCGGGGGTCGGCACGGGACCGTAGGAGTCGTTCCGACTTCGCAATCGACAAGCGGTGGCGATCTAGGGAGAGGCCGACGTTGGGGCTCTTCCTAAGGGAGGAAATGGCGAGAGGCAATCCCCTCATCAACCAACGGCCGAGGGAGGCGCGACCTCACCCGTACGGGGTAGCCGGTTGGTGGGATGCAATGTCCAACTTTCGGGGAATTGTCCGCCTTTCATGAGGATTGTACTCTAACTTACGTACAGCTTTTCGATGCAAGTTTGACCCCTGGAAGGAGGTGAACCAATGACAGGGATTAGCAGGATGCGAGGCAAGCGAGGCTTTACGATGGTCGAGCTGTTGGTGGTAATCATCATCATTTCGGTGCTGGTTGCCATCGCGCTGCCGCGGTACTTCGCCGCGATCTATGCCGGACGAGTCCGGGCGTGCCAGTCCAACTTCAAGATCATCAATACGGCGGTTCAGGCGTACTTCGCGCAGAACAAAGTCTGGCCGAGCGAGGGCGCGTTGGGTATTTTCGAGATGCTGCCCCCGGATAACGATGACGCCGCGACGCCGGCCGGTCTGAAGGGCGGTCAGCTCACCGAGATGCCAATTTGTCCGTTTGCGACCGAGACCGACCTCATTCCGTACGAACTCGTGGCGGTCTACGAGGACCCAAACGACCCGAGCACACCTCAGGTCGGCGTTGTGACCGACTGGAGCAACCACTGGCCGACGGCTCAGTGGCAGAATGCGACCGAGCACGGGGCGGCTGTGCCTGCAACGTAACAGCGAGTATCGGGAGGCGGGGTTCGCTCCGCCTCCCAGACGCACTTAGGTTCTGGCGGGTGTTCCCAAGGGTTTATTCCACGATCGCGATATCTCCTGAGGAGCCGTCGAAGATGCCGAGAACAAACTCGATAGGAAGGCGTATAGGACCGGCTGGCCGCAGAGCCTTCACCCTGGTGGAACTGCTCGTCGTCATCTTAATACTGACAGCACTTATCGTGATCGCGCTGCCACGGTATTTTCACGCGGTCTACCGTTCGAGGGTCCGTGGCTGTCAGGCGCAGATTCAAATTATCAATACATCGTGCGAGGCATTCTTCGCCCGGAACAAGACGTGGCCGAGCACAGTGGATGAGATGTGCGAGAGCACGGCTCCCGAGTGGGTGGTGGCGCCTCCGCTGACGGAGGTCCCCGAATGTCCGTTTGGGACGCCTTATGAGCTGGTGCCAGTGTTGCAGGACGGAACGGTGAATTCGCCTCCAACTCCTGAGAATCCGCAGGTGGGGGTGGAACTGAATACATGGGATCACTTCGACGGGGGATGGAAGACGGCCCTCGACCATAAGTAGCGGGTTCGATGGGGCGGGGTAAAGAGGCTTGTGGGCTGAGAATTGGCAAGACTAGGAAGTCATAACCAAAGAACGGGCACCAGGGCAAAGGGCAGGAGCAGTTCGGGTTGGACGCTGGCCGAACTGTTGGTGGTGATTCTGCTGGCGGCCGTGCTGATGTTGGTTGCCACGTTGTCGGTCTATAGAGGCAAGGCGGCCGCCGATGAGCTGGCCTGTCAGGACAATATGCGAGCCATCCATTCGGCGCTGCAGATCTACTGGACGAAGAATCGCGATCCCGTATCGCAGGAGCACGTCTATCCGGCCGATCAGGCCGCGTTTGAAGCGTTTCTCCAGGATCCAACGTATTTCGTTGAGGAGCCACGCTGTCCGTTAGATGAGAATGGAGAGCATCACTATCAGTACAGCTATGATCCGTCAACCGATCCCGGCCCGGAGGGCGTCGTCATTACGTGTCCGGTGGCGGATTCAGGACACGGATCGCTGTAAGGCGTTAGCGGCTCCGCATGCACGGGGCGAAAGGTGGCTGTGACGATGAAATGTGAATACCGACGTCGATCGAGCGGCTTCGCCTTCATCGCCGCGCTCATGGTGATTCTCGTCGTCGCTATTCTTCTTGTGGCAATCCTCACGATGGCCATGTCGACGCGGTTGCTGGCAGGCTCTCGACACGAATACGCTCAAGCGATCTACCTCGCGGAGGCGGGTATCAACGCGATGGTTTCGGACTGGCGGGTGCAAGGCGTGGATAATCCACCGGCAAAACCCTACACCGGTGAGCTTGCGAACGGAGGCGCGCCGGGAAGCTATTCAGTCACATGGGTGGTCGATCCGGACCGCGATGATTGGGTAAAGATCACATCGGTGGGCACGGTGAACACGGGCCTGCCGGGCACGGTGTTCAATTTGGACCGGACGGTGGAGGTCATGCTCGACTCCGACGGCGATTGGGCGTGGAATCATGTGTACTACTCGGATACGGACATCCCCGGACAAGAATACCCGGAGTACGCGACGATCAACGGGAATGGAGACGTGGAGATCGGTGGAGTCAGTGGCATGCCGGGCGACTTTGCCGATCATCCCAATGGGCCTGGAGGCGGCGGTGTCTTGCCCTCGCCGATGTGGGATAAATGGCACGACTGGGTGCAGCACGATATGACGTGCGACCCGGTTACAAAGGAGCTGATCCCACGGGACCCGGATGGCGATGGTGTGCCAGACCCGCGCTGGCCAGACCAGGCGACGCTGGATGCCTGTACGGACATCGCGGTCGATGCCGATCCGGACGGCGCGGACGGTTCCCTCGCCGAGCGGCATGTATTCTGGTATGGCTCATCCAGCTCGACTCCGCTGGACTATACCGCCCACGCGGCAGACGGTCACGCTGTCAACGACGAAAATACTTTTATGCCGGATTGGTACGGCTATGATAATCCCGACGCCTATATCTGCAATTCGAGCAACAAACGCTTTACCGTGACCTTCGCCGATGGCGACTTCACAGGCAATTTCCTGGTCCACGGGGATATCCATGTGAAGCGTCGTGCCAAAATTCACGGGACCCTGATTGCGACTGGCAACGTCTATTTCTATGGCGTTGAGGAGGCCTCGATCGAGCCGGAGGTGGCGAATCCGGACGACCCGTGCGATGAGCGGGTCTACTATCCGGCGATCATCGCGGGGCAGAACGTGTTGGTTCGCGACCAGGGCGTTGGGGAGGACGAAAGCCAAGACCGGTTGCGTGTGTCCGGGATCGTCTGGGCCGGCGAGAGCTACACCGGGCAGGCGTCAAACGTGGAAGGGTGTGTCGTTTCGCCGAATGTGACTCTTGGCGGTAATTTTTTGACTCGGTACGGCATAGAGACAGTAGACGGGTGCGAATACAAGCCGGGGGAAACCCCCCCGCCGTGGTTCCGCGAACCGGATCGCGGGGAGATGCAGCCTTTGCCGAGATCGTGGCGAGAACGCTGAGATGACGATTCTACAACGAGAACGAGAGAAAAGAAAAGCCAGCTCCGGACTGACGCTGATCGAGGTGTTGGTGGCTCTGACTTTGGTGGCCGCCGTTCTTCTGCCGGTGATGATAGGGCTGTCGCAGGCATTGGTCTCGACGAGTGAGTCGTCCATCGTCGCGGCTGCTACGAGCATCGGGAGGCAGAGGGTCGAAGAGATCAAGGCCGTTGCCCGAAGCGCGACTTTCGACTTCGCCAGCCTCGAAAGTCAACCGCGGGAGACAGCGGACCTAAATCCGGGAGACGGTTTCTTCGAGATGGAAGTGATCGTCGAGACGGTTCGAGCGGACGACGCGAGCCACTCTGGTCTGAAGAAAGTCGAGGTGGCCGTCTATCGGGCCGGCAGCGACAGGGCGACGGTGACCATGACGACGTATGTCATGCCATTTGGAATCTAGTTATGGACGTAAGACCTCGAATGAGGCATGTAAGAAATAGATTCGGAGGCTCCGGCGTGACGCTGACGGAGCTTCTGGTGGCGGTCTTTGTGGGTCTGCTGGTGCTGGCCGGCGTGCATCGGATTTTCGTCGCCGGGCTGACGACGCAGAATACGACGAGCATTCAATCTGAGGTCAACCGTAAGGCCCAGATTGCTGTCGACAACATCGTTTCGAAGTTGAGAGGCAGCTCGGAGATCGAGGACGCATCGGCGAACCGAATCTGGTTTCTCGATCAGGAGGGATTGAACTGCCGATTCTGGGTCGACGAAGGTACGCTCTATCGATACTGTGGGGAAGATGCCGGCAGCTACAATAGCGGGGAGCGTTTGGCGAGCGATGTCACGCAGCTGCAGTTCGAGTATCTTGACCGAGAGGGCCAGCCCGCGGCAACGGCAGAGGCGGCATATAGTGTGGTAGTTCTGCTCCAAGTGGAGCAAAGCGCCCACAAGGCACGATTGCGCTCGGCAGTGCGATTGCGGAACAAGTAGGACGAGAAAGGCGGTTTCATGGCAGTTCACACTGCGCCGTTCCTGGCCATAATCCTAAATCAGAGCCACGCCACGCTGGCGGAGGCGCATTTCGTCGATTCGAAGCTCCGCGTGACGGCGCTCGGAGATGTCGAGGCGCCGGGTGGGGCGTTTGACGGCAATCAGCTCGCGCGGGGCGAGCTTTTGGGGAAGGCAGTCGGCGAATTTCTGAGTCAACATCAGGTGGGGGCACGGGACGCCGTGGTCGTGTTGCCCGAGGGTAGCGCGGTTACACAGCTTATCAAACTGCCAAGCATGCCGGACGAGGACATGCTCGGTGCGGTTCGCTCGGTGGCGGAACGGTATGCTGTATTTGCGGAGCACAGCATCAACGTCGATTCCGCTACGGTCGAGGAGATCGAAGAAGACGGCAACGCTATGGCGAACGTCTTCTTCGCAGCCTCGAGGTCGGCGAATATCGATCAGTGTGAGGAATGCACTCGTGCGGCCGGGCTAGATATGTTGTCTGTAGAGGCGGCGCCTGTGGCTGCCGTCAACGCCTATCGGGATCGCATTGCGAATTCGGAAGTCGTTGCAGTCGCGGTGGTTGGGGATGTCAAGACCGATGTCATGATCTTCGACAAAGGTGTTCTGCGGCTCTGCTACAGCGCCAACGCGGGGCTGCCCGAACAGAGCGAGCAGGGGGACTGGATGTCCCCGCCATCTACGGGACAGGACCCGTTTACGCCTCCACCACAGCTCTACTCGGAGTTGAGCCATTGTTTCCGCTTCTTCCAGAATCAATTCCCGCGTTCGGCCGTGGAGCGTGTCATTCTGGCCGCCGACCATCCACAGGCTGACGTGATTGTTTCTCATCTGGCCGAGCAGCTTCAGCTTCCTGTGGAGTTGGGGCGGCCGGATGAAAACATGGCGTTGCCGGAACCGGTGGATGCGGAGGCATCTTCAAGATGTCGGTGTCTCACCTTGGCTTTACTCAAGGGAGCGGCATTGTCCGCACTGCGGGAGAGCGAACTGCTCTTTCCGATCAATCTCATCCCGCCGTCGAGCACGATGTGGCGGCCGGCAAGGCCATACTTGAAGGTCGGAATTGCCGTTGTGCTCGCCATGTTGGTCGGGACAATTGTATGGGCATGGTCGCTCTCGAACAAGATTGCCACAACAGAGAAACAGCTCGGGGCGAAAAAAGTGGAGATTGCGCGACTGGAGCCAGAGCTGGAGGCGCTGCGCGCCGCCAAGGCGACGGAGCTGGCTCTCTATAGCGAGGTCGAGCGCCAAACGGCGCGGATCACACGAGAGAGGTCGGTCCGATGGTCGCAGATACTGGTTGACATCTCGGATCGGCTGCCTCGGGATATGTGGCTCGTCCGGTTGGCTTCACCAGATAGCTCGAAACTCACGCTGACGGGTATTGCAACAAACCGCGAGACGATTCCACATGCGATCAAATCGCTCGGTGGATCGCCGTATCTGAGCAATATCCGACTGGGATCGCTTTCCAAGGACGACGTATATGCCCCTGGTTCAGTCGTGATCCGGTATCAGGTCAACGGATCCTTGCTTCGAGGAATTCAGCCCCCGCCGATGGCGGTCGTTGCCGGGGCGTCCGCCAGTGAGGAGGATGGTGCGGAATGAAACCCCAGGATCGAATCAAGCGATACGCACAGCTCGCGCTGCTGGCGACGATTATCGTATGGGCGTTGCTGTGCTATTTCATTGCGATCTCTCCGAGGGCGAAGAACCTTCAGCGAGTCGATGCCGATCTTGCGGAGTCGAGTGCAGAGTTAAAGGAGATGCGCAAAGAGATCGAAAACGCGAGCATCGCCGGAACTCCCGCGCCGGGTGAATCCCGCTACGAGAAGTTCGGCATCCTCGGTGTCGATGAGGAGCAGCTTTTTCTCAGCGATTTGATCGACTTCTGTAAGGAGACGAACAATTCGCTGAATGTCGTCCGCCGTTCGAATATCGCGCGAGCCGCCAAGACGACATCGAAGCAGGATGCAAAGAAGAAGCAGTCGCGGCCCAGCACTGAGCCGGATGTTCCTCAACCCGTCATCAAGCGAGTGCCACATACTGTCAACTACTCAGGTACGTTCCTGTCATCGTTCTATCTTCTGCGGAAACTGGAATCGTATAAGCGTCTGCTCACGGTGGAGCGAGTCGAGATTGCTTCCGACACGCGAGTCGGCTATCCGCGGGTGAATGGAAACATCACGATCGAACTGTACCTCGTGCATAATCCAGGGCAGCCGCCAGCGGTCGGCGTTGAGGTAGGGGCCGAAACGAAAGGGCAGGTTGCGCCTAGCGCGGCAAATGAAGCGCCGACAGAGGAGCACCAGAGTGAAGTATGATAAGAAAGACAAAGCTAAGGTCGTCATCCTAGCGGTCCTTCTCGCAGGCATCTGGATCTTTAGCGGGGTTCGATTCGCTATCCTCTCTCAGCAGACGAAGTCTAAGATTCAGGCGGATAGCGAGCGGCATGCTGCAGCGCACGCGGCCCAGATTGAGGCGAAGGGCGGGATTCCCAGCGTTCCCGAGAAGTCACCGGTACTGCGACTGGCTGCGCTTATGACGCCGGTGGAGCCTCCGAAGGATGACCCCTTCCGTCCGGTGATTCCGCCGCGATCGCGCATAAGTGCAGGTCAACCACCGGCAACTCCAAAGAAGGAGCCGCCGGAGTCTCTACCACCTCTGTGGGGAGATGGTTCATCCTCATCCCGCCGTTCGAGAAACGAATTGCACGTCACCGGAATTATCCAGGGCAGCCCCTCGACTGCTATTCTTCGATTCGGGGAAAACCACTATGTGGTGCGCGAAGGAGATATGCTGGACAACGACCTCCGGATTCTGGAGATCGGGCTAAATTCGGTAACGCTGAGAGATGGGCAAAGCAGCTACGTTCTTCGTATCGGGCAATAATGTGAGCCGTCGGACGGTCTCTTTTTCGTCAGCAGAGGCTGGAGATCAAGGGGCCTGAGCTATGCCTCGTTGCTTTCTTTTTCCGGATCGAGCAGCTTGCCTATCTCGGTGAGCAGCTTGTCCATATCCACGGGCTTGTCGAAGAATCCTTGAACTGGAAGGTATTCATAAGGCTCGTAGGTGCCATCGCTCTTGTCGGGATAGAGCTTGAGGGGGCTCGTTTCGTGTATCGCGCTCAGGACGAGAATCGGAATATCGCGAAATTCCGGATCAGCATCCTTACGGAGCGTCCAGACAAAGTGAAATCCCTCGGTGCCGGCTGGCATCATGACGTCTAGCAAGACGAGATTTGGTCGCTCCTTCTTGACTTGATCGAGTCCTTCATTGGCGTTTGGCGCGGATGCCACCTGGTAACCGGCCTTTTCTAGGACCAGGGTAAGAGCCTCAATGGTGTCCGGATCGTCCTCCACGATGAGGATTTTCTTCGCAGATGCTTCTGCCATGCCTCTTCTCTCTCCTGAAAGCGTTTTGCAATATCTCGTTCACTAGACGGTTTGGAAGGGCGCGCTTAGATTTGCGCTATAAGGGCCTGCCATAGCCGTGCTCTCGCCGGGTTTTCAATCAATCGTTTCGTTTCCTACGCCAGCAGCGCTCGGTGATCTACACGCTTCTCTCGGCTTCTTCTCTCTCGAAGGCGCTCGTAATGGACGCCGCAATATGTCTTTAGATCCGAGAATCCCACTTCCGTACCGCTTGATCTCCATCGTCGATGAAGAATCCGCCCACTAGAATGCTTCGCCTAGTCGGCCGATAGCTCCTTGCGGAATCCCGGTTCCAGCGTTGGCTACTTCTATGAGGATCCATCTGTGGGAGAGGCTGAAAATAGATAACGATAGAGGGCCTTGGGCTTGGGGCCGCGACTAGAGGTGACTCCGAGGCGGGTGTTCTCTTCCTCGCTCACACCTCTGCCCTTCGCCCAAAGCCGGGCACACAGATCGGTCACGCCGTTGGTCAGGCAGCTCCCAATGCAGATTGGGTCGAGGGCACGAGGAGCATGCGCAGCAGCGAGGGCGCGAATAAGCTCGTCAGGATCGACATCATGATGACCTGGCTGTAGACATCGTTGGTGATTATGCCGTTGGCGAGGCCGATGAGCGCGACGACGATCCCGACCTCGCCCCGAGGGGTCATGCCAACACCGACGGCCAGGGCATCGCGTTTCCGAGGCGATAGGCGGCGATCTCGTCGACTACGGCGGGTTGGCCAACGAGGCGGAGAATCTCGCCCGCGATCTTTGCTGAAGCAAATAAAATAAACAAATCCAAGAAGATATTTGCCGGTTCGGGCATAGTATTCTACCCTCGCAT
>Ga0180434_10007442_pt1 | contig 12317 bp, 13 predicted proteins | sample SS_ome_7_FD_132453 | JGI IMG/M metagenome (GOLD analysis project Ga0180434, IMG submission 132453) | Hypersaline lake sediment archaeal communities from the Salton Sea, California, USA - SS_1_D_2 metaG | ecosystem: Environmental > Aquatic > Non-marine Saline and Alkaline > Hypersaline >... | reverse complement strand
GACACTCATTGTCGTTTACAGAAATGCGTGAACGTGGCTAAATATATTCAAATACGAGGATTCTCAGATGAAATTGCAAGAACTCAATCAACAAAAATCGGTCACCCGAATCGAAAAGGTTCTAGAAAGCCGGCTCGGCAAATCCATTGATTTTGACCGGGTTGATGCTCGCACAGCGCGTTCCATGCTGGGTCGGGTGCGCAGCGTTATCGCTGAAGTACGCAACAGCCACGGATTTTATCGCAGCGAAAAAAATCCCAGCTATCTCCGTGCGCTCATGCTGGAGCAAGCACTAGCGGCCGTGATCGAAGAAGAAGATTTACCCATCGATATGGAAGACCCCAAGGTCAAGACAGCCATGGACAAGCTCAAGCGCAAGCAGACCCTAAGTCCCGACGAGCAGAAGATGGTCAATACCATTGCCACTGTGCAGGCCAAGGAAAGCAAAAATCTCCGAGAACAGGCCGAGCTGCAAACAGCCCAAGTGGTGCTAGCAAGCCAGGACATGATCGATCGTATCCAGGGCATGATGGAAGATGTCAGCGAAATGCAGTTCAAAGATCTGCCCGCCCTGGTATCCAGTATCAAACAAGACATGGGTACAGCACAGGCCGGACAGTTCCAGACTGCAGCCAGCCAGTCATTGGCCGGATTGCTACAGGCCATACAAGGTGCCAAGCAACAGATGGAAACAGCACAAGGTGCTATCACGGGTGACACCATGGAAGTTCCTGGCGAAGTTCCTGCTGAACCTGGCATGGAACCGGCCACCGGCGAAGAACCCGATCTCAGCCTTGACGCCAATCTCGGTGACATAGAAGACGAGACCGAACCCGAAGTCGATCTAGGACGTGAGCGACGCTGATGCGTTTGCTAGAGCTGTCTGATTCTGATCCACAAAATCTCAGGCTGTTGGCATTGAGTAAATTTTTGCTGGGTCGGAGTCAAGACACAGATGCAGAAAAAACCATCGGACTGGGCACATTCCTGAGCCTGGCAAACAACATGGACATATCGCTCACCGCCGACTCCTTGAAAAATCTAGTACAAACTCCACCACTTAATGCTGTGATAGCCAATGTTGAAGGCGATGCTGAATCTGGACGGGTGATATTCAAAGGTGCTGATCAAGCGCCCAATGATACCATGAATGTGGATCAAGCCCGTCAAACGGTAGACCAGATGGCCAAGCGCGCCTTGGACTAGTCTCGAAATCCAGATCATGGGTGTCACAGTCCGCGGTCAAATCAATCAACTCGAACAGCACACACCGGCTGTGATCTCTTCGGTCAAGACAGCTGTACCAACAACCGCCATGTCACGAAGACCGTCACAGATCACTCAAACCAGTTTAGGACCTGGAGTGGTCTGGGCCAACTCGGACTTTTGCTGGACCAGCGTTCCTAAGAACGCCAACATGGTGTATAGATCCATACTGCAAAATCTCGGTGTTCCTAGAGTCACCTATCAACCCACACACGGGCAGACATGGTGTATTTTTGTGATACGCGATCCGCGCACACGCTTGATCAGTGCCCTGGGAGAACACTGTTTGCGTCGACGGGTGCGTGGACGATCCATCAAAGATCTGTTGGAGTCTTTGCTTGCTGATCCTGGCAATTTTGACGAGCATCTTGAACCACAGACAGTATGGGTGCAAGGCAAGCGTTACACTGAAATCTTATTGTTTGAGGATCTCTATCAGCAGACATTGGCTCATCCATTTTTCGCCCCCCACAGCACAGTGGTAAACAGATATATGAACCCGGATCGATTAAATAACAGCAAACACCATCGAGGCAAAAGCCTCCAGCAACTTTACCTAGATCATCAAGACTTGGTTGATCTTGCGATCAAAAAGTATTACAATAAAGATCTTGATATCTGGAAAGACAGAAAAAATTGGACAGGAAAGGAAATCTAGATGGCTTATAGCTCTGAAGTGATTGACCATTACGAAAATCCACGCAATGTGGGCAGCATGGACAAGGCTGACCCTGCAGTAGGCACCGGTATGGTGGGGGCGCCTGCTTGTGGAGATGTCATGAAGCTGCAGATCAAGGTCAACAACGCCGGTGTAATCGAAGACGCACGATTCAAGACCTACGGTTGCGGCAGCGCGATTGCCAGCAGTTCCTTGGTAACAGAATGGGTCAAAGGCAAGACTCTGGACGAAGCCAAAGAAATCAAGAACACAGCCATCGCTCAGGAACTGAGCCTGCCTCCAGTGAAAATACACTGCTCGATACTGGCCGAGGATGCCATCAAGGCAGCCATAGAAGACTACAGGAAAAAACATGCAGACTCAGTTTGATGTCACAGACGTAGCGGCTGAAAAGATCCGTCGGCAAATTGAACGGCGCGGTCGAGGACTGGGCATCAAAGTAGGTGTCACTACCACAGGATGCTCGGGCCTGGCCTATACCTTGGAATTCGTAGATGAAGAACAAGGGCGTGAAGTATGCATGGAGCATCATGAAATCAACGGTGTCAGGATCTATGTGGATCCCAAACACAGACCTTATCTCTATGGCATGACCATTGATTATCAGAAAAAAGGTCTCAACGAAGGATTCGAGTTCATCAACCCCAACGAACGTGATCGCTGCGGGTGCGGGGAAAGTTTTACAGTTTGAATCTTGAAGAAAAAAAGCAGTGGTTGCGAGAGCATGCACATCTTTGCCCGGCTCCTTACACCAAGCGCGATTTTCGCATACAGAACTTCAATCAGTTTGGACTGACCTGCTGTTGCAATCTTGATACCACTCGAGTCACTGAATCCAATCCTGCACAAGCAGTTGATGCAGTAACAAAAGCCATGGATCTCAACCAGCGTGCCCGCGAGTGCTCACGCTGTGTCAGCGAAGAGTCCCAAGGACACACCAGTGAACGCATGCGTCTAATGCTACAATGGACACCCGAGCAGCTACAGCAATTCGACCAGTTAAGGCAGCTGCCTCACGATCAAGAAGTAGAAGTGGCCATGAAATTCAGCACTGTCTGCAACCTGGCTTGCCGGAGCTGTAACCCCAACGACAGTACCTTGTTTGCACAGGTTACTAATACCCCTTTGGCCCTGACCAAGTGGCAGAACGATCTTGCTGATATTCCTGCGTACTGGCAAGCTATCACAGATGACATACAGCGACAGCATGCCATACATGGCGACATCATTGTGCATCCTATTGGAGGGGAACCTTTTGTTACTGCCGGATTTGCTCGTCTGGTAGATTGGTTGTGTGAAACAAATCTGGCACAACACGTTAAACTGCGAGTGACCACTAACTTCGTGGTGCCAATTACAGACCGCTGGATTGACAAGTTAGCCCGGTTTCGATCTGTCCAGATAGTGGCCAGCATTGACAGTGTGGGAGACAACTATAATCAGGTGCGATGGCCGGCTGAATGGAACAAGATACAGAGCAATCTTGATCACTGGGCTAACACAGTCTCAAAAGACCCAGCACGATTCAATCACATGTGTGTGATCATGGTTTTTACCATCAACAACATATTCTACATTGACGAAATACTGGATTGGTGGCATGGGTGGTTGAGTGATAACCCAGGATTCAATCTAGATCTCCAGAACATACATGTGTATCGCCCGGCGTTCCTAAAGCCGGAAGTTTTGCCATCGCGATATCGTGGACAGTTGTTGCAGATCATGAAACCATTAGTGGATCATCCTTTGTTTGCCAATCACCGTCATCCCCAATTATATGATTTTGTAGCCAACACAGTGAGTGTGCTCCAGCAAACTGTGCCTGCTGATAATGCCCTGTGGCAAGACTATCTGCGTTACACTGCTGAATATGACGCTAGGACACGGTCCGACAGTTTCCGCTCCAATTCTCGGTTGTTCCAGTTACTGGACACAGACGATATCGCGATCTATCACGAACAGGCCAACCGGGTTGATCGCACCCTTCCAATATATGGCCATCAATCATTGCTGTAAAACAACAACATGCTGATCAAAAAATTCGATTATCAACCCTTGTCAAGGGCCACAGTCAACGGACAGAGATTGTATGCCACACCCAATGGCGACCGCTTGCCTTCGGTGACCACAGTACTGGATCGCACCAAGCCAGCGGAAAAACGCATGGCATTAGAACAATGGAAAAAAAGAGTGGGTGTGGAAAAGGCCCAACAGATCACCACTGAAGCTGCCAATCGTGGCACTCGGATGCATACCTATCTCGAACACTATATCATAAACGGCACACAGAAAGAACGTGGATCAAATCCATTTTCATGGCCTAGCCATGCCATGGCAGCCACTGTGATTGAGCAAGGGCTCAGCGGAGTAGACGAATTTTGGGGCACTGAGGTTCCTTTGTATTTTCCTTCCGTGTACGCAGGCACTACGGACTGCGTAGGTGTGCATAGAGGACAAGAAGCCATCATGGATTTCAAGCAGACCAACAAACCCAAGCGAGAAGAATGGATTGACGACTACAAACTACAGCTAGCAGCGTATGCCGAAGCACACAACGAGTTGCACGGCACTGCGATACGCAAGGGCGTGATTCTGATGTGTGTAAAACCCGACATGGATGATCAGGGTACTATAGTGGGGCAACCACAGTATCAAGAGTTTGTGGTAGAAGGATCAGACTGGGACCATTGGCGTGATCAGTGGTGGAGACGATTGGAACAGTACTATAACCAGGTAAATAGCTGATCGAGGAAAAACCATGGCCATAGTACAGATTTCACGCATAACCAATCGCACCGGATTGCAGACCGATTTACCCCAGTTGGATGGAGGAGAACTAGGGTGGGCAGTTGATTCACGCCGTCTCTATATCGGTAACGGTACACTAGCAGAAGGTGCACCGGTTGTTGGCAACACAGAAATACTGACCGAATTCAGTGACATCACAGTGCTCAGCGATTACACCTACAAAGACATTGCCGTAGGTTACGCTGCGCAGACCGGAGCTACCACTGGTGATCCCGTGATCCGATCAGTACAGACCAAGCTGGATGATCAAGCCTCCGTGCGAGATTTTGGTGCAGTGGGCGACGGAGTAGCTGACGATACAGCAGCCATCAATCGCGCACTGTATCAGCTGTTTTGCCGCGAAGTCAACACACAGATACGGCGTAGCTTGTTTTTTCCGGCCGGCACCTATCTTGTCACAGATACTATCAAGATACCACCCTTTGCCAAACTGATCGGCGAAGGTGCATCATCCACTATCATACGTTTGGATGTCACGTCAGGTGCAGCCCCAGAGTTCATGGTGCAATTCGCTGACAGCCTGCAGCAGACAGAAAGCAATCTAGGACTCAACGGAGCTCTGTTACCAGAACATATCGAAGTGTCCTCCATGACTTTCCAATCTGCAGAAGAAACTGATTTAGTTCAGATAGCATCTGCCCGACAGTGCTGGTTTGACAGCGTGGAGTTTGTGGGCCCACTCACGGTGTCAGATCTTCAAGATCTGGGATTTGACCCTGATGGCGGAAACGATTTTGCCACAGTGAGATTTTTCAACAAAGGATCGATCAGCACCTGTGCTGACATCACGTTTGATCGCTGTCGTTTTTCTGGTCTGGCCAAGGCCATGGACACTGATGTTGCTGTGACAGGAGTGACCGTGACCAACAGCCTGTTTGATGTGCTTTACTATGGCATCACCCTGGCACGCGGCACATTAGAAGGATCTGGCCCCAGTGGATTCCGTGTGGTACACAATCGATTCAATCAGATCTTCGCACAGGGTCTGTGGTTCCAGGATACCAATCTCAATGCTTCGGCTTATAATCTGTTCCAAGACGTAGGCGACAGGATTGCTGTTTCGCCGATATCAGCAGTAGTCGAGTTTGGCAATGACAACAACATCAGCGTAGGAGACCTTTTCTCGCGGACCGATGTTGAAGTTCGAACCACTGCGTTGCCACGCATCAAGGTCACCGGCTCAGCCACAAATACTGGCAGCGGAATACGGCTAGGACGTTACAGTCGTGATCGTGGCCGCACACTGGCATTACCGGACAGCGGTAATGCTGTTGTGGTGCAGTACAATATCACCTTATCGCCCATGGTAGAAATCGAGTACACGATTTCTCGCGGAGATCTTGTGAAATCTGGTACCATGCTGGTCACAGCAGGCAGTCCTGATGGCAGCACTGAGGCAGTGATCTGGACCGATGATTTCAATGAAATAGGTGATACGCGAGTGACTCTATCAGCTAGCCGTCTCAGTGACACAGTGACCGTAACTGCGTCGGCTACTTCCACGGGCACTTTGCCCACCATGCTCTACTCGATCAAACAGCTATTCTGATGTGGCCAGCTCATTTTGAGCATCGATTACGCGACTGGAATCTGCTCCGTGATCGCTGTGACGGCAATGAACTTGACCAGGCACTGTTAGACATCAACGATTGGTGGTTTCGGGCACCCATGGTCAATCGATATCTGCACTGGGACGATTGGCAAAAATGGCCAGATCCTTGGCAGCTTTTGGCTGACGATTACTATTGCGATGTTGCAAGAGCTCTAGGAATACTGTACACTATACGAATGTCCAACTCAGTCTATACATCAGTCTGTCTAGTGCAAACCGAGTCCGAGACCTTAGTCCTGATTGACTCGGGGAAATATATTGTTAATTGGTGCCCTGGTCAGGTGTTAAATATCCATTCAAATCCCATAGCAATCAAGAAACAACTCGATTCTCGAGTCTTTGACAACAAAATAGGTTAAACATGCCACAGATACAAGTTCAAAAAAGAAATGGCGATCGTGCTCCATTGGATCTAGAAAAAATACACCGTGTGGTGTTCTGGGCCACAGAAAACGTCACAGGAGTCAGCGCCAGCGAAGTGGAAATCAAAAGCCACCTGCAGTTTTACAACGGTATCAAGACTGCTGACATACAAGAGACCTTGATCAAGAGTGCAGCTGATCTCATATCTGAGGAAACGCCCAACTACCAGTATGTGGCAGGCCGTCTGATCTGCTATCATTTGCGCAAGCAGGTCTATGGCAATTTCCAGCCCTGCCACATTCTAGAACTGGTACAGCGCAATGTGGCTGCGGGATTTTATGATCCGGCTCTTTTGGAAGACTATTCGGAATCCGAGTGGGATCAGATCAATGCTTTTTTGCGCCACGACCGCGATGAAAATCTTACCTATGCAGCCATGGAACAGTTTCGCGGCAAGTATCTGGTACAAAACCGTGTGACCAAAGAGATCTACGAAACACCACAGATAACCTATGCCTTGATCGCTGCCACTCTGTTCAGTCAGTACTCCCGGGAAAAACGCATGTTGTGGGTAAGAGACTACTATGATGCGATCAGTACACACCAGATATCTCTACCCACACCTGTGATGGCTGGAGTGCGCACTCCTATGCGCCAGTTTTCTAGTTGTGTGTTGATCGAGACCGATGACAGTCTGGACAGTATCAACGCTACTAGTTCGGCCATTGTGAAATATGTAAGCCAGAAAGCCGGCATCGGCATCGGCGCCGGGCGCATACGTGCCATCAAGAGTCCTATACGCAACGGTGACGCTTATCACACTGGTGTGATTCCGTTCTATAAACTGTTCCAGGCAGCGACCCGTAGTTGTAGCCAGGGAGGGGTACGCAACGGTGCTGCCACTCTTTACTATCCTGTATGGCATCTCGAAGTAGAAGACCTCCTGGTACTCAAAAACAACAAAGGCACCGAAGACAATCGTGTGCGGCACATGGACTATGGCGTACAGTTCAACAAGGTCATGTATGAGAGGTTGCTGTCTGGGGGTGATATCACCTTGTTCTCACCACATGATGTACCTGAAATGTTTGATGCTTTTTATACCGACGTGGACCGTTTCCGTGAGTTATACGAGCGTGCTGAACGCAATACCCGACTGCGCAAAAAAACAGTCAAGGCCGTGGAACTGTTCACAGCATTCATGCAAGAACGCAAAGACACCGGACGTGTGTACCTTATGAATGTGGATCATGCCAACACACATGGCAGCTTCCGTCCTGAAGTAGCACCTATACGACAGAGCAATCTCTGTTGTGAAATTGACCTGCCCACACGACCCATGTCGGATATCTACGATGAATCCGGGGAAATCGCACTGTGTACTCTCAGTGCCATCAACTGGGGCGCTTTCCGCACACCAGAAGAAATGCAAAAGCCTTGTGAATTAGCAGTTCGTGGCCTAGATGCCTTGTTGACTTATCAACGCTATCCCATCCGAGCTGCAGAAGTAGCCACACAAAAACGCAGACCATTGGGAGTAGGTATCATTAATCTTGCATTCTGGATGGCTAAGAATGACATGACCTACAGCGAGCCCAACCTTGCCTTGATTGATCAGTGGGCACAGCACTGGAGTTACTATTTGATCAAGGCCAGCGCTGATCTGGCGCAAGAGCAAGGGGCCTGCCCGGGCAGTGACGAAACACGTTATCATTCTGGCACACTACCAGTGGATACCTACAAGCGTGATGTGGATGAGTTAGTGCCTCACACTGACTGTATGGACTGGGAAGGCCTACGCCAGCATCTACGAACACACGGCATACGCAACAGCACATTGATGGCTTTGATGCCAGCTGAAACATCGGCACAGATCTCCAATGCTACCAACGGAGTGGAACCTCCTCGCAGTTTTGTTTCGGTGAAACAGAGCAAGGACGGTGTGTTGAAACAAGTAGTACCCGAGTATCGTCGCCTCAAAAACAAATACGAACTGCTGTGGGATCAGCGCAGTCCTGAGGGATATCTCAAAATCATGGCAGTGCTGCAAAAATACATTGACCAAGGTATTTCGGTCAATACCAGCTACAATCCGCAGCACTACGCTGATGAAAAGATTCCCATGAGTGAGATGCTGCGACATCTTATACAGTTTTACAAGTACGGTGGCAAGCAACTGTATTATTTCAACACCTATGATGGATCTGGTGAGATCGACCTTGATCGCTTGTCAGATTTACCAGCCAAACAAGAACCTGTTACTGACTCTGATTCCTGCGATAGCTGTACCATATAAGGCAAACCCATGACAGTATTGAACCTACAACGAAATCGTGACCATACTCAAAGCCTGGCTTTTCTTGATCCAGGCGGAAGTCTGGGCATGCAGAGGTATGACACGCTGAAATATCGGCAGTTCGACAAACTCACTGACAAACAGTTGGGCTTCTTTTGGCGTCCAGAAGAAGTGGATGTGCTACGCGATGCCAAAGACTTCCGCGAGCTCACGGATCATGAGCAACATATTTTTACAGCCAATCTCAAACGGCAGATCTTGCTGGATTCGGTGCAGGGTCGCAGTCCTAACCTGGCATTCTTGCCAATCACTACACTGCCTGAAATCGAGACCTGGATAGAGACCTGGGCTTTCTCTGAGACCATTCACAGTCGCAGTTATACTCATATCATACGCAACGTGTATGCCAATCCGGCGCAAGTATTTGACGAAATGCTGGATGTAGACGACATCTTGAATTGCGGTCAGGACATCAGTCGCTACTACGACGATCTTATCCAGTACAGCCAATGGTATCAGCTGCTGGGGCCTGGCAGCCACACAGTAAATGGCCGCACTGTGGAAGTGGATGTGTTGGAACTCAAGAAAAAGTTATGGCTGTGCTTGGCATCGGTCAATGTGTTGGAAGGAATCAGATTCTACGTGAGTTTTGCCTGCTCCTGGGCTTTTGCTGAGCTCAAGAAAATGGAAGGCAATGCCAAGATCATCAAGTTTATCGCTCGTGATGAAAATGTACATCTTGCCAGCACACAACAGCTCATGAAACTGTTGCCACAGGATGATCCCGACTATGCAACAATACGTGACCAGTGCATGCCAGAAGTGCAACAGATGTATGAGTCTGCAGTGGAACAAGAAAAAACCTGGGCCCATTATCTGTTCCGTGATGGCAGCATGATTGGACTCAACGAGCAGTTGCTGGCAGAGTATGTGGAGTGGATCGCACACAAACGCATGACAGCGGTTGGTGTGCCCAGCCAGTATCGCGGAGGCTCCAACCCGTTGCCTTGGACACAAAAATGGATCGCGGGTGCAGAAGTGCAAGTGGCTCCCCAGGAAACCGAAATATCCAGTTATGTCATCGGCGGCACACTGCAAGATGTCAACGAAAAGACCCTGAGTGGTCTCAGTCTATGATCAAGGAGGAAACATGCTGACTGTTTATTCAAAAAAAATCTGCCCCTATTGCGACAACGCCAAGCAATATCTACGCAACAATGACATCGCGTTCGCAGAGATCGATGTTGAACAGGACCCAGCAGCTCTTGAGTTTATCAGGGCCGAAGGACATCGCACTGTGCCACAGATCTATCTCAATGGAAAAGTTTTTGTGCCCGGCGGTTGGGCAGGGTTAAGTAGTCTTACTCCTGACCAGATACAGCAAGAACTAGAGCTGAGACAGGCACTCGACGACGTGGACGCTATATGAATCTCAATGCAAACGACATAGTAACTTTTAAACTTACCACGGGCGAAGAAATCATCGCTCGCATCAAAACCATAGAATCTGATCATTATCTCATCGATCAACCTATATCTGCTGTGCTGGGCCCCCAGGGTCTACAGCTCATGCCCAGCTTGTTTAGTGCCAAAATGGAACAAACTGTGCGGCTAAATACTGGCAGTTGGATAATGGTAGCCGAGACCAGAGAAGATATTCGCAACAGTTACATACAGGCGACCACCGGGATCGCCCCAGTTACCAAGCAGATCATCACTGGATAGATGTCTCATTGTTTCCGGATCATGGTCCAGGGCAAGATCGAGACCTATTCGAAATTTGAGGATATCCCGGAAGTGATTGATCATGTGATCGAATTCTCGCCAGAAGTACCTCCGCCTCCGCATACCGAACCCCAACATCGGGAGATCGATGCTTGGCAGCATCGTCTACAGGAACTCATGAGGAGAGAACATGCCAGCGGCAGCTAGACGCGGTGATGCAGGAGTGGTACATTGCTCAGGTTTCAATATAGCCAGTGCGTCTGGCGATGTGTTTGTGAACGGGCGAGGCGCTGCCCGACGCGGAGACACCAGCACCGCACATAAACTCCCAGGCAGTCCTTGTCCCACACACACTAGTTCTATATCGGTAGGTTCCGGTACAGTATTCATCAACGGAAAAGCCGCGGCCCGTGTTGGTGACACATTCGGTGGATGCACATCAGTGGCATCTGGATCCGGTGATGTTTTCATAGGCGGATAGCATGGGCGCACTATCACCCAGCATGGCCATCGCAGGTGCAGGATTGTTACCCAATCCTGCTGCCAACATAGGCGTCGCCTTGACTGCCAACAACCAGGCCGTGGAATCGGCTGCTGGCTATGCCAATCTTTCTATCGTGTCTCAGATCGCTGATGTGCTGGATGATGCTTACATAGCAGCATTCGATGCCAACCTGGCCAACAACATCAGCGAAAGCACCTATGACAGCGTGTATGCCATAACTGCCAATCTCCTGCCAGCGTTGGCTGATCAACCTTCCTTGGGCAACACTGCAGCTGATCTCATTTACAATACCGGGAACGCAGCCAACATCGGTAACGTGGTTTTTGTCAGTGATGTGGTATCTGTAAATCAGACCGCCATACTTGACACCAACGACCTCAGCCGATTCTGCCAGGTATTCATGCAGAGTGTGGGATACATCAGCCAGGCCAATGCTACCTTGAACAGTTGTCGCAATGCTGACACCTTGGCCCAGACATTTGATCCAGACGCCGGCGGCATGGACGTGATCAGTACCGGTGGTCTCAATCTAGTGGCCACGGATCTGGCCAGTCTCGGTCGTGATTTTGCGGCTTTGGGAGATCTCATCGATCTCGCACAATTGCCACTGTTGGGGCTGCCCAGCACCCTGCTGTCTCGCATAGTGACTGTGGCCGGAGGAGTGCTGCCGGCGCTAGGAGAACAGCTCATAGACAGTGGTGTGTCAGAACAGGCCTTGAGAGATCTGGATCTTGGTCGCAACAGCTTTGATGCCAATGCTGAACGCCGCGCATATCTCGCCATGCTCAGCGTGACCGGAGAAACGCTTGACACGATCAAAACCATACTCGGTGTGCAGTCCAACAGCATCCGGGTCATGAGCCAACTATTGGATCCCAAGATGATCCTGCCCAGCAGTTATACCACTTTGCTGTGCCCCACTGCCAATGGACCGGTGCCGATCTATGTGAATGGTGCTGCCAACCAAGTCCTGGTGCCAGTGGTGCAGGATTCCACCACTGCGGCATTTACCGGAGAAGGCGCCACCAACAGCTACGATGTCATGAGTCTGATCATACCTCCT
>Ga0180434_10007441_pt1 | contig 12319 bp, 16 predicted proteins | sample SS_ome_7_FD_132453 | JGI IMG/M metagenome (GOLD analysis project Ga0180434, IMG submission 132453) | Hypersaline lake sediment archaeal communities from the Salton Sea, California, USA - SS_1_D_2 metaG | ecosystem: Environmental > Aquatic > Non-marine Saline and Alkaline > Hypersaline >... | reverse complement strand
CCGGACTGGGTGCTGGACGGCGGGTGTTGCCCGCCCGGAGAGTCCTGCTGCAACTGCGACTGAACCGCGGCCCTCGGGCCGCAGGGGGGATTGCGATGCTGGACAGGAGAAGGGCCGAGCGGCTGATACCGCTGCTGCTGGCGCTGCCGCTGGTCGCCATGCTGCTGCTGCGCGACGCGGGGCCGGACCCCGCCGCCCTGCGGGCGGAGTGGGGGGAGGACGTCGCGAGGGCCGTCGAGGAGGCCGGGCGCTCCGGGAAGTTGGTGCTGGTGGGCTTCCGCGCCGAGTCCTGCGGCTGGTGCGTGCTGATGGACAGGGAGATGGAGTCGCCAGTGGCGGCGAAGGCCCTGAGGGGTTTCGTCGTCGCGAGGGTCGACGTCCCGTCCACCGTGTCCGATCGCCACGGCGTGGGAGGCGTGCCGGCGTTCCTCGTGCTGGACGCGCGCGGCCGGGAGCTGGGGCGGATACGCGGATGGCGGCCCGCGGAGGACTTCGCCGAGGCGCTGTCCCGGATCGCGGGCTGATGGCCGTCTACGTCGACGACATGTACCGCTCGCCGTTAGGGCGCCTCGGGCGGATGAAGATGAGCCACATGTACGCCGACACCGAGCGGGAGCTGCGGGACATGGCCGACCTGTTGGGGCTGCGGCGCGAGTGGGAGCAGAACCCCGGCCGGGGCCGGCACCGCGCGCACTACGACGTGTCGATGGCGAAGCGGGCGGAGGCCATCCGTCGCGGCGCCGTGCCGGTCACCATGAGGGAACTCGCCCGCATCGTGTCCCGGTGGCGAAGGGAGGCGAACGGCTAGTCCGCCCCGAGCCGCGACGCCACGTAGCCCCGGTCGTCCCCGAAGTCCGGCGGCTCGGTGTCCGCGAACCACTCCGACCCCTCGACGGCGCCGCCGTCGGGCGCGGCCCTCGTCGTCGGCCTCCGGACGACCGCCAGCCCGCGCCTCTGCCGGGTGGGCAGGTCCTCCCAGGGGCTCCCCGCCTCCCTGAGCGCCGCCAGCACCCCGTCCCGCCTCATGCCGTGCATCCGCCTGTGGGGCAGCACGGCACGGCCGGCAGCCATCACGCTGTTGCGCACGGCGTCGCGCTGCCGCCACAGGAAGTAGTTCGGCGCGTCATGCACGGGCACAGGGAAGGCCCTGGCGTCGAAGTGCGCGCGGAAGAGCCGGGACCGCAGCAGGTCCGCCCGGACCGCGTCCGCGCACGTCCCCAACGCGGCGTACAACCCCTCGGAGAACGCGGCGGTGGCGACCGACGCGGCCACCGACTCCATCTTGCTGCGCCGCCCGCCGAACCACTGCTCCGTGGCGGGGTTGGGGTAGTCCACGAGCAGCACGCTGACCTCGTCCGACTGGCAATACGCGAGCCTGGCCGTGCCGATCTCGGCGCACAGGGCGAGGGCCACCCTCTCTATGCAGTCCTCGATGGTGGCGTCGAACGGGCGGTCGAACCCGCGGGTTAGCGTGTGGAACGCCCTCCCGTCCACCCTCAGGACGGCGGGCATCTTTGGCGGGAGCGCGCAGCCGACGGCCGCCTCCCGCGCCTTCATCCGCCCCTCAAGCGACATCGCGGCCGTCATCGTCGGGATTCCTTGCGTTCGATGTTCGGCGTCCGGCTCATGGCGCGTCCTCCCGGCGCGGATCGACGGCGTCGATGTCCGACACCCACAGCTCCAGGACGGAGCCCCGGGCGCCCTCGCGGTCGTGCTCGCAGTACACGAGCGCCTTGAACTCCGAGCCGTCCATGATGCTGACGGCGAAGATCGCGACGACCTCGCCCTCCATCCCGTGCATCTCGCGCCCGGTGGCGCGGCGGTACGCGTCCGGCGATATCGCGACGTTCCGACCCAGCAGGTTGGTCCGCAGCGTGCCCGGCAGCACCTCGCCCAGCTTCCTGTCCATGCCTTCATCTCCTTGCGTGAACGATCTCCGCCCCATTGTACGGCCGGCGGCGGGGGAAGGCAAGGGACTGCCGCGCCGCGGCGTATAATCGATCGAAGGGAGGTCGCGATGCTGAGGATGGACGTGGTCAGGGGCAGGACTCGGCGGCTGTGCGGCGTGGAGGTCACATGGTGGGGGCTGTCGCAGGCCCACAAGTGGAGGTGGCACGGCACCCACATCGACTTGGGTCCGGTGAGCGTCTACGGGCTGCCCCGGTCCGGGCCGGGGGCGTGGGCGTGGAGGGCTGTCTCGGTCGCCGCCAAGCCGCTCAGGCTGTGGTACCACTGGCGGTACTGCCGCGAACCTCGGATGTAGGGGGCGGCGCGCATGCCGGACATTCCCTAAAACCCTCGGCCGAATCAAGACCCACGACGCTTTGCGGCGGATTCCCGGCCGGGATGCCGTCGTGGGACTAGCCAGCCTGCGCGAGCGCGCCGCGCACGCCCACCCGCGGCTCGTCGAGCGGGGGCGTCCCGTCCGTGTACTCGATGATGACCGGCCTGGAGCCATATCAAGATCCGATCGACTGGGCGAGCCAACGAGGAAATATCCGAAGCCGTTAGAATGTCGCATGGAGCTTCCCTTCGCCGAACTCTTCGCCGGCATCGGACTCGTGCGGGCCGCGCTTGGCCCGACTTGGCGATGCGCGTATGCCAACGACATCGATCCGCACAAGGCCAGGATGTACAGGGCGATGTTCCCGGACGATCCGCCGGAGCACCTGCATCTGTGTGACATCTGGGACACCGATGCCGTCACATCGCGAATCGGGTCACCGTTCCTAGTTACTGCGTCGTTCCCATGTACCGACCTCTCGGTCGCGGGCAGGCAACACGGTTTGTCCGGCCCCGGCTCCGGCACCTTCTGGGCGATGGCGACACTGCTGCGCAGGATGGCGTCCGAGGGCAGACCCCCCAGCATGCTGATGTTGGAGAACGTCCATGGCTTCGTGACGGGCCACGGCGGCCGCGACTTCAGAGCCGCCTGCACCGAGCTGTCGTCGCTGGGGTACTCGCTCGACGCCTTTGCCCTTGACGCGAGGCACTTCACGCCCCAAAGCAGGCCTCGCCTATTCGTGGTGGGGGCGCTTGGGTGGGAAGGGAAATCCGATACGGAGGCGCGACCGGAGGCGCTGAAACTGCAAGCGCTCTCAAGGGCCATGGAGTCGATGCCCGCCGCGCGTTGGATGGGTCTGCGCGTCCCACAGCCGCCGGAGCGGCCGTGCGATGTCGGTTCCCTGCTCGACTCCGACGGCGACTGGTGGCCGGAGGAGATGGTGGCGGCGCACCTCGCCAACATGGATCGTCCGCACTTGGACAGGCTGGCCGGGCCGGGGGTCGTCACCGCCTGCGGCTTTCGCAGGACGCGACGCGGTGCGGCGAGGCTGGAGGTAAGGATCGACGGGCTGGCCGGGTGCCTGCGAACGCCGAGGGGTGGCAGCGGCAGGCAGGTTGTCGTGCAATCCGAGGCTGGCAGGGTCAGGATGCGGTGGATGACATCCGCCGAGTACGCGAGGCTCCAAGGCGCGAGGCACTGCGGCCCGGTCGTGTCAGAGCGGCAGGCGCTGTTCGGCTACGGGGACGCTGTTTGCGTCCCAGCGGTGTCATGGTTAGATTGTGAGGTGCTTTCGCCACTCGCTAGGAAACTATGCGGTTTTCACCCAGCCTCATACCGTCGCGAACCAAGCGCCACCACACCTGCTCGCCGTTGAGCTGCCATCCCCATTGCCTTTTCCTATAGCTGGACGCATGCGGCCTGCGCATGGTAGAGCCCTTCTTCCGGACCCCTTTGCAGTCGCGGAGCAGCTCCTCCACCCGGTTGCAACAACCCGACCGTATGTTCCCATACACTCTCATCTCCACGGTTCTCTTCCTAGAGGTCGCCTTGGACTGTGGCCCGATTGGTTGTATGTTGAATCCCTTTTGCTCTTTGACCGTTTCGCCAGTTTCGCGTTCGTACTGTTCCATGAACTCCGTCTCCTTTTCGGGCGGAACCGTCACCTCCAAGCGCATACTATCGAAGCAGGCGGCCAGGCTGCCGGGCGGAAGATCGCCGTGACGCATTTGGTGCATTGCCCAATCGCGCGGCTGCATACCGTACCAGTCCCACCAGTCGGTCCACTCCGCGTACGCGCTTTTCGGGTTGCTCGGAATGTCGCGTGGTTTTCCGGATTTGCAGAATTGTGACCATGTTTTTTTGGGGCGCCGTTTGTCAACCGTCAGCTCCCCAGAGGCCACGAGTTTGCGCACAAAGTCGCGGGCTCTGTCGAACGGCCTGTACCTGCTGTAAATGCGCATCCACTCCAGCGACACGCCAGTTATGTCAACTGTCTGGCTGGTTTCCCGCTTCTGTCGGATCCAACTGCCCCCGCTTATGCCAGCCCCGGCGTCACGCAGGTTGGACAAGACGACGATGTCCCTGGCTTGCTGGAGCTCCAGATTGTCGACGAAGTCCACCACCAGCAGGAACTCCTTCCCCTTCGGTGCCCTCGTCCCCCTCCCGAGCATTTGGAAATAAAGCGGTCTCGATCGCGTCGGGCGAGCCATGGCTACCAGATCGCAGGTCGGCAGATCCACCCCCTCGGTGGTCACCTGCACGTTCACGATGACATTGATCTTGCCTTCCTCGAACCTCCTGTAGATTCTCTCCCTTTCCGCCACTCGCAAGCCGCCGTGCACATATGTGGAGACGCCGAGAGCGCCGGACCTGTTGAGCAGGAGGCTAAGCTGCCTTGCCTCCTCCACACGGCTGACGAACACTACCGTTTGTGGCACCCTCCCGAGTTCGCTGCGGATTTCGGACAACGTGTCGCGAATAGTACGGTTCCGTTGAACCGCGTCGGCTTTTTTGAAGCTCAACTCCAGGTTCCCGCCCTTCCACCTGGCCGTCCTCGGCTTCAGGTGGGTGCTCACTGTCACGGACTCGACTTCGCAAAGGTACCTATCTTCGACGCCCTGTTCGATGGGGTACCCGTAGACCACATACTTCCGGAAATCCGGAATAATCACAGGCAGCTTGTCATGACGGATCACGGTCGCGGACAAGCCCAGAATCCTCACCCCGGCCTTCCGAAACTCGTTCGCTACGCCCCCCCAGGCACGTTTTTTGCCCTCCGGGTAATGCTGCACCTCATCGATGATGATGAGGTCATACCTCCGCAGGAGTTTGTTGAACAGCGGACGGTTGTTTCTCCGGGCCCAGACCAGCTCCTGCGATGTTGCCGTATGTATTTTCGCGTGGCCGTCGGGTTCGTTGTGCCTGCTCGGGGAGTCCAAGCCCCTCTCGTATTGGCCTCTGAACTGGTTCTCCAGCTCCACCTTGTGGGTGACAACCAGAACTGCCTGGCACATGGTGTCGAGCATCTTGGCGGCGATGAGCTTGGCGACCTTTGTCTTGCCGCTACCGGTGCACATCTCGATCAGGACCACGGTCTCCCCCGCGCCAAAATAGTCCATTGCCATCTCGGCGGCGTCCGTCTGATAGTACCTCGGGACCGTCTCCTTGCAAAGCGGCGCCGTCTCGTGATAGGGGAACCTCTTGCTATCCAGCTTGATATTCCGCACCCTCCGGAGTGCCATTTCCACGGAGAAGTCGCAAGGAGCGTCATCCAGCCTCGGTCGCCTCTCGTTCCACTTCCTGGTCACCCACGCACGCCTAGAGGCGTCGCTTCGTTTCTTACCCATTATCTCTATTATCCCACAGCTCGTGAATTATCGACCAAATTGCCTTGTCCGCATGTCCCCCGACGCTCCTGTAGCCCGTGGCCATGCTGCACAGCATCGGCAGCCCCCTCGACCCATCGGATCGATCCTCTCGGTATGATGCGGTCAAATAGCCGCTTGGAAGCCAGCCGTGATCCAACGGATGCATAACGAGCAACGTGAACAGGGCGAGTTCCCTGCGTCTCACGGCGAGGGGGCGTCCTCGATCCGGCTCGATTTTTGTGGACTCGGCCAACTCGGCCAGCATATCGATCAGCCTGGCATCGTCTTTATTCTCTCTAGCGCACTTCACCGTGACCTCAAGGCAAGAGCCTTCCCGGAAACACCACCTCGCGAGGTGGTCAACACACCTCTCCAGCACCCTCTGTATCGGCCCGCAAAGATCCAGATTCATCCAATCGAATGGCTCCCGGAACTCCGCCACCCGCCTGCCGAGTTCCATTGACATGGCGCCCATGATGTCTTCGCATCTGTCCCCGACGGCCATGCGAATCTCCTCACGAATCTCCTCGAACGTGCTGCGGTCGCGCTCTATAGTCCGGCAATTCCCCAGTGGCACGCCGGCGCTGCTCAGCAGGTCGAAGTCGTGCAGCGTCCTGGACGGCATGATCAGGGAGCAAAACCGACTCGGTTCGCGGCGCGCGCGCCGCCGCACCTCGTCGTCCATCCGTCGGCACGCTGCCCTTTTCCCGGGCAGTTTGGCGCCTCTTACGAACTTCCTAGTGTCAGCACCCATGCTCTCGCTCCCGACTCAATCGTACCATCCGCACCGGACGCCGTCAAGTGGATTTCCCCGGCCGATAAAAATCGCGGCCGTCGTGTGAAAGCGATTGGCTTGACTCCCCGCTCGCCACCGCATACAATCTGCCGACTGTTGCCGCGCGGCGACGAAACCGAAGACGATGGACGAATATGAACACTTCCGCCGAGCACGACTGGACAACGGCCGAAAACACCGCCGCCCGCCTGCGAGACGGGCTGAAGCTCGCGGGGTACGGCACCGCGTTTCATCTCCTCCGAGACGGCATGCCCATCGATGAGGCGGCGGCCCGGGCGGCGATCGTAGACGAAATCACCACCCCGCCAGCAGTAGGGGGGTATCAGCATCGGATGCGCAGGGATCCGGGGCTGCGCGACCAGCCGGCGTCCGTCGAGATCGACCCGGCGGGGGGGCTGGTGTTTGAGCACGGCGGCTTTCGGCGACCGGTGGACCTCGGCGGGCTGATCGTCGCGAGGCCGACGGAAACCGGGCAGGGACGCAACCGCATAACCAAGAAGGCGGAAAGGAAGAGGTCACAGAGGCTACAAGGGAAGCTGGACAACACGCGTGGCACGAAGAAGGCCGACTATCTCGCCCACGCCCGCTGTTGTGGGTATCTCGTGAGGAACACCTCCATGCGCTTCAACAGCAGGGGGAGGGACCAGTGGGGCACGAGCGTGACCACCCGCATCGGGGGCATCGCACCGGGCGCCCTGCGGGGATTCATCGACTCGGCAGGCAAGGCGACGCTGGCCGCAACCATCCAGCTATCCGACCGCGCCGGCGGTGTGGTCGGGGTCGAGGCTATGCACCGCGGCTTCGCCAGGGAGGTGATCGACTTCCTCAACCTGGAGCTCGAGGTGGACATCGACGGCATAGCCGAGCAGCACAGAGGGCGGCTGGACTCCGGGTTCCAGCCCATCGGGCATTGGTGCGGGGGGGAGGAGGCGGTGCTAAGGAATCTGATCAGGCGCCGCGCGGACTTGAATCCCCGCGAGATTGCGAAATGGTTCTGGCGCGGATACGCGCGCGTCGCAAGCCCGGGCGGCTTGGCGACGGCGTGCAGCCGCGCGACAACAAGAGGGTAAAATCATGTGCGTGCATATCGAACCAACATGGTACAGGCCGCTGGACGACGACGGCGAGGAGTACGGGGATGTCCTGTATTTCGGGTGCCACCGCTCCGGGGAAGAGCACGAGGGCGGCTGGCTCGGCTCGGTCAGGCGGGACGGCGACGGGTGGGCATGGTGCGCCCGGCTCGCGTCGGAGCGCCCGCAAAGGCTCAGCGGTTCCGCGCCCAGCGAGGAGGTCGCCAAGGAGATCGTCGAGGCCTTCGCCAACGCGGACGAACTCGCGTGTACCGCTGGCCAGTACACGGCGGACAAGCTGGTCTGCGCCGGAATCCCGGCATGCGACCCCGAGTGATGAGCCGGGGGGAGGGCCACGGACGCGCGTGGCGCGGGGACAGCGACCCCGAGTGGATGCGTGGGGGGACAGCCGGATACACCCGACGGAGGTCTGGGCCTCAACGGGGCGCAGCGTGCAACGCGGACCCAGCCGCATGTTGATGCGGCCGTCCGAGTACGCCCGCCCCGAGAACCCCGCCAGCCTCGGGCGGATGCTCACGCTGACGCCCCTCTTGCTGACGCCGTGGGTCACGTTATGATGTCGAACCTCCGGCATCCGAGCCTGGCCTGCCATCGCGTGTGCTCGGGCGTGCCCTCGCGGTGGAATGCCACGTTGTACCGAGGACCCCCGGTGTGCTCCACGACCATGATGTCGCCTTCCCTCGGACTCACGCGGGTAAGGAAGCTGGTAAGGTACGTTTCCGGCGGCCTCTTGTGGCCGCGGGTGTGCGAGACCACCCTGGCGACCGTCGTTTCGCGGACGATGCCGTCCACGCCCTGCATCGCCAAGGTCACCTCGCACGCCGCCGACGGCCAGTTGCTCCCCGGCAGCGGGTTGGGGAGGACGCCGCGGACGGCGGCCGGGATGCACACGCCGGACTGGTGGCTGCCGTTCCTCCCGGTGTCCGTGGCGGTCAGCACCTTGGCGAACCTCCTATGCGTCGGGGGTTCGCACTCTGCGTAGGCGATAACGACCGTCTCCGGCAAAGAGGTCCGTGGGGACCGCACGGCAAAGCCGGCGGCGGAGAGCGGCTCCGCGAGATGATCGCCATCCTTCGGCAAGGAGACCACCAGGCCGTCGTCCGGGGAGACGGTCTCGTAGCCGCACTCATCTACCAGGCACAGGGCGCCGCCCTGCAAGCCGACAATCACTTCGGCGAAGGGCTCGCCGTCTTCGTCGACCAGCCACGCCCAGCAGACGCTCTTGGCCCCGGTGGCCTCCTGCGCGTCTCGCATCCTGCGAAGCTCCGGCAGGATGTCGCTCCTGCGGCGCCTGCGCCCGCACTTGTCCGACACCCTCCACCCGGCGGACCTCAGCCACTCCGCGAGATCGCGCGCGTCGGCGGGCGACAACTCGATTTGGCATTCGTCCCGGAGCTCCCTCGTGTAATCTGGCGGGACGACCTCGTCGGGACTCAGCCGAACATACCGCGCCGCCTCCAGGACGATCGGGTGGCCCCTGCCCGGTCCGAATACCACCGGCGAGCCCGCGGGATCCTTGGCGATGACCGCCTCGCTGGTTATCTGGCCTTCCTCGTCCACGAGCCAGGCCACGGCCAGGCACTCCAGGTCCGTTTCCGCGGCGCAGCGAAGCATGGCGTCCGCGTCCTCCTTCGCGCCGCCGCGCAAGAACGGATCGGACACCCCGCCGCACGCGCACATGCCGCCCTCGCCGCCGCACTCGTGGCAAATAGCATCGAACAATGTGACACCTTCCAGGCTCTTCTCCTTCACCCGAAGATTCGGGCAGGACGCGGCGCCTACGGATCGGGAGAGGGAGGACCCCCGTCCTTCTCCTTGTTTCAGTTGCCCGACGGTTTCGATTTCGAGGCGCCGCGGCCGCATACCCCAACTGTCCTGCCCGAGTGCGCCCGGCTATCGGGCCTGGCGACCTCGCCGTCCTCCCCGTCTTCGCGGTCGAACCTATCCGCGACCTCGGCGAGGTACTCCGCCAGCTCCGCGGGGTCGTCCATGTCTCCAGGCTCGTCCGCGTACCACGACAGGACCACGAACAGCTTGCACACCGGGGACGTGTTCATCACCACGCTGCCCGGCGTCCGGCTCTTTTTGTCTCCGGGCATCCCGCATCCTCCTCGCCCCATCATACCCGCCTTCCACGACGCCGTCCAGGACGTGCGTCATATGCCGTTATGACTCGCTGCCTGGCGGCCGGAGGGGGTCCGGGCGGCCCCTCGGGCCGGGGCGGCGTCGCGAGAGGGGGTATAGTGGGGCATGGGCAACGACACGAACAGGCCGATGGGGCCGGGTGACGCGCCGCCGGGCGTGTATGTCCCGCTCACGCTGGCGCGGATCAGGGAGGCCGTCGGACGACATGGCCCCGAGGCAGTGTTCGGGGGCGACGCGGTGCCGCGCGAGCACTGGGACGAATACCTGGCGCGGCTGGACGACGAGGCGCCCGCGTCGGGGGAGGCCGCCCCGGAGGGGCGGCCCTTGAAAGCCCGGTCGCTTCCGCCCCTACGCCGACGGCTTCTTGAGCCAGCCGCAGAACGCGACCTTGGTGGCCGCCGCCGCGGGCGGGTACGTGGCGCCCCCGGCGGGCGCCGCCAGCGAGGAGCTCGCGGAGCCCTCCTGCCACGCCGCGGCCTCGCCCGGATTGGACGCGCCGCCTTTCCTGTAGCACACCGCGAAGCCCGCGCCCAGCCCCACCGCCGCGGGGTCGATCACGAAGTCGGACAGGAACGTCTCCGACGACCCGAAGGTTATGTCCGTGCCGGACACCGTCCCGGCCGCGGATTTCCCGTGGTTGGAGTCGGTCTGGTCCCTGTAGCACGCCACGAACGAGTCGGCCCCGGTCGCGGCCGCCGCGAGTCCGTCGCCGCCGATCGTGGTGTCCGCGAAGGTCGCCGCCGCCCCCAGCGAAATGCTGCCGCCGGACACGTGGCCGACCCTCGCCTTCCCCTTGTTGCCGTCGGACTCGTCCGACCAGCAGACGACGAACCTGTCGGCCCCGAGCGCCGCCACGGCCATGTTGTCCGTGTCCCCCGCCGACACCCCGGCCTGGGCGCCGAAGGTTATGTCCGTGCCGGAGACCGTCCCGACCTTGGCGCGGGGAGCCCCGCCGGCGCGGTAGCACACGACGAAGCTCGACGCGTCGAGCGCGTCGGACCTGACGAGATACATGTACGTCTCGCTGGAGATGGAGTGCGCGGGGCCGACGGTGACGCTCGTCCCGCTGACGGTGCAGACCGACGCCTTTCCGCGGTGGGAGTCGGTCTGGTCCTGGTAGCACAGCACCCCGGTCGCGGCGTCGAGCGCCGCGACGGACAGGTAGGCGGGGCCGTTGCCGGATGGGTCGTTCAGGAACACGTTCGGGTCCCCGACGGTGATGTCCGTGCCGGACACCGTCCCGACCCTGACGTAGCCCTTCCGCTTGCCCGCGGAGACCACGCCCCCCGCGAACAGCACCTTGGACGAGTCCAGCGCGTCGACGGCCAGATCGTGCGTGTCGGGTATGCCGCCCGCGTAGCCGGACGTGTCCGTCGCCGCGCCGAAGGTGACGGACCCGCCGCTGAGGGTGCCCACCCTCGCGAGGATCTCGGTCGGCGTCGACCCGCGGTACACGACCACGAGGCGGGTGGAGTCCAGCGCCGCGGCGGCGATGAAATACGATGTCGTGTCGATCTGCGATGTCGCGCCGTACCCGCCGGGGGTGCTGACCCCCTTCAGCGAGCCCGCCACCTTGCCGGTGTCGTACGCCGCCGTTCCGTCCCACGCCTGCGACTGCGTGTGCTCCTCGGAGTCGTTCAGCGGATGGTAAAACACGACCTTGTCGGATTGCAGTGTGCCCATGTGGTTCCCCCTAACCTTTCGCGGCGCCTAGCTTGCCGTCGCTGGCGCCGGCGCGAAACAAAATCAAAAAAGGCGCCCGGGCCCGGGCGTATCGGTTATGACTCGCAGCCCGGCGGCGGGAGGGGGTCCGGGGATTCCCGGCCGGGGCGGCGTCGCAGGTATAGTACCGCATGAGGAACCCAGGGAACAGGCAGACGGGGGACTCGCCGATGCTCCACAGGGAGCGGGGCGAGATGGGCGAGCTGGTGGCGGCCGCCGAGCTGGCCAAGCACGGGGTCGGGGTCGCGTGGCCGCTGGGGGACGAGCTCCCCTTCGACCTGGTGCTCCACTGGGAGGGCAGGCTCTTCCGGGCGCAGGTCAAGAGCGCCCGGCCGGCGGAGGGGGCCGTGAGGTTCAACCTCGCGTCGCAGAACTCCACCCGCTACAGGAAGTACACGGAGGCGGACTGCGATGTCATGGTACTCTGCGACTACGAGAGGGCGTACCTCCTCGGGCCGGGGGACTTCTCCGGGAGGAGGGGGTTCACGGTCAGGCTGGGGTCGGCGAGGAACGGGCAGGTCCGGGGGACGCACGGGCGCGAGGACTACGCGGTGTCCCCGGAGAGGGTGGAGGCCGTGCTGGGGCCCTCGCCGGGGGAGGCCGCCCCGGAGGGGCGGCCCTCCTGAAGGGGGATCGGATGGGCGACGAGGCGGCGGGGGACATCGAGAGGACGCTGGACGAGATCGCCGCCGCGGCGACGCTGGCCGGGGGGCGGGTGACAGGGAACGCCTGCGGTCGATGCCGCTCGGCGAGGCGCTGGGGCTGCTGTACCCGAACGGGGTCAGGCTGAGGGCGGCGCTGCTCCGGTCGTCGGGGGCGGTGGGGGACTGAGCGGGGAGGGTGGCCCGCGGGGGGGAGGCCGCCCCGGAGGGGCGGCCCTTTCGAGCGGGGCAACGGGAAGGAGAGAGGCATG
>Ga0180434_10007440_pt1 | contig 12320 bp, 13 predicted proteins | sample SS_ome_7_FD_132453 | JGI IMG/M metagenome (GOLD analysis project Ga0180434, IMG submission 132453) | Hypersaline lake sediment archaeal communities from the Salton Sea, California, USA - SS_1_D_2 metaG | ecosystem: Environmental > Aquatic > Non-marine Saline and Alkaline > Hypersaline >... | reverse complement strand
ATTATGTAAAACCCGCAAGCATATATATTTCGTCTGATCATATTTTCTTATGTTGTCAGGGACAGCTTATCCCTATACCACATATTGAATGCGATGAAGAAGGCATTTATATTCCTTCCTGCGCAATTCAGTGGGACACATGTCCTATATGCCACTGTCCCCTATTGTTTGGCTTTTGCATTAATTCAAAATGCCCCACAAAAGGTTGACCTAATATAAGCTGAGCTACAAGAGATTGAGGGCAAGCTTTAAGACCATCGATCTCTTGCATGCCCTCGAAAGAGGGCATGCAACTTTGAGTTAAGACTGGCGGTGTTCCTCTTGAGCTACTTTGTCGAAGAAGGTCTTTGTTCCCGCAACAATCACATTAGCAAGCGCCACCAAGGCAATCAGATTGGGAAGCGCCATAAATGCATTGGCAATATCTGCCAATCCCCAGACCACCTCCAAAGGAATCGTCACCCCAAAAAAGACAATCACTGAAAAAATTAAGCGATACCACAAAATCGATCGAGTACCGAAAAGATACTCACAACACTTCTCACCATAATAGGCCCATCCAATAATCGTAGAAAAACCAAACAAAATCGACCCAAGGACAACAATGATGCCTCCATAGGGCATCACCGAATTAAAGGCCGCAATTGTCATCGGAGCCCCATTGAGCACCTTGCCATCTGGCCCCATTTGCCCAAGCACACCCGTTACAGCCAAGGCAAGCCCCGTAAAAGTACAGACAATAGTTGATAAAAAGGCACCCGTCATCGACACCAACGCCTGACGACCTGGCAGATCAGTTTTGGCTGCTGCCGCTGCAATAGGTGCACTACCCAATCCTGATTCGTTAGAAAAAATCCCACGAGAAACACCCATTTGAACCGCCATCATGATGGTAGATCCAGCAAAACCACCAATGGCTGCCTGCCCTGTAAAGGCACTTTTGAAAATGGTGGCAATAGCCTGAGGAATCAAATTATAACACAAAATTAAAACGGCAAAGGTGCCAAGTAGATAAAAAAGAGCCATAATAGGCACCAAAAAGGAGGTCACACGTCCAATCGACTTAATGCCACCTACAAGCACCGCTCCGGTAGCAAGAGCTAACATGAGACCTGTACCCCATTCACTAAAAGAAAAGGAACTATGGATGGCAGAAGCGATCGAGTGCGACTGCACCATATTGCCTGTCGATAAGGCAGCAATCACACCAAACACTGCAAACATGATGCTCATCCACTTCCAATTGAGACCGCGCTCAATATAATACATGGGCCCACCCGCCATCTCTCCGCGATCATCAACAATCCGGTATTCAATGGCTAAAAGAGCCTCTCCATACTTTGTTGCCATCCCAATGAGGGAAGTAACCCAAAGCCAAAAGAGGGCGCCCATTCCACCCATCGCAACAGCTGTGGCAACACCTGCAATATTTCCAATGCCAATGGTTGCTGCCAATGCGGTCATGAGAGCTTGAAAGTGTGAGATATCACCGGCAGCGTCATCATCGTGCCGGGTAAAGGCAAGCTTTAAGGCATAGCCCAACGAGCGAAATTGTAAAGCGCGCAGACGGAAGGTAAGATAGAGGCCTGTTCCTACAAGAATCACAAAGAGTGGCTGCCACACCCAACCATCGATCTTGTTTAGCCAGAAGATGAATGTATCCATAAATTGTGATCATTATTGCCATCAAATTTGTTCTAGTCAAGGTTGTTGGCGAAAACTCGCTAATCCGATACTCTATGCAAACCATGACAACTACCTTTTCTTCTCAGAAAACCGTTGATGACTCGATTCCATCGGCAATGGAGATTGCCTCCGAAATCCCCTTTAACCAAGAGCACAAAAGAACCATTGCTCAGATGCGAAAAACCGTTACAAATATTTTAAACGGAAAAGATGATCGCCTCCTATTCATTGTCGGTCCCTGCTCCATTCATAACACCACCTCTGCCCTCACTTACGCAAAGCAGCTCAAAAAAGTCAGTGAGAAAGTTTCCGATCGCATCGTCTGTGTCATGCGGACCTACTTTGAAAAACCACGTACGATCACTGGCTGGAAGGGGCTATTATATGACCCCGATCTCGATGAAAGCTGCAATCTTTTAAAAGGAATTCGCCAAGCACGCTCGCTTTTGGTAGATCTAACAGAATTACAGATGCCTTGTGCAAGTGAACTTTTAGAGCTCACCACACACCACTATTATGCCGATTTTCTCAGTTGGGCATGTATTGGAGCACGCACCTCGTGCTCGCAACCACATCGGCAATTAGCCGCTACCCTCAATTTTTCATGTGGGTTTAAAAATTCTACTCATGGAAACTTAGATCACCCCATCCAGGGGATGATTGCAGCTCAATCCCCTCAAACCTTCTTGGGTGTCACAGCTGCTGGAAAATTGAGTCGCATTCGCGCACAAGGCAACCCCCATTGCCACCTGATCTTGCGCGGGGGGAAGGAAGACACCAATTATCAAGCCGATGCCGTCTTGCACGCCATTGAAAAATGCAATCAAGTCTCCGTAAGCCCCAACATCATTGTGGATGCCTCTCATGGCAACTCACACAAAAACCCCTACAAACAGATCGAAATCATCAAAGAGCTTGTCCACCAACGCAATGGAGGGCAAAGCTCAATCCGAGGGCTCATGATGGAGAGTCATCTCCTGGCTGGCTCGCAACCCCTCTCAACTCATCTACCCCAGCCCGACCGCTCCATCACAGACCCCTGCCTCGATTGGGCCTCTACAGAGAGCCTAATCCACTGGATATATAGTATCTTAAACTAAGATTAATATTATCTAAATAAACATATCTTATAATAGTTATATATTTGTTAATAAAACATATCCAGGAACTATTATGTATTCAGTAAGTAAAAATAATTCAAATTCCTTACAAGTTTGGGAAAACAAACGGACTCAATCTGAGTATGCCATGATCGATTGTATAAAGGTGATCTTTGCAAGCTCGATTCCCTTTCTCATCGCCTACATTGCCTTTTCATGCCAGGATCCAGGGGCAGGGGCACTCTTTACAGCAATGGGCTCTCTCTTGCTAGGAATTGGTCTTTGGGGAGGCTACCAAACAGTTAAAGAGTATATGCAATCTTGTAATGCGATTGAAAGGTATACTCGGCACCCCCATGCAGGTTCTGAGCTAGTACCGGTCCCCTACACTTAGTATCTCAGCCCACATGTGCGAAAATTGACTTATGCAGCGATCATTTTCATATAAGGTAACTCGGTACCCTGTAACCACTCCATTGGGTCGAAAGATCCAAAAACCACTTTTTGAGCAGCAAGCGTATTCTACTTCTTGCATTTCATAATTTTCATAGCGAACAGATAGCTTTAAAAGAGCCCCTTTTGCACTCGCTCGATAACGAATCACCAGCTGCTGGCCATAAAAGCAAGAACGACAATAATCAGGGGTTTCTACATGCGAGCTGGCCAAGTAGCTAGGGTCGACAAACTCTGTGCGTACAGATAGAGGTGCGCGCCCGCACGAAGTGACAAGCGCACTGGCCAATAACAAAAAAACTCTCTTCCATTTCATATTTACATTTATTGCACTACCACAGCAAAGTTGTCTATTTTGCTTTTTCTCTGTGTTCTCTGTGCGCTCTGTGGTTATTTTTTTTTTACATGATGAAGAAAAACAAGATAAAAAAAACCACAGAGCGCACAGAGAACACAGAGGAGATAAACCCTCTGTGGTTATGATTGCTTCTCTTTTGCGAAAGTATTATAGCAACAAGAGAGCAAAGACGAACGAAAAGAGTGAAAAGGACTCTACAATTCCAATCGCAGCAAAACATTTTCCGTAAATTGCCGGCTGCTTGGCTGAGGCCTGAATACCCGTGGCACAACATTGCCCCTGCAAAATCGAAGAAAAAAGCAGCGCTAGCCCCACAGATAGACCAATTCCGACTCCTCCCATGGGAGAAAGGGAGCCATCTTTGATCGCTCCATTCATCAAGAGCATCAAAATAAAGCCATAAATCGCCTGTGATGAGGGCATCGCTGACATTCCAATCATTTTACCATGCCCTTCATCAATGCGGGCCATCACTGCGTGAGATGCCATCCCCGCTATTCCACATCCAAAAGAGCTTCCTATACACGCAAGTCCTAAAACCAACGCTGGTCCCACAACATCAAAATTCATCACTTATTCCTTAATTAATTTTTAAAAGTTTTAGAGGAGAAAAATGCCTTCCGCCTCCCTCAAAGCTATAGTGATACCACTCGATAAAGTTAAGACGCAAGCCATGAATCAACCCTCCCATCAACGCCAAGGTAAAGTTGATCGTATGGCCTGCTAGTATCACAAAAATTCCTAAATAGATCGGCATCGAAGTGCCCATATGGTCAAAGGTCGATGCCATAATCAATCCCGCAAGAGACAATGCATAAATACGCAGGTAACTCATGACATCGGCAAAGACGCCAATTACATGCATGATCTCGCCCAAGCCGCCCAGTCGATTTTGAATGATCGATAAGAGCACGGCAAGACCCAGCCCCCCATAGATTAAATAGAGACCCAGCTGTCCCCCAAATTCATAGGGCACGCCAAAGACAAAGTGGATCAGTGAGATCGCCTTGAGCACAAGGGGAAAGTAGAGATAGCCCCCTGCCATAAAGACAATCCATCCGAGACCTGCCCAATTGCGCCCTAAGTAGCGCATAAAAGAGAGCATGATGTGAATGGTGCCTATAAAGATGGATAGCTCCATCATAATGTTATCGGTGAAGCTATTGTAGATCACATACTTCTTTTTCCCTTCGGTCTCTCGAACGCCCTCAAGCAAAAAGGTATTGGGCTGTGTGACTCCCGCCTCTTTTGGAAACTCCTTGACCCACTCTTGGTATGCCTTCGGTTTTTTTGCTAAAAAATACTCCGCCTTTTTTTCGACCATCCAATTAATCACCGACACCTTGCGCACAGGGCTCTCAATCGAAAAATCGATCCCTAAAAAGGAGGTGGTCATAATCCCCCAAAAAATACAGCCGAGAGCCAAAGAGGAGCTCAGAATCAAAACACGCCTGATTGCATCTCCCGTCTTGCCATATTTAAAAAGTAAAAAGAGAGAAATCCCTAATAAAATCAAACCATATCCAGCATCGGCGACAATCATCGAAAAAAAGATCGCAAAACAGAAAAAGACCCAACCCGAAGGATCTTTATCTGTTGTCGAGGGCACATCATAGATATTAATGAGATCCTCTCCCATCCGAGATGTCCCCTTATTCTTTAAATAGGTGGGTACACGATCCTTTTTTTCTACTTGAATGCGCTGCACAAACATTCCCAATTCTTCACCCAAAGCAAAGAGGCGCCCAGCTTCATTTTTTGGAACCCAACTCTCCACAGCAAAGAGCTCATCACTGAGTAATTGATCCGCTTTTTTCGTAGATTCTTCCAAGTGCGTGTGATTCAGCGTATCTACCAAACCCTGGTGCAATATTTTTTTATGGTGCGTCAAGACCCCAAGCTCTGTCTCAAAGCCATCAATTTGGCGCAAAATCTCGGCCAATTCATGCTCTAGTTCGTTGTGGGAGCGCTCAATGACAATCTCAATTAATTCGTCGTACGAAGTGTTTTCTTTGTTGATGGCAACAAAGTAGTCGAGTTCTGTATCCATTCCTACATAGATTACCTCTTCTCGCTTAGAGTCATTCGGAGCCTTGCCACTTTTAGAAAAGAAAAATTGCACCTTGCGATTGGCTGCAGCCTCTATTTTTTCTAATCTGGGCACTGAAAAATTGCCAAAAATGGCAACGCGCTCCATCTCCTTTTCCAAAACACGCCTTTGCTCCTGCAGATGTTCAAGCTTTCCAGCTACCTCCACTACATGCTGCGCAATCACATGGGCCGAACCATAGTCATCGGTCGGCGCCTGCTTAACCGGTGTCATGCGGCGCAAAACATGCAGCGCATCAATGAAATTTTGTACCTCTACTGGGTTTTGAAGTGATGGCTTTTTCTTGCCTATAAATTCGGCAATGCCCATCTCCTGCGCACGTGCAAAAAATTGCGCACGTAGGCTTGTAGGTCCCAATACCAAATATTTATGAACATTAATTCTCATTGTGCCTTCTTCAAGGTTGTATTATATAACGCATGTTTCGATTGATTTTTGAATCTTTTCACCTTATTTTCCTCAATGCTAACAAAAGAAAAGCGAAGTGCTTTTGGTGGTTTTGTTCTAGTCGTTCGATCTCGAGCGAAGATAGTATAGGCATACAGCGAGCGAGAGATCGGACGAATAGGGCAAAGCCTAGCCAAAAGATTAGAATTATTTGGATGATTCAACATAGCTTCTTCAGTGCCTTTTTCTTTTCAATCTTGGACTTGGCAACCTTTGCTTGTCCTACAGCTCCTAGCTGCTGATCCTCTAAAAAGATCTTAATTCGCTTGATATTCTCTTTAGATTTAGGAATCAAATTCTTTTCAAAAAGATTCACCCGAATCGAAACCTCTCGAAGCTCCTTTTCAAGAGCGCTCTTTTTCTCCTGCGCTACAAGCACGCGCGCCTTTGCCTCCGCCATTTTACGCAGCTCTACAACAGCGCTATCTAACCAAGCAGGCGTGCTAAACAAAGAGTACTCAAATCCCTCAAAATCAACCCCCTCAAAAAAAGGAAGCTCCACACCCGCTATATTTTCGTACCGCTTGTCGATCTGTTTGATCTTGGCAACATCGCGCAAATCAAAGCCCAATTGCTCACTAAAAAGAGAGCTTGCATGCGAGACCTCTAACCGCCTTTCGTGGTACTTATCTTCCAAAGTGATGATCTCGGCACGCGCCTCGTTAATCTCACTTTGCAACATCGCTTTTTTAAGCTGCAAAGTTGGCAAGTAGCGCGACAGTTGCGTCAGGCGTACTTGCTGCTCTCGCAGGGCGTTTTTTGTTAATTTGATCTCTGCCATCTTTAACCCGGCCAATACTTATCAATTAAACTCTGCTTGATCCCTACCTCATGGCGCTGAAAACATTCAGACAAAATTTGCCATCCTAAATCTAGCGCCTCTTCAATCGTGTAGTTTACATCCAGATTCATCATCTGCTTTTCAAATAACTTGGAGTAGACAAGCAACTTTTCATCCCAACGGGAGAGCTTAAAGCCCATTGCCTCACGCTCCTTCGCCTTTTTGGAGTCCGCATAGAGGCGGATCATTCCATTGGCAATATCTCCGTGATCTTCACGCGTCACCTTACCAATGACAAGCTGCTTTAAACGAGACAAGGATCCAAAAGGATCAATTGATCCCCCATGGAGGTAAAATTGCCCCTCAGTAATATAGCCTGTATTATCAGGGACCGGATGCGTGACATCATCGCCCGGCATGGTTGTGACGCTAATCAAGGTAATGGAGCCTGATCCCTCAATTTCCACAGCCTTTTCATAACGAGAAGCCAGATCTGAATACAAAGAGCCCGGGTAACCGCGGTTAGAGGGCACCTGGTCCATCGTAATGGCAATCTCTTTGAGCGCATCGGCAAAGGCTGTCATATCCGTTAACAAAACAAGAACGTTTTTGCCCGCAACAGCAAATTTTTCGGCACAGGCAAGGGCCATATCAGGGGCGAGCACACACTCAACCACTGGATCGATCGCTCTGTGAATAAACATCACTGTTTTTTCAAGTGATCCCGATTGCTCGGCGTTATCGATAAAGGCTTGGTAATCGGCAAAGGTTAACCCCATTCCCCCAATGACAATGACATCGGCATCGGTCTGGTTGGCAATGCGCATCAACAGTGGATTGTAGGGCTCCCCTGCAACAGAGAAAATAGGAATTTTTTGCGAGCGCACCAAACAATTAAAAACATCGATCATTGGGATGTTTGTGCGCACCATCTTTTTGGGAATAATTCTCTTCACAGGATTAAACGATGGCTGCCCAATGGCAACCTCCTCGCCTCTAATTTTGGGACCACTATCAATGGCCTCTCCTGCTCCATTTAACCGTCTTCCCAACAATTGCTCGCTGTAGGTTGCCTCCATCTGGCGCTTTAAAAAGACCACCTTATCTCCGGTAGAGATTCCGCGCGTCTGTCCAAAGACCTGCAGCGTTACCTGGTCCTGCTCAAAGCGCAACACAGATGCGTAGGTGGAAAGGCCCGAGCTCATCTCCACGCGTGCAAGCTCCCCAATGGCAACTCCTGTGGCCGTGACCGTAATCAGGTTGCCGCGCATGTCATTAATTCTGTCGTGTATTTGCTTCATAACTCTTTATATCTTCCGAACGGTTGCGATCATTTCTTCTACCTCTTTGTGCGCATTTTTATACGCTTCGGAGTCGAAAACAAGTGAATTGATATTTTTGATTTTTCCTTGTAAGTTCAAGAAAAACTCTCGGGCTTTATCCCGACTCGGAAAGTCAAATTCACTCTCAAAAATCTTGTTAATCATTGTAAACAATGGAATCTGGCGCTCCAAGGGCGAATAGGTATCGACGGGATCAAAGGCGTTTTGTTGCAGGTAAGAAAAGTCATACAACTCAGCCTTTAGGTAGGTGAGCAGATCTTCCATACTGGTGCCCTCTTCACCCACAACCTCCATACGCTTGCCAATTTCATCGCCCATCGACAAAATCTTACTGGCACGCTGCACCATCGTGCCCCAACCCGGTGCCTCTTTTTCTAGTACTTGTGCCACCTGTTCAATGTATTTAGACCATGAAATTAAGGGATCCACAGAAGGATACTTACGCGCATCCGAGCGTGCTCGCGAAAGGCCACAAAAGGCGCCAACAACAGAGAGTGTCGCCTGCGTGACGGGCTCCTCAAAGCTACCGCCTGCAGGTGAGACTGCTCCACAGATCGTCACCGATCCCTCACTCCCATCTTTTAAAGAGAGCACCCCTCCCCTTTCGTAAAAGGCAGCAATACGTGAGGCTAAATAGGCAGGAAAGGCCTCCTCTCCCGGAATCTCTTCCAAACGGCCAGACATCTCGCGCAGAGCTTGCGCCCAGCGAGAGGTTGAATCGGCCAACAGGAGCACATCGAGCCCCATTTGGCGATAGTACTCGGCAATCGTCATGCCCATGTAAATCGAAGACTCTCGTGCCGCCACAGGCATTGAGGAGGTATTGCAAATAATGCAGGTTCGATTCATCAAAGGCTCATTGGTATGCGGATCGATGAGGTCGGGAAATTCTCTCAAAACCTCAACCACTTCCCCCGCGCGCTCACCGCACGCACACAAAACTACAATATCGACAGATGAATATTTGGAAAGGTGGTGCTGCAACACCGTTTTACCTGCTCCAAAAGGGCCCGGTGTACAAAATGTACCCCCCTTTAAAATAGGCACCTGCGTATCCAAAATACGCAAGCCTGTATCCATCATTTTGGATGGGCTAATTCTTTCGCCTTCGACAAGCTCCATCTTTACGGGCCACTTTTGAATCATCGAAAATTCATGCTCATTGCCCTGCTCATCGCGTCCCTTGGCAACCACTGTGTCTGCTGTGTAGGTGCCAGCGGAGATCGTCCAAGTAAGTGCAATCGTACCAAAAAAGGAAAAGGGCACCATGATATGGTGGTCAAAGCGTCCCTCTTTTGTCATTCCCAAAAGCTGGCCACGCTTTAATTGATCTCCCACCTTTGCTTTGGGCTCATACTCCCACTTAGCCTCTCGGTCAATGGGAGAGACATAAATTCCACGAGGCAGGTAGTACCCCGAAGATTCAGCAATTTTGCCCAATCTATTTTGCAAACCGTCAACAATTGATGTTAAAAGCCCCGGGCCTAACTCTGCTTCCAACAGATCCCCGGTAAATGAGACGCTTGAACCAAGTGCGATACCCCGTGTGTCCTCAAACACCTGGACCTTCACCTCGTTGCCCACAATCTCGATCACCTCTGCCTTTAAGCCTGTCTCCCCCATTTCAATATAGGCGACCTCTCCTTGTCGAACGCTACCCTCAAACTGCACGTTTAAAAGGTTTCCAAATGCGCTGACGACCTTACCTGTTGCTTTATTCATTCAATATTTCCTTAACTCAAATGTTCCTAATCTTTTGGCTGAATTTTGCCCTATTCATCCGATCTGGCGCTCGCTGTATGCCTATACTATCTTCGTTCGAGATCGAACGACTAGAACAAAACCACCAAAAGCATTTCTCATCCCCTTCTAGAGAATCAAGCTCTTGAACACAAATGTTACGAAGAGCTTTTGGAATTTTCGCACCAGTTTGGTGATCTCGAGCGAAGATAGTATAGGCATACAGCGAGCGAGAGATCGTCGAAATGGGGTGAAAAGATTCAAAAGTATAATCAAAGCTTAAACTAGCCAACACAATTTCCTTCTACGCTGTCTATAATTTCTATCCCTCTTTGCACATCAAGCATCTGCCACTTTTCAACAAGCAAAAGACGCGCAAAGTAGTTCATAATCCGTTCGATTGCAAAAAGGGTGCCCCCCCATCTTTCTACAATCTGTCTAAATTGATACTCATAAAGTGCCTTGTAAAGCTCGAGCGGAGTCGAGCCATACTCCAAAAAGATCGGCTTTAACTCCTGATACTCAAAGGGAGGCTCAAAAACCTTGGCATCCTTCTGTCCAATAATTTGTGCCACAATGGGATCCTTAGCATCCTCATACTGTAGCTCCAACATGAGATCTCTACCCACTGTCTTGGCCCGAAAGCCCACCATCACAAGACGAAACTCACGCTGAAAGGTAAAGAATTCGGCCAAAAAGCCACTCTCTTTTTCACTCTCATGCTGCAAAAAACGACTCATTAAAATCGAAAAATGTCTCACCCGATCTTCGTTTGAGTGGTATTTTTCTAAAAACTCTAAAAAGTAGTCGGGAAATTCTTCGTCGTTTGGCCAAGAAAGATCAATCAAAGCCTTTTCAATTTGTGACTCATTTAAATTGCCATGTTGATCCAATGGCTCTTTAGACCAATAGGCACGAAAATTTTCAACGTCAATCAAACGCAAAAAGCGTTTAATCACCTCCTGATCACTCTTTGAGAGATTTACCTGAAATAAGCCCTTAAGCTCCTTTGTACCCAACAGAGGCACGTGGCCAATTTCAAGTTCTGGCAAAAGAGCGGCTAAAAAATAATACTTTGTCATGCATTAATCCTGAAAAAGCAACGCACGGAAATCTTTTCTAATATAATGGCCCAATAACTCCTTCAGTGCTTGATCGCTCAAGTCTAACGTTAATTGTCGATCATGCAGTTGCAACTGGATGCCCCCTACAAATTCGCCAACCGTAATAGCTTTTTTTTCTAACTTTTTCAAAACCTTGTCCAAAAGAAGTGCCTGCACCTCATCTCGATTCACTGCTTTGCCCACAACAGCCGAAAGGTCTGCAGAGGTGCCCTCCTTTTCGATTGCCTCCACAAGCGCTGTGATCAATTGGGCGCTCATCTGCTCATTGACACCCTTTTGCTCCAACCACTCAGCGATCCCTTGATTAAACAGTCGTTGCTCGAGCTCCTGGCGTAGGGTCTCTTTGGCTTGCGCTAGGGCTTGTTCTACCTGCTTATCAAATAATCCGCGCTCTTTCACAATTTTTTCTTGTGTTTGGGAATGCAACTTTTCTGCTTCTTTTTTGGCTTCCTGAACAATTGTATGTGCTTGAGCCTGCGCATCTGCCACTATTTTTTCTGCTTCTTGTTTTGCAGGATCCAGCGTCTCATTTTTCAGAACATCGCAAATTTTTTTAATTTTATCTTTGCCGGTTTCTAAATTGTTCATTATGGTGGAGCCTCTGGTATAATTAGATACCGTTAGATTTACTCACATAGAGTGTAAATTTCAAGTCTTTTCTCATAGGAGGTCTTTGCATGCGCATCTTTTTTGTTCTCTTTGTTTGCTCTTTTTTGAGCTTGACAACGCATGGTTTTGGTGATTTTACATTAAAAAACCCCAAAGGATGGGATTGTATTACAGATACTGAGCAACTGCCCACAAAAATAAAAATGATCTGCATTGCTGCAGGAAAATGGGATTTTACTCCTTCGATCAATTTAGCCTCAGAGGAAAGTGATCTTGTCCTTGATAAATACGTAAAACGAGCAAAAGAGTACCACGAGTTGACTGCAGACACACATTGTTGCTATCTGGGATCGATAAAAACTGCAGCGGGCGAGGCAAAACTGTTACAGATTGATCGAGCTACTGCTTGGGGCCAGATGCGCTTTATTCAAGCCGCTATTCTTATCGACGGGGTCGCCTATGTCATGACGGCAACGTGTTTGCAAAAAGATTTTGCAGTTTTTTTTAGAGAATTTTTTCAAAGCATGAAAACTTTTACTAAGGTTGGCAATAAATAATAAATGTGGCAT
>Ga0180434_10007439_pt1 | contig 12322 bp, 8 predicted proteins | sample SS_ome_7_FD_132453 | JGI IMG/M metagenome (GOLD analysis project Ga0180434, IMG submission 132453) | Hypersaline lake sediment archaeal communities from the Salton Sea, California, USA - SS_1_D_2 metaG | ecosystem: Environmental > Aquatic > Non-marine Saline and Alkaline > Hypersaline > Sediment... | reverse complement strand
TGGGAACCATGGACGTTGCCTCACTATCACCGGTAGAGTCTTTGGTGTGAGGTTCTGGTGGCGCGAAGCATCCGGAAAGCCAATAGGATCATCTGGCTCCGTCGCTCTGTGCAGACGCTGTTCCTGCTGCTGTTTCTGTACCTCTTCTTGCAGACGGCGTACCACCCCATCGACCGCACCGGCGGGCCGGTGACACTATTTTTTGATTTCGACCCGCTGGTGCTGGCGGCAACTTGGTTGGCAGGTGCTGCGGTTCCACCGGCGCTGCTCATGTCTCTGACGACGTTGGGCTTTTCAGTGTTTTTGGGGCGTTCGTTTTGCGGCTGGGTTTGCCCTTTCGGTACCGTGCACCATATCTTCAGCCGACTGCGAAGCGGCCGGCTGGCGGCAAGACTGAAACGGACCGTCTACAGCCCGTGGCAAAAGTCCAAGTACCTAGTTCTGATCGCCCTTCTGGCCGGCGTGCTTACCGGCCTTAATCTCGTCGGGTGGCTGGACCCTTTCTCGCTTCTGTACCGGTCGCTGGCCACCGCCGTTTTCCCCGCGTTGAATCTGAGTTTGCACGCCCTATTTGGCTGGCTCTACTACGCTGATCCCGGCATCGGCGGTGCCAGAATCACCAAAGTATCCGAACCCGTGTACGAGATCCTGCGCAGCTATCTGTTGGTGGAAGAACAACCTCAATACTATACAGGTATTCTCATCGGGGCCATATTCGGCGGCATCGTGGCACTGAATCTCTGGAGGGCACGTTTCTGGTGCCGCTACGTTTGCCCTCTGGGAGCATTGTTGGGCATTGCCGGCAAGAATCCTGTGCTGCGGCTCAAGAAAGATGATGCGGCCTGCAACAACTGCCGACTTTGCGCAGCCGTCTGTCCCGGAGGAGCCAGCCCGGATGCACTTTCCGGTGAATCCGAGGGCTGGAAGCCGGCGGAGTGTTTGTTCTGCTGGAACTGTCGGGCGGTCTGTCCTAAGCAGGCCCTTTCCTTTGAATTCGAAGTACCGTCGAGGAAACAGTCATGAAGAAATGGTCGGACAATGCCCTATGGCGTTGGCTTCGCAACTTCCTGCGACCATCAAGAGGCGCAGAGATCGGCCTTGGCCGCCGAAAGGTGCTGACCGCAGGCGCTTTGGGGGTGGGGGCGGCCTGTCTTGCACGGGTCCATCCCCAGGCCTCGGGGCGCGCTTTCAACCCGGCGCTCATCCGGCCGCCCGGCGCCGTTGGTGAGGATGAATTCTTGAGCCGCTGTATCCGCTGCGGCGAGTGCATGAAAGTGTGCCCCACGAACGCTATCCAACCGGCCTGGCTGCACGCTGGAGTCGAAGGGCTGTGGACGCCGGTGCTGGACATGGATACGGGATACTGCGAGTACGAGTGCACGCTTTGCGGCCAGGTGTGCCCTACCGGTGCCATCCGCGAGTTGAGCCTGAAGGAAAAACAGCAAATAAAGATCGGCCAGTCATTTGTGGACAAGAGCCGCTGCCTTCCCTATGCGTTTGGTCGCCCCTGCATCGTGTGCGAGGAGCACTGTCCCACGCCGGACAAAGCTATCTGGGTCGAAGAAGTCGAGGTACTAAATGACGCTGGCGAGAAAGTGCTGGTGCAGCAGCCCCACGTGAATCCGGAGTTGTGTGTGGGCTGTGGGATTTGTCAGAACAAGTGCCCCATTAAAGACCAATCCGGCATCTACGTGACCAGCGTGGGAGAGACGCGCAATCCCCGCAACCAAATGCTGCTATGAAATCGCCGGTGTGCTGACTGACCGGGCTATAGCGCTTTATGGCCGGTGTAACAATCAAGCTTTTTCAGTAAGCCTCTGAAGTATCGGCGTGCATCTACATAGCGCTGGTCAACCGTCTCGAGAGTGCCGAGCTTATGACCTTTTACGATGATCGGCGAGCACTGCTCGTGGGACAGGTAACCGTCGTAGCCGATCTCCTTACACGCCTTCAGGAAGACCTCCCAGGGCAGCGTGTCTTTGGGGCTGCCCGGCGTTACCTCCTCCCAACTGTAGGGAGCACCGCCCACCGTCGCCGACTTCGCCAGCGTTATGGTATGCGAGTAGATCATAAGCCCCTTCATACTGTAGACCGTCTTGGTGACAAACTGGTGATCGAACGCCTCGAACAGCGGCAGGTCAAGGCCCACCTTCAAGCTCTCGACGCCCACTTCCTCAATCATCGCAAGGGTCTCTTCGTTGTTGCCGGTGATTTCCGGGTGCGTCTGCAGCGCCAACTCTATCCCCTTGTCCTGAGCATACAGCGCCACCTCAGTGAGGCCCTTTCGGACCTGATGCCAAGCCTCCAGAAAGTCCTCATTCCGTGAAACTCTCCTGGAACGTGATTCAAAAGCCGGAGCACCATAGCCCTGACTTGCATACAGGTTCTGGAAATAGCCGTAGAATGCCGCAAGGACGCGGACTACCTTCGCCCCTATGTCCTGGGCCAGATCGACGGCGGACCTGACATACATTATTTCCTTTTCCTGCGGATACACGAGCACGTGGTTGGCTTCTTGAAAGTTCGTGCTACAGACTACGGCACCGAATTCGAGGTCCAGCTCGCGAGCAAGGTCTACAAGTTTCTTGCGCCGGTCGGCATTGATGTCCATGGGAAAACCTATGGGACGGTGTGCGTAAATGCAGATTGCATCATAGCCGAATCTTGCCGCCCTTTTCATCGCCTCTTCAAGGGTGGCTTGTTCTCCCGGCGCGGTGAAATAGCCCCCGTATCCGACGGAATCGAGACTCAATTTCATGGTTAGAGTACCTCCACTTTTTGTGTTCTATTCTGAACCGACTTGGACAAAGAATCTTCTATCTCTAACCTTTGGGCGGGGCGTACTGCGGCACCTTGAGCGTCTCACCGTCCTTGAGCGCCGAGCGGTGAGCAATGACGCCCGGCACCGTCATCGCCAGCGCCTCATAGATGTTCACCACCGGCTCACGGTCCTCCAGGATCGACGTGATGAATTCATTCGCCAAAAGGCCATGAGAGCCGCCGTGTCCGCCGGCGGGCATGCCGGGCGGAAGCGGCGGACGGGCTGTGTCGGGAAGCTTCTTTGCCGCCCCGCGGTAGTCGGTGCCGTCCATCCAGCCTCGCTCGCCGAATACACGGCCCCGTTCGACAATCAGGCTGTGGACACCCTTGCACATAAGCATTCGAGATGAGCCGCCCTCACTGGTCTGGAACAGCGCCACCTCGTCGGTAAAGCGGTTGCCGTACTTGTTGGCCCCAGGTTTGTAGGCTGGAAATCCCGCGTTGAAGCCGACGCAGGATACCGCCGTGAACCGCTTGCCGGTTACGCCGACGTAATAGGCCGTGGAATGTGTGGGGTACCACAGAGGCGGCGAGCCGATCCGCCAGCCTTTGAATGAGCCAATCGGCTTGGCGTGATAGTGATAATACTCACCTTCGGAGTAAATGAGCCGACCGAATCCGCCAGCCTGATAGGTCTGCCGCATGGCGTAGCAGTCGGCCCGAAAGCAGCTCGTCTCAGCCATCATGTACTTTAGACCGGTCTTCCGGACCGTTTCCAGAAGCTGTCCGGCTTGTTCAACCGACCCGAACACCGCCGGCACCGCAGTCATCACGTGCTTGCCGTGGTTGAGCACGTCGATGCAGTGTCGCGCATGGCTGGGCGCATCCGTCGCGACGAAAACCGCCTCGATCTCCGGGTCTGTCACCAATACCTCTAACGACTCGTACGACTTGGCACACCGGCACGCCTTCATCAACCCTCTGCGGCGGTCGGGAATCAAATCGCTGACGGCAACAATCTGGACATTGGGGTGGTCCTGGAACCCAAATGCAGCCCCAAAGCGGCATACGCCATAGCCCACGATTCCGACGCGCAGCTTTCGGTCAGAGATAGGCTGCCAGCTCTTCTTGGCCTGCTGCTCTTGCGCAGACGTTTGCCGTGCGGGCAAAGCCCCCGCCAGAAGTGTCCCCATCGAGACAGTGCCCATCTTCTCGAGGAAATCTCGCCGATGAATAGGATTGTCCAACATCAACTGACCTCCTTCCCGGCTATGGTTCGGCGCTCCACCGAGACGAGTATTCCTACCAGCATCTCTCACTCACCGCATGGCACGCTCAGGACCTGTCCTGCGGCCTACTACTTCTGTTGGGTCTCAATAGTAGCCTTTGTGATTATTAGTTTTTCCTTGGGTTTGCCGCTTCGCGTCCCGGCTGCCTCCAGCTTCTTCATAACATCCTTGCCCTCGACCACTTCGCCAAAGATGGTATGTTTGCCGTCGAGCCAGGGTGTGGCTTTGAACGTCAAGAAGAACTGGCTTCCATCCGTACCGGGCCCGGCATTGGCCATGCTCAACAGATAGGGCCGATCATGTTTTACGTTGGGATCGAATTCACCATCGTATTTGTAGCCGGGACCTCCCCTGCCGGTACCGAGCGGACATCCCCCTTGCGCCATGAAGCCCGGAATAACCCTGTGAAACGTCAAGTTATCATAGAAGCCCTTTTCCGTCAGGAAGATGGTGCTCGTTACGTGCATGGGAGCAACGTCCGGCATGAGTTTAATCTTTAGGGTCCCCTTATTCGTTTGAAGAATCCAGAAGTAGTCCTTATTAGAATCGAAGGTCATCAATTCCGGTTTCTTCAGATTCAACTTCCAAGCATTTTCTTCGCCCATTTCTTTCGTTGCCTCTGCATTTTGCTTCATGCGCTGTTTCTGTTGAAATTCCATTATGATTTCTTGCTGCTCGGCCCTGCTGATAGCCGGCTCTTTCCCTGAAAGTGCTTCTTTAATCCCCTGCACCAGGAACGCGACGTTCACATCTATATTTTGCGCCTTCAAACCACTGCCGATTTGGGTTCCAATGACATAGCTGACCTTATCCATATCCGTCTGAAAAGGGATTTTCGCCTCTTCTACGGCCGTCGTGCGCGATTCGGTCGCCACCTCCTTCTTGCTTTCGCTGGCACAAAGAGCCACACCGACTGTACAAACAACCATCACGGCTGCTATAGATAGAACGCGAGGACTTCTTTTCATCATAAACATATCACTACCTCATCATAAAACCACAACGAACTACAACTAATCAACTGTCCGCATTGTAACACGGCAGAGCTTGGCCCGCAAATTGAATCTCGGACGGTTCGGGGACATACTGATAGAGTATGGTCAGTCTATTTGAATCACCCTGACCTCATCAGCCAAATACCGCTACAAAACCCCACTGAGGAAGATTCTGCTACTTTTGTTCCTCCAGGATGCCCATGCCGCTCCGATCCGGGTACGGCGGTCGTTCGGCCGGCACATACGGGTTCTTCTTGAGCTCATCCAGCATGTGCTCAATGGCGGCGTCAAGCTGCGGATCGCCTCCCTCGACCATCAGCGCCGGATCGTCAACGACTTTTATATCCGGATCGACGCCGTGCCCTTCCATGGTAAGCGTGCCGTCCGTTTCATAAAAGGTGATAAACGGCACGGTCAATCGAGCACCGTCAATCAGGGGCGGATTCTTGTATATGCCGATCACACCGCCCCAGGTCCGCATGCCGATGAGTTTTCCCAGCTCAGCCTTGCGAAACAGATACGGAAAGATGTCACCGCCCGAGCCCGCTTCACCGTTAATCAGCATACACTTGGGGCCCTGGTGACTCAGGGTGGGGATGCGCCAGTCGTTCTCGTAGCGCTCAAACAGATGCAAGTAGATGGGACGGTTCAGCAGCTCGATGAATCTGTCTGCAATGTTGCCGCCCCCGTTCCACCGCTCGTCGATAATCAGCGCGCCTTTGTTCATCTGGCCGTAGAACTGACGGAACAGTTCCCTCTGACCCCGGCTTCCGGTGTCCGGCACATATATGTATCCGACCTTGCCGTCGGTCTTTTCTTGGACGTATCGACGATTACTCTCCACCCAATGCCGGTAGCGCAAGTTCCCTTCGGAACCCAGCAGCTTCACGACCACATCATTTGCCTCTTCAGGGTCGGGGGCGGCGCCGACGGTCAGTGTCACGGTCGCACCGGCAAGGCCTTCGAATGCCGCCCACGGCGCTTTGGAGGTATCCACCGGAACACCGTTGACCTTGAACAGGTACTTGCACTGTTCGCGCTGCTCCTCGTCCAGCTCATCCAGCGCAGAACGCGCGTCCGCGTCCCAGATGCCTCCCTCATAAACCTTCGCCATGCGGTAGAAACCCTGATCGAGTTCAAAATCTACGCCGAGATAGCCGACCCCCTGCCACGGACCGGAGTCTATATCGCCTCCGCCATAATACGTATGGCCTGCGTTGACTTCACTAATCATCTCCCGAATGATGTAGCCGACATCGCGACGGGACACACAGTCGTCCAGCATGGGCTCGTATTGCTTGCGCACGGCGGGCCAGTCAACCTGATGCATGTTGGGGTCGTAGAAGTAGTCACGCATGAACCGCCATGCGTCAACGAAGATTTGCCGCCACTCGTCCCGAGGCTGAATCACCACCTTCATCGGTTCGGTTACGACCGCATCCTCGAGTTTCTGGTCAGGCTTGGCATCGATGATACCAGTCTTGCCCTCACTGCGAACGAGCAGCTTCTTGCCGTCCGGTGTCATCTGCACGAAGCTAACCTTTTTGAGAATCGTTTTTTCCTCGCGCTTTTCATCGTTGGGATCGAAGTACTGCAACACACTCTCTTGCCCGCGTCGCAGGTAAATCAGATGGTTTTTGTCATTCACCGCAAGGTAGGAAAACCGTCCGCGCTCAATGGGCACACGGAAAGCACGCGCTTCCATGTCCTCCAACTCGATCTCGACGGGCTTAATTTTTTCTTTGTCCTTTTCCTTTTCGTCGTCTTTCTCTTCATCGTCCTTATCCGCGCACTCATCGGATTCTTTACCCTTGTCTTCGTCCTCCTTCTTAGGTTCCTCGCTGTCGGAATCATCCGAGTCCTCGTCCTCTTCGTCACCTTCGTCCTTGTCGCCCTCCTTATCCTTCTCATCATCCTCGTCTTCCTCGTCCTTATCCTCTTTCTTTGGCTCTTCTTCGTCGCTCTTGGCTTTGAAAGGATTCGAGACCTCAGGACGCAAGGGAAGCGCATGCAGTACGGCAGTATCCTCGTAAATGAACGTCAGACCGGCATCAGCGTACTCGGCCTCCGAGATCTCCCGCTCACTGAAGAAGTAAAGAAAATCTCCTTTGCGATCAAACACGGGCAGATAATCAACGAACATGCCTTCCGTCACCTGGTGGAGCTGCTCTTTCTGAACGTTGTAGAGCATAACCACGTTCATGTTGTCCAGGTTGGGCTTCGTGTAGCACAGCCATTGTGAGTCGGACGACCAGCGAAACTCCCTGGGAACTCCCCAGCGCCATCCGGCAATGTTGATACGGTCGAAATAGCGGACTTCGCGCTGCTCGACATTAAAGACATAAAACTTGCTTTCATGGTCGGAAAATACCATCCACTTGGAATCGGGTGACCACACAGGCTGATAGCGGTAGCCGGCCCCCATGGACGTGACGGTTTCCGGTTTGCCTTGCCCATAAGCTGACCGAATGACCAGTTCGTTTTCGCCGGATTCATCCGAAAAGTAGGTGATCCATTTGCCATCCGGGCTCCAGGACGGCTCGCGTTCGGCGATGCCGCTGGTGCGGGTGAGGTTGCGCGGGCTGCCATGCTTGGCCGGCAGCGACCAGATGTCACCGCGACTTTCTACAAGAACACGTTTGGCGTTGGGTGACACATACCAATCTGAAAGTCGCCCGCTCACATCCTTGCGGATCGGACGCAGCTTCGGACGAGCGCCGGGAATCGAGATATTAACGGGGGCCGCTTGCTCGCCGGCCAAATCCAGCAGGTAGAGTTGGGCATGATACTCGAAGATGATCTCGCCTTGGCCTTCCGGGCCGGGGCCGTTCGAGGGCCATTTCACATCGTAATCCTTGAAGCGAGTGATTTGCTTTCTCTCTTTCGTTTTCAGGTCGTAGCACCAGATGTTCAGACGATGGTTCGGTCCGGCGTCCGAGAGGTAATAGATCTTCCTGCCGTGCCACATGGGAATGGTATCCGTGCCTTCCCAATCCGTAATCTTCCTTGAAGTATGGTTCTCCAGGTCGAACAGCCAGATGTCCGACGCCCAGCCTCCGCGGTAACGCTTCCAGGTCCTGAAGTCGCGATTACGCGGCGTGTAAGCAAGCCATTGGCCGTCACCCGAAATGACGCCGTACCCGCCGTACGGAACGGGCAGCCGATCCGGCAGACCGCCGACTTTTTGCACAGTGAACAATTGAGTTTGCCGCCCCAGTCCACCCAGTCCATTCATCGCGAACAGGAGCCGGTCATCGAAAGACCAGTCGCACAGACGTTCACCACTGGAATGATACGTCACGCGATGCGGAATTCCTCCTTCCACGGGCACCGTGTAGATGTCGTAATTGCCGTCATAGTTTCCGTTAAATGCAATAGTGCGTCCATCCGGACTGAATCGCGGGAATGCTTCTCCGCCGGGCGGGCTTGCCAACGGCGATGCCACGCCGCCGGCGCGCGGGACCACCCAGATATCGTCCGCATAGACAAACGCGATATGCGTGGCACTGACGTCCGGGTAACGCATCATACCCCCATGCGGCTGCACCTCAGCAATGATAACAGGTGTTAGGAAAGGCAATAGCGTTAGAAAAAAACAAAACAGCGAGACTTTGCAAGACACTCTCATCATACTCGGCCCCCTTTCAACTGAGTCCTGGATTAGCGTGCACTCAGATAACATGAAAAGGAATTGTTTTCAAGTCCATTGCACCAAATAATTTCTCACTATGGCTATACTTTGTGGTTAGAATTGATACCTTAGATGGTATACGTCCGATAAGGACAGGAAAAGGCAATCGCAAGGAACCTTTATCTCGTGAAGTCTGGTCTTGAAAGGAAGTGGCTTCCATGATGAGAAAGATATCTGCTGAAACTGAAACCCCAACCGCGTATTTCAGAGTTCCTATCGCCTTATTGGTGTCCCGATTCTTGTGGTTGCCGTGGCTGCTGCTGCCAATTGGACCGCCGAGACCGCTCGTCGCAACAACTTCTGCGACCGCTTCCGGTCAACAGCCCACCCGCTACATGATTATCGTCACCGGCGGTGAGTTGCTGTCCGGCGCCTATGCGGACGGGCATACCTATTTCTTGACCCGGGCCCTTCGCCCGCTGGGCCTACGCTGCGTCGGCTCAATGTGTGTGGACGACAAACAGGCCGATTTGAAAGATGCCCTTCGCCTTGCCACAGACAAAGCGACTCTGGTCATCGTCACCGGAGGTTTGGGGCCCACCGACAACGACATTACCCGCGAGGCCCTGTCCGACTTCACACAAATTGCGCTGGAGGAAGACCCTGATGCGCTGGCCGAGCTGGCACGACGTTTCGGCGTGTCACCTGCGCAGCTCCGCGCCAACCTCCGCCGCCAAGCACAGGCGCCGACGCGGGGCACGTATTTCAAGAACCCCAACGGCACCGCTGTCGGCCTCGTCTTTGAAGCAGCCAGAGCCGTGATCGTGGCCCTGCCGGGGCCGCCGCGCGAATTACAGGCCATGGTGCACGATGAACTGGTGCCGTATCTGAGCCGACGCTTCGGCACGAGATTGCCCGGCTGCTCGCTGACCCTGCGGTTCGCGGGCCTGGGACAATCTGAGATCGACCAGAGGCTCGAGGACCACGTCCCGCTGGCGTCCGACATCATAGTTTCCTCGCAGTTCCAGGGCGGCCGGGTGGATTTCACGTTTTCGCTGCCCAACGACACGCCGCAGGACCGGGCACGGCTGCAAGAGCTCAAAGAGAAGATCATGAGGCACCTGGATGAGTACGTGTACGCGGACGACGAGACGTCGCTGGAGGAGCATGTCCTGAGACTCTTGGAAGAGCGCAGCGCGACGCTGACTTTGGCGGAAGCGGGCAGCGGCGGGAGCCTGGCAGCGACACTGAGCAGCGCTGACAGCGCGTCCCGTGTGCTGGCCGGAGCTTATGTTGCCCCGACGGTCGACAGACTACGCCAGATGCTCGGTGTGTGCGACGACCAGTGGGCGAGCAGTCTGTCGCGCAGCCAAAAAGTAGAACGGCTGGCTGCTGCAGCAGCCGGCGCAACCACAAGCCAATGGGCGCTTGCAGTCGGCCAGGCCCGGCGGGGCGAAAGCGGCGCCGGCTTCGTCCACGTCGCTTTTAAGCTGCCCGGCGGCCGCTTGGAAAGCGAGCGGGTCCGACTGCGCGGCAGCGGCGAATTGGCCCGCTCAAGGCTGAGCACGCACCTGCTGGATCAACTGAGACGACGACTTCGATGAAAGCTGCGCAGTCCACGAGAACGTGTATTCGAGCCTCTTGTCGGCATTTCTGCCTCGATAGCACTGCGGCCTGAACTATCTCCGACGCACGTGGAGGCCGTGTGGAGCGCGCGGCTGGCCAAATGGGATTTGCATTTTCGGCGGATATGCGGTATAATACATATCCGGAAAAACGCGAGGTCGGACCCCTGCATTTCGTTCTGAGCCGGGCATGTATGACAACTGTGCATATCAAAGCCATCTGAAAAGGGATGTGGTAATGGATGCAGCAAAGATAGCACGAGAAAAGGCTGTGTTTGAGCCGCTCATTGCCAGGCCGACGTACCCCTTCAGGGCCAAGGGTAGCCTCGGGACAGCCCTGGAACGTCAGAAACGCGCTTCAATTCGCGTGTGGCTCTTCTGTTTAATGATCGTGGGAATAGTTGCAGGTGGCGTACGAGTCCAGGGCGCTGAAAACGACTGGTTTGTCTATCTGGGTGACAAGTCCGCTCCCAAGTCGCCCCGCAAGCACATTAGTGCGGCTGAAGCGCTGCCGCCATTGCCTTTGCCTGCCACACCTTTGCGGCGTACCGAGCGGAAAAAACCACCCCAGCCGGATTATCTGATAGGCAAGGTGATATGGGGGGAATCAGCATCCTTTACCGACTCCACAGGCGAGAAATTGAAGATCGCAGATTGGAATCTATGCCCCACAGATGTGGAGAAGTTCGTGGACCGCGCCCGGGCACTGGATTTGAAATACCACTGGCACAACGTCAATCTGAGCGATTTCCACTTCAATCCGAAGAAGCTGCCCGCGCTGCTATTTAGCGGCGTGCGCACCCTCCGGTTGAGCGAGACGCACGTACAGGCTCTGCGTGAATATGTGTTGAGCGGCGGTATGGTGATCTGCGATTCGATCGCCGGGTCGCCCTACTTCTATGAATCGGCCAAGGATATCTTCCTCCGCGCTTTTCCCGAATGTCGGTTCCGGGTGATACCCGCCGACCACCCCTTTTATCACATCTTTGTAGACGTGGACAAGGTCAAATATCCAAAAGATCGCGGCGAAACTAAGCCTTTCATGGAGGGGATTTACGTCGGCAGCCGGATAGGTGTTCTTGTCTCGAAATATGGGTTAGGTTGCGGATGGAATCGCGATACGAAAAGGCTTCAGCAGCTACAAAAGGCGGCCTATTATGACATAAACAGCGCCAGACAATTGGGAGTCAACCTCGCGGCATATATTGTCGGTTATGCCGAGGTGGGGCTTGTCGAAGGCAGGCCCGAGGTCTTCAGTCTGGCCGACCAAAAAAGACCGACCGATGAGTTTGTCTTTGCCCAGCTCAAGCATGGTGGCGTGTGGAATGTTCACCCCGGCGGAGCCACCGCGCTGCTGACGAAGCTGCGGCGACACACCGCTATTCGCGTCAATCCAAAACGCGTTGCCGTGGACCCGGAGAAGGATAACCTTTCCGCGTTCCCTTTTTTGTACATGACAGGCATGGATGATTTTTCGTTTTCCTCGCAGGCGGTGGCCGCCCTACAGCGCTATTTGCACTACGGCGGGGTACTGCTGATAAACAACGGTCTCGGACTAAGTACCTTCGACCGAGCCGTCCGGCGTGAGCTTGCTAAAACCTTGCCCGAGTCCACCTTGCAACCTGTAAAGGCCGACCATGATTTATATAGTTGTTTCTTCTCCGTCAAACACGTGCAGTATTCGCCCGTTGTGGCCAAGAATAGACCAGAGCTTGAGAATCAGCCCTTTCTGCTGGGAATGTTCATTGCCGGCGACTTACGGGTCTTGTACAGCCCTTACGACCTGGAAGCCGGCTGGCTGCCGGCATATTACCCGCTAATCAGAGGCTACGAACCGGTGGCGTCCCAGCGATTAGCGACCAATATCATCACGTATGTCATGACTCGTTAAGAGAAAAGGGTATTGTATGCCGGATAAACCTCCAACTGTTAGCTGTCCCAACTGTGGAAGGACATACGAGCTGGCAGGTGTTTCAGGAAGAAAGAAAGCTCGCTGCAAATGTGGGTGCAGCTTTGATCTGA
>Ga0180434_10007438_pt1 | contig 12322 bp, 17 predicted proteins | sample SS_ome_7_FD_132453 | JGI IMG/M metagenome (GOLD analysis project Ga0180434, IMG submission 132453) | Hypersaline lake sediment archaeal communities from the Salton Sea, California, USA - SS_1_D_2 metaG | ecosystem: Environmental > Aquatic > Non-marine Saline and Alkaline > Hypersaline >... | reverse complement strand
TCGAACGGGAGCTGAAAGACTTGACGGCCCAGCTCGCGGAGGCTGCGGAGGCCGAGGACTGGGAACGCTGGAACCGGTTGATGGAGAGAAAGATCGCGCTGAAGGCAAAGGAACTGACGGCGAGGGGGGATGAATGACCGCCAAGAAGACATTCGGCTGGTATGCAGGCATGGACCGGCTTCCCGGAATCGATCGACTGAGAGGGGCCTAGAATCGCCCCAGATGGGTCGAGCCAGTCTGAGGATAGGGGGAACAGGGGCATAGAGGAGGGTCATCGTGGACAACGACGCATTCCAGACGATGTTGGCCGAACAGGGGGAGAGGGGCCTCGTTGGCCACGTCACCAGGTACCAGCATGTTGAACGGATGGGATCGTCTGAGGTCGAGGGCCTCCTCGACTCCGGGCCGATCACGGTGCAAGAGAAGGTCGACGGCGCGAACCTGACTGTTGCTCGGGTCGACGACAGCCTGGTCGTTTGCTCCCGCCGACGATTGCTGGCGACGGTTGATTGGTGGGCCCCGCCAGACGGCTTCGTCGAGGCGGAGATCGAGGACGGGTTCCGCGGTGCGGTTGACTATGCCGTTGGGCACGTTGGGATCAAGGCGCTACTTGTCGAGCATCCTGGCTGGATCCTTCGGGGGGAGTGGCTCGTCAAGCACACGCTGAACTACGCCGAAGGGGCCTGGAAGAAGTTCTACGTGTTCGACGTGCAGTTGCCGGATGGTTCGTACATCCCCGTGGGCCATTACGATGAGGTCCTGTCGTACCATGGCATCTGTATGGTTCCGTTGATCGGGACGTTCGACGGGCCGCCTGAACTCTCAGAACTAGTTGAAATGGCCAATCGACCATCAGCGCTAGGCGGGACGAATGCCGAGGGCCTGGTCGTGAAGCGTTACGACTTCGTCAATCAGTACGGCCGGACTACGTGGGGAAAGATCGTGCAGGAGGACTTCGTGGTCAAGGCCAAGGGCGAACACGGTGCGGGGAGGCACGACCCGGCCGAGATCCAGTTCGTTGCAGAGCAGGTTGCTGCAGGACTAATCGACAAGACGATTGCGAAGATCGAGACTGACGAGGGCCGCGGCCTCGAATCGCGGGACATCCCTCGCGTGTTGGGAACGGTGTACCATGATGCCGTCGTAGAAGGCATCTGGGCGTTTCTCAAGAAGCACAAGGGCGAGACAATCGACTTCGGCCAGCTGCAGAAACTGGCCTATGACAAGATCAGGGCGTATGTCTTGGCCTACCTATCTGGGGGTCTGTAGGAATGGACATCTTCGGGAAGTTCTGCAAGAAGTACAGCTTGCAGCGGGTGATGGACATTCCCGGGGTTTCCGAGCGTCATGCGGCTCCATGGTTACTGGTTTACGATCCCTATGAGGAACAGTTCATGTTCCCGCTCCTGGGCGAGGAAAGAACGGGCCTCCAAGATTGCCTGGCGGCAGTGCCTGTCGTCGGCTTTGTCGACGCGCTCCCCCCCGTTGTCGATCTCGTCGACTCAGGCCCCGTTCGCTCGGTCGCGGAATGGATCCTCTCTGATGCTGTCGTCATCCACGATGAGAAGCTGGCTGAAGAGGCGCGGAGGGTGGCTCGCGCCTTCTTGGTGATGGAGGAGCTGTGAAACAGACAGCGGATCCCCGCAGCGGTGATTCGGTTGACGGAGCAGCGCCGATAGAGGTTGCGCGGATCTATAGTATCTCAGAAGGCGGGAGGGTCTTCTCTGCTTTCTTCACATTGGGCAATGGCGGTGGCCCCTTGGAGGGCGCGCTCGTCTACTACGATCGACAGGCAGACGCTTACTCCTTCCATAGCCGGACAGGAGAAGAGTTTCTGGGGTCATTCGGATTGGCTCTGTGTGTCGGGGATGCGAAGCTGACCATCTTGGATGAGCGGCTGTACGCGGAACTGCTGAAACGGGCACGACCGTATGCGATTGTCGAGGTGCTATGAGTCGTTGGTACCATCCAGCCAGCGGGTTGGAAGTCGGCGGGATCTACTATGAGTCGGAGCTGATCTATAGCATCTGGTATTGGGGGGGGGCGCTTCTTCTTGTGCGGGGAGACCCCTTCCTCTGGCAGGAACTTTGGGCGCCCCCGCGAACTGGTCGAGATGCCTAGAGCGGCAGCACTGATAGCCGGAAGAGAGAACTTAGACCTGTTTGTGGTGATCATGCGGCTTCATGGGAAAGAACTACGGGAGGCCGCACGCGCAGCGTTGGTAGTAGAGGCCCTGTAAGACCACACCGAAGAGGCTGGCGCGGGGGCCGCATCACTTGCATTCGCCGAGCTTACAACCATACTAATGGAGAAGGGAGGTGGGGCATTCACATGAGAAGGACAGGCATCGTAGTAGCGGCGGCCGTGCTGGTCTACCTGGCGCTCTTCGTGGGCGGCTGTGTCTGGGAAGGCGTCTCACCGAAGTCGGTTGACGACACCTTTGTCCTGGAATCGATCTCGGATAACTGGGTCGAGGTCTATTGTACTCGTGGCACAATCCACTGGGGTGACGGCTGGGACGATGACTGTCGGACGAAAGTCGCCGTCCCGGGTGTCTATGGTCACTTCTACGAGCGCCCCGCGGTCTATGCCGCACGCCTCGAACAGAATAGCGCCTATGTCAGAATGCTGGTCGTGCCCATCCAGACGATTTCTGGGCACTTGGAACTGGTCGATGTAAGCGGCATGACGATCACTGTACGGCATTGGGGCATCGACCTGGTCAACTACATGATCGATTGGGGCGACGGAGCAGGCGTGCTGATCTCCAGCCGCGAGTATTACGCACAGGGGAGAGAGCGAAGCCATACATACGCGCAGCCAGGCATCTATGAGGTCGGAGTCCGTTCGTTGGAGGCGCCGGGCTTGCCGACCAAGCTGTGTGCCGTGGTGACTGTCGGGAGGAAGTAGGCAGTGAAGCTTAGGCGCCTGGCTGGGATGCTCCTGGGACGATAGTGGAAGTCATCTCGGCTGGGTGTCGCGGCTAAAGACAAGAGGGTCAGCCTAAAAGCTGACCCTCTGTCCGTTGGGGGGTCTACGGTTGGCAGACCGATCTCTATAGTGCGCTGATCACCCGGGCAGCCCTTACTAGCTCGACGATGTATCGCAGCGGGCACATCTCGCCATCAATCACGACGAAGCGACTGGTTCCGAGGTTGCATTCCTCGGGGATGAGCGTCCTCTCTGGCACATGGACCCACTGGCCGTCTCGGGATAGCATCTGCTTCGGACGGAGTACTCTTCCCGTACCGCCGCCCATCCGGGGTGGCAGCAGTATGGGCTCTCCGTAGCGGGATTGCTTGACGAGTAGGTGTGCTTTGTCCCCATTGATAAAGAGAGACCCTTCTATGACTGGCCCTTCAGAATCGCTCACGGATCTCCCCCTCCAGTCGGTTGGCCAGCTCGGGATTCTCCTGTAGTGTTTCTACACAGTTCGCCAACCCCTGCCCGAGTCTTTCGTCGCCATAGGAGTACCAGCTACCACTGCGGGTCACGAGCTTCTGCAGGCTACCCTGGATGAGCAGGTCACGTTCTCGTAGGATCCCCTTCCCATAGACTACGTCGAAAATGGCTTCCCGGTAGGGTGCGCCAACCTTGTTCTTCACAACGGTAGCCTGGATGCGCCGGGCAACGTGTTCCCCGCCTTCCTGAATCTTCCCCCCTTTGGTCTGGGTGAGCTTGATCCGCGTGGAAGCAGCAAACTTGAGCCCCCAGCCGCCAGGCGTTACTAGACCGCCGTAGCCGCCGATCGATGAACGGACCTGGTTGATGAAGACGACAGCCGTCTTCGCCTCTTTCGCCGGCTGGATCAGTTTCCGGCAAGCCTGGCTCATCAACCTTGCCCGTAGGCCGACATGTGAATCCCCCGCCTTCCCCTCGATCTCTGCCTTGGGCACAAGCGAGGCCACTGAGTCAATCACAATCAGTTCCACCTCGCCTGTGCGGAGCAATCTCTCGGCAATCTCCAGAGCTTGTTCGCCGTTATCTGGCTGTGCCGTTAGCAACTTGCCCAGGTCGACGCCGAGATTCTCGCAGTAGCGGGGGTCGAGTGCATGTTCAGCGTCGATGAAGGCTGTTGCCCGGCCATCACTGTGTTGCACATTGGCGATCAGGTGGAGGGCTAGGGTCGTCTTCCCGCTAGCGTCAACGCCGAATATCTCGGTAAGCCTCCCCTTGGGTACCCCCCCTACCTGTAGTGCCGCATCTAGGCCAAGGGAACCCGTAGGGATGGACTCGATCTCCATGCCTGCTCGGGCTTCGTCGAGCCAGCCGATTGCCCCCAACCCGTAGTCCTTGTTGATCGCTTTGACCTCGTCAACAAGGCTCACGAAACCCTCCTCTTCGTCCCTTCCCGGAGAGAGATCATGTAGTCCAGAGCCTCGCGCAGCGTTGCCCCAGTCCGCTGTAGGTTTCGGAACTCAAGATCCGGGCTGTTGATCTCATCAACAAACACGTCATCGTCAGGGCAGACTTCGATGGTCTGGTAGGCTGTCGCATCGGCAACGGTCAGGATGAAGCCAGTCGGCCGTTGGTTCTGCCCCAGCTCGGGGCGCTTGTTGCGCTGAAAGCCCCCAGTACAGTAGACAGTCAGATTGCGGGTATATCGCAGACCACGGGCCTGGAGCCAATGGGTATGCCCCGTCCGTAGCTCCGTGATGGGCTCTAGCAAGCCATTGGTCCGCTCGACATTCAGATCGGCAATCCGTTTGCTCAGCTTCCTGAGCAAGGTATTGGAGTGTGGCGAGTAATCCGATGCGCCGAAGCCGTGGACCACGAGTGCCCAGACCGGATCTTCCTCAGTGCCGTAGTTGGCGACAGTCTCTGTCCCCGCATAGCGCATAGGGATGCCGAAGCTGGCATACGCTTCGTTGCAGAGGTAGTAAGCAAGGTTGACGGAACCGCCGTCGGCCTGATCGTGGTTTCCCTTGATGTACTCGAACTCGATGTCTACACCCTTGCGTAGGTGTTTCTTGAGTTCGGCCTCGATGAGGACACAGAAGTAGCCGCCAAGGAGTGTCTGCCAGTGGGCATGGTTGGTGATGTTCCGTACTTCTTGCCCCCGGAAGATGCCCTTTCCCGAGATCCAATCTCCTAGACCGCGCACAGTGACCCAGCCGGGATCCACCTCTCCGATCATAGCCGCTGCTGCCTTCAGCGTGGAGAAGAACGAATCCCATAGGAAGTCTTCGTCTGTAGCGTGCAGGTCTCCGATGTCCAGAGTCACATGCGGGCCAGGCAGCTTCACCAGAACAGGCGACTCCAATTCACGATATCCGCGCCTGGCCTTCTCCTGCCGAACCATCTCGTCGATCGGGTCCTCGGCTGTCTTCCATCCCAGCGGCACATCACCTGCATAGAACTGGGTGCCGACCAGATGGACATCGTTATCGAGCATGTTCAGGGTCTTGGCCTCACGAAGGTAGCGGCTGATAGAGGCGACAGAGAGCCCGAGTTTGCGAGAGACTGTCAGGATGTTCCCGTACTCGATAATGCTGCCGACGACCTTCTCGGCAGTCTCACGAGAGAGTGCGCTCATGATGCCACCCCCTCGCCAATTACCCGGGGCAGAGGAACGAACTCGGCGAGCTCCTCTTTGGCGGCCTTCTCCAGATGGCGATGTACTGTCATCCGGCTGCACGCCACGCGCCCGGCTATCTCTGTTGGGCCCATGCCCTTCTTGTGTAGATCGATGACGCGATCGTGCAGGGAGATTGGGTTCATCGTCCCGAGGCCCTTCAGTACGTGGATACGCCCGTCATAGCCACGCCGAGTCATGACGGCACCCCCGGGTCTCGCAATGTTACATTTCGGCCTCTGAAATACGGCGTTTGCGGCCTGTTTGGAGCGATTCCAGGGCCTCGATACGGTCGACCGTATGCGAGAGCGGGGCGCGCAATGTCACACTTCTTACTTGTGTCCTTCGAAACACAGTGCGTCGCTGCCATGGCAAACCCCCTAAGGTTTGAGGCCCCACCCCGAGGGGCAGGGCCTCCATGCGTCGTTACTCCTCCGGCACATCGCCGAAGTATGCCTTTACCTCCAGCCAGGGGATGAAAAGCCAACTGTCGACGACTTCGACTGCCATCGAAGCCTCGACCCCGATCCACTTGCCGAGCGTGGCTGCCCCGCCAACCTCCAGTACATCAGCTACGAACGTCTGTGCGCCGGGTACCCGCAGATCCCAAGTTGTCGAGAGGTCTGCGTAGAAGTTGATGGTTAGGCCCAACTCGAATTTCGTCTCCAGCTTCAGGTCGATGCCGAGTAGGAGCGGATCGAAGATGTTCTGCGCCTCTGCCTGAATGGTGGCGTCGACGAAGCCAGTACCGAACGTGAGTCCCGCTAGAGCGGAGTAGGTCACGCTTTCGCCAGCATCGAAGTACGTGAAGCACCCGAAAGGCCTGATCGATGCCCAGGGCGCCTCTCCCTCCTGGCGAAACGTGAGAACCTTCTCCTCGTATGGATCCTCTGCGAATGCCACGCCAACGAGTGCGATCACAGCCGCCAGCGCGATGACTAGTGCTTTCTTCATGTATTGCCCTCCTTGGTCTCTCATCTAAACACTACGGCCGAACTGAAACGGGGTTACGTTGTGACTTCGACAATCTCCTGCCTGGTGCGAACGCTCCCATAGTTGGTCGTCGCGGTGAACAGAATGCGGTACTCGCAGCCAGAGGAACCAGACTGTACGCGGATGGTTGCCGTCTTCTCGTCGACTTCGAGGGCATAGCCATCCTCATCAACAGTGTTGGGATCGATGATCTCAGTAGCAGCAACCTCCCCTGCAGTAAGCACCAACCGCGCCGTGTTCATGCCCGTAGTGGGATAGCTCTTGGCGAAAGAGATCACGCTTCCGCTCTTGAGCTGAATGATGACTTCATCCACGTCGGTGATCTCATAATCGGCGATGATGCTATCTGCGTCGTGCTCGAATGCCTCACAGAGCACCGTATCCAGCGCCTCCCCCGGGAGGAGGAGGTCGCTGAAGTCGGCATCGACGAAGATCACCTCAGCAGGCTGCTTGGTGTAATCGGCCATGGTGTTCCTAGCGAGCTGTCCCGACCGTGATGTTCCAGGTCACCGTCAAAGCGTCTCCATCACCTACGTTGATCACGGAGAACACCTGGCGGGCCAGCATGTCGCCATTCGATGCAGCGTTGAACAGGCCGACTTCCTTGATTGCCAGCGAACCGGTGAAGTTGAACGTGACGTCGATCGTGGCGACGTTGCCCGATGTTCCCGTCGAGCCATCCTGGGTCCGCGACCCACCGTTGGTCGTGATCTCAGCGCCCAGGGCCGTCTGAGAGTCATCCGGGGCCGTGTCATCAGTGCCGATGGCGATGTAGTCGAATGCAGTGGCCGCCACGCCACACACCAGTTGGGCGACCTCGTCCTCACCGGCATCCATGATGAGGTTGTCCAGGTCGAACTCGCGGACACTTCCGTCCGCCTGTACATGCTTGAAGTGAATGTGCCCCCGCACTGGGACAGTCTGGGGGGCCGCCGAAAGGTGGAGGCGGCGGGTAAGGCCATCCCAAATGGCAGAGAGGATAGGGTTGCGTGCGTCGTTGCTCATGAGCTTGATCCTCCTAGATCTATGTTCCCGGCGAGTAAAGCGTGAATTCCTCCTGTGGCATACGGACGTCTCCGTCTACCACCGATGTGCAGGTGATGGTGTACGGCCCGGGCTTCGCGCTAGTTGTGTCCCACTTGTAGCTGAAAGTCCCGAGCGACTCCTTGGTCTCCATGTCGGCCTCGTCGATGACGGGGTCGACAAACTTGGTTTCGCCCTTGCGAATGGTGATCGTCGGATAGCTTGCTGGGTACCCGTCTGGGTCCGTAAGGTTGTCATCTTCGTCGTAGATATAGAGCGTGATGGTGATGGTTTCGCCGACCAGCGCCGACGAGACAACGATCATAGGCTCACCTCCTTATGGTTGAAAACGGCCTGACAGGGGCTCCCCCACTTCTTCTAGCGCACTTCCGTGTCCATGTCGCCCTTGCGCATAGCAGTCTCGGCCTCATCCTTTCGTTGCTCTGCCTTCACTGCCGCCTTGAGCATCGAAAGGATGATCTTGATGTTCGGGTCGTCCCAGACCCCGCCCAGCCGGAGGCGGTCGCCCATTGAGAGAAGCTCGACCAGGATCCGCCCGAAGGTGAGGGACATAGACATCTCTTCGCTCAAACCGAGCGTGTCTGTCGCCAACACCTTGGCACCAGCCAGGGTGATGTCTTCGCTGAGGTTGAATTGGTCGGCGATGTCCCGGGCAATGGCCTTGAGGGCCTCGTCGTCTAGCGATACAGCCTCCGAGATCTCGTGCGAGAGAGCCTTGACTACCTGGTCAGCTACCGGAAGAGCCTCTTGGAGGTTCTTGATGAGCCCGAAGACGACCTCAGCATCAGCCGCCGGAAGTGTCTCGCTGAAGAGGCGGGCAAGTTCGGCAAGGGTTACGACTTGATCAGCCAGACTCAGCGTCTCAACGAGATCGAGTGCCCATGTCCAGTCGAATACATCGTCGAGCGCCAGTGTCTCGCCTTGCATGATGGCCGAGAGCGCCTTGGAGACCGATTCGCTTAGCGCCAGGTCCTCTGTAACTGCCCGTGCAAGCGCGTTGGCAACAGAATCGCTGAGGCCGAGTTGCTCTGCGTACCCACGGACGAAATCAGCGATGTAGTCGAGATCGTCGGCGAGGGCGAGGACCTCGGGGAATGCCTTGGCAAGGGCATGTAGATTCTCGGACGTGACAGATAGGCTCTCAGACAAGACCCGGGAGGCCGCAAGTTGCTTGGCAACAGAGTCGGCTAGTCCCGCAGAGTCGGCGAGGTCGAATCGCATGCGGAAGGCGGCAGGACTGCTCCACGCGCCCTCTTCGGCACCATCGTCCTTGGCCCGAATCTTCCAGTGGTACTGTTGGCCATTCCTAGAAAGCGAGGTGCCGTTATAGCTCACATTGGGACAGCGATTGCCCTCTTCGGTGTCGGTGATATCGATCCAGCCGGAATCCCACTTGTCGTATCCGCCTACGGTTGTGCCGACGTGGATCTCAACATGGGTCAGAATGTCGCCAGGGTCAGGGTCGTTGAGAATCGCTGAGAATTCGGGGGTGAGATCGGTGACAGCAGTTGGATTCGTCGCCCCCTCGCAGAGGAGCGCGGTGGGGGCAGTGGGGGCAGCGTTCTCTTCCTCTCCATAACCTAGCTCGTAGAAGTCGATGGAGATATTCTCGATTTTGCCTTCGACGAGGCGGGAACCGTCACACTCAACGAAATACCCCAAACCACCCGCGCCATAGAGGCAACTATATAAGTCCTCCGACTCACCGTTCTTTCTTATGTACGCCTGGTAGGAGTATGTTGATTGCGCATTGAACTCATAGTAGATTCCGTATGCAGCGCCTGCCGCCAAGGCGTCGAGATCTTGATATGAGCCGGTCGAGGCAAGCGACCGATCAGTCGCATTCGTGTGTATGGTGACTGCGTTGCCGGAATAATAGCCGACCACATAGTGATCGACAGCGGCGTTGGATATGTAGATTTCGCATTGCTGAGAAACATCTAGGCCACAGATAGAGTCCCGGAGCTGCATCAGCAGTCGGCCAGGATAATCATCAGACGACCCGTTCTTCCGCTCAAACGCTAGGTAGCTATAGTGCGTTGAGGTACGAGAGAATAGGGCGCAGATGGCATCAGGGCACTCCGAAGACAGGTCGACATCGACATAGCTGCCAGTTGTGGATTGGCTTACGTCATCTGCGTCCGTTTTGAATCCATACGGTTCTCTAAACTCCCCAGAAACGTAGAACTCTTGATCGAGATGGGTGGTGTAGACCTCAAATACTCCATTCGCGTCTACGCCACGGTTTACTACAAACACCGAACTATGAAACAATGCGGTTGCTTGGCCCCACGTGTCCGCAGAGCCATTCTTCCGCACGTCGACGGTAGCCTCTGGATCACTGCTCGGAACATAGAGCGTAACTTGTACGCCGACCGCATCGTTGGTGCCCCCGTGATCCCCTATATCTACATCGACATAGGTGAATGTTGACTCGGGAGCACAATCGGATTGAGCTAATCGCACAAACGCAGCAGCCATGCTACTCCTCGACCACCCTCAGCCTTGGCAGCCCAAACTGATCCCGCTCCGCGTTGATCTGATCCAGGCAGTTCTGCACGTTGGCCTCGTGCTCTGTGACCAACTCTTCCTGGGATGGCTGCCGGAGCCAGCCGTGAGCGAGTCCAGCCTCTTCGTGCTGCAGCAGAGAGAAGTCCTTGAGCGCCCGTGCTCGGGGATACGGGCCGATGTCGATCTCGCCACGCTGGGCTCGGACTCCGCGCACCTTGATCGCCGACAGCGCATCCAGACGGCGATCGCCTTTCCGCTTCCCGCCCTGAATCTCCGCGGCGATCTCCGCGTCGAGGTCCTGGTATTCCGTCCCCGCATCGAACCGCGCTTTGAGCTGGTTGTACCGGTTGCGGATGTACGTCTCTTCGGCCTTGCGATCCTTGTGCAGCCAGCCCGCCGAGCCCTTGCCGAGCAAGCCAGCAGGATGGACCAACAGATTCTCCAACGGGTCGCGACCCGCTTCCGTCTTGCCGTCGCCGTACTTCTCAATAGCCACGAGGATCTGGGCGTCGATCTCATGGCGGCGCCGTGCCTCCTCACGCTTTGCCTTCTGCTCCTCACTCAGATCCCGATCGCGTACTTGTCGAATGGTTTTCACTATAACCTCTCAGTCTTCAGTCCGGCCTTGAGAATGGCCGTCAGGATTCGTGTTCGGGGATCGTCAAACACGCCGCCGAGCCTCAGGCGCTCGTTGATAGACACAATCTCCTCGGCCAACTTGCGGGGATTGTTCAGGAGCTCATCAGATAGGTTGAGCCGCTCGGAGAAGGTCTTGATGAGCCCCCAATCGCCGCCGAGTTCCCAGTCGGCTACCAACGCAAGGTTCTCGGAGAGGATGCGTACCAAGACGGACAGGAATGCGATGCTATCGCTTAGCGACAACGTCTCGGAGGCCACCTTGTTGGGCACGACATCGGCCGAATCCAGTACGCCGATCATGTCTGATAGGGAACGGACGAGGTGGCCGTTGGCTACGGGGCCGACAGCGAGGGTCTCCGCCGGCGTGAATGCCGGCGAGATGGCGAAAGGCGTGATGTCGACATGCTTGACATAGCGCTGGTTGCTGAGGGTCGGCTTATAGAAGTAGTTGTATCCTAAGACCAACTCCCACTGTGATAGCGGCAAGATGGATGAATCTTTCGGCGTGCGGGCGTGGTCTCCGGATGTCTCAGTGACCTCCATATAGACCGGGTCATCGAGTATCGTGTATAACCCATCGCTGGCCACCCTGCATAGGCGGCCATAGACCTTGCTGTAGTACGTGCTCAGTGGTGCATACCAGAACTCTTGGACATAGCTCACAAACACGTATCGCGGCCACAGTCCATCCGTGACCGGCGGCAATGCACCCACGCCAACTGGCCACGAAGTTGGCCTGTCCGGTTTATCTACCGCCCCATACGGTCCTAGCGTGACGCTGGTGCCCTGTACATAGAGCGACCTGACTAGTGGGTGCTTGCCCGGGCCGGGGAATGCCGCACAGACCATATTGCTGGTCATCTTGGCAAGCTTGGCCTCTGCACCGCTGTATGCCCGGAACTCTTGCACCCGGCTACCGAAGGACAAGATGGATCCGTTGCGTGTGCCAGCAATGTAGTAGACATAGCCCGTGTCGTCATCCCTGTAGCTAATGACGAAGCGATTCGCATCGAGGGCACAGACCCACACCGAGCGCACATCCTTGTTACCCTCGAATTCGTAGCTGTTGTAGAAGGTGATGGAGTCGCCGGAGATGATGCCGATATACGCCCGCCCTGACTCGTCTGCGGATTTCCAGCCAGCCACAATGACTACTGAATTCGTCAGAGCAGCAACAGACAGGGACGCAAGCGCGAGGGGGAACGCAGACCCCTGTCCGTTGCTGAGATTCTCGCCGTCCCAAGTGCAGACCCAGGCATATTCGTCGCCGAACACGACGAACTTCGTCTCAGTGAGGGCGACAACTGCTTTCGCACCCCCGTCAGCGCTGGGGCTGGCAATGGTCTCGACAGCATCCCCGTTCTCATCGAACTCGATGACGCCGTAACGCATGTATCGGTCGCCACCATCAGCTTCATAGTTGCCCGTGGCGAGTCGCCCGGGGGCCATTGGCGCAAAGGCGGTGTTGCTCCACTCGCCGTACTCGTAGAGCCTGTATGGTTCGCCGAACGTCAGTTCCATCTATGCCCTGTATCCGAATTCCTTGGCCAGCTTGACGGC